>ENA-OWND01002165-OWND01002165.1-metagenome-genome-assembly--contig:-NODE-2165-length-10756-cov-5.128399_pt1 | contig 10756 bp, 10 predicted proteins | sample MGYA00245342_ERZ651119 | MGnify/ENA primary metagenome ERZ651119 (study PRJEB26857, sample SAMEA4031756) | metagenome | biome: human; feature: oral; material: saliva | place: Philippines | collected 2014...
ATCTAACTTTTCATTCTTTTGAATTTTGCGTCGGTTTTTTGGCGTTTGAATTTTATCTTCGCCACTCAAAAACTTTCCTGTTAGTGATTTTGGATTTTTCGAAACCTCTTCAGGTGTGCCAGAAGCCACAATCATTCCACCGTTTACACCAGCGCCAGGACCAACATCAACTAGCCAATCCGCCGCCCGAATTGTATCTTCATCATGCTCAACAACCAAAACAGTATTGTTTAAATCACGCAGGTTTTTTAGCGTTGCAATCAATTTATCATTATCTCGTTGATGAAGCCCAATTGAAGGCTCATCGAGGACATAAAGCACTCCTTGAAGGCCAGAACCAATTTGCGTTGCTAAACGAATTCGCTGCGCCTCGCCACCGCTCAAAGTGTTTGCTGCGCGCGAAAGCTCCAAATAATTCAAGCCGACATTATTCATAAAGCCCAATCTCGAAGAAATTTCTTTTAGGATTTGAGTTGAAATAAACTTTTGCTGCTCGTTTAGTTCTAAATTTTTGAAAAGTTCAACAGCTTCATCAATTGCAAGATCACAAATTTCTACAATATTTAGACCAGCAACCGTAACAGCAAGAACAACTGGCTTTAAACGTTTTCCACCACAAGTTTGACATTTTCGAACACGCATAAATCTTTCGATATCCTTACGTTGGAATTCACTATCCGTATCTCGATGGCGACGCTCCAAATTTGGAATTACGCCTTCAAAATTCATATTATAAACACGGCCGTTCATTTCGATCGGATATTTTTCATCTGTTTTTGTGCCGTATAAAATAATCTCAATCGCTTCTTTCGAAAGCTTTTTAGTTGGGACTTTTGTTGAAAATCCATGACGTTTTGCAACTTCCTCGAGCAATTTGATTCGATAGCCCTTTTCCATCACACGATTATACGGACGAATTGCGCCTTCAGAAATCGTCAAATTTGGCGAAAGCACTAATTCTGGGTCAATTTCCATTCGCGTTCCAAGCCCAGAGCAAGTTTCACAAGCTCCTTGCGGCGCGTTAAATGAAAACAATCGCGGTTCAAGTTCAGGGATATGTTCATCTGGGTGAAGCTCACAAGCATAACGTTGTGAGAAAATTTTAACTTCGCCAGTTTCGTCATCTAAAACCTCTAGAATTCCATTTGTCATATCTAAAGCCTGCTCAACACTTTGAGCTAAACGTGTTCGCATTTCTTTCGAAAGAACCAAACGGTCAACCACAATTTCGATATTATGCTTAATATTCTTTTCAAGCTCAGGGAATTCATCCAAAGCGTAAATCACACCGTCAACACGAGCACGAGCAAAACCTTTTTTCGAAAATTCAACAGGAACGTGCGCAAATTCACCTTTTTTAGCTTTCGCAATTGGTGCGAGCAAAATTAACCGAGACCCTTCTTTGAGGTTCATAATTCCATCAACGATACTTTGCGGTGTACGGCGAACCACATCTCGACCACAAATCGGACAATGCGGCGTACCAATTCGCGCAAAAAGAAGACGCAAATAATCATAAATTTCAGTTACAGTCGCCACTGTCGAACGTGGATTTCGGCTAGTAGATTTTTGATCAATTGAAATCGCAGGACTAAGTCCAGTAATTTGATCTACATCTGGCTTATCCATTGTACCTAAAAATTGTCGCGCATAAGAATTAAGGCTCTCCATGTAGCGACGCTGACCTTCCGCATAAATCGTATCAAACGCCAAGCTAGACTTTCCACTACCAGAAAGCCCTGTTATTACCACTAATTTATCGCGCGGAATCTTTAAATCTATATTTTTTAAATTATGCTCGCGCGCGCCCTTAATTTCCAAAAAATCCGCCATAATTCTCCTTTATTATTCGAACTATTATACCATATTTTTCGAATTCTTTCCAGGATTGTAAACTTCCAAAATTTAAGCTATTTTTCTTCATTCAAAATTTCGCTAATTTCACTTTTCGAAAGCTCGCGCCAACGCTTTTTATCATTTTCGAAAATACTAATTTGCGAATTATCAAAAGGAATTCTATTTGCTTCACACCATTTTTGCATTTTTGATAAATTTTCAATATAAAAAGTAATTCCATCAAAACCAAAATCATAATTTTTAAAATTAAGGCGCGTTTTACTCGGATTCTTTTTCGCTGAAATCTCCGCAAAATCCTTAACCGCAAAATCTGGGTAGCCCAAAGCCTCGCCCATTAAGCGCGTTTTTTCTTCAGGATTTTTGATGTAATTTAGCTTTTCAGCCCTTAAATATTTCTCTAAATTTTCTCGATTTCGAAAAGCAAAAAGCCTGATTTTCGACTTTGTGTAATTTTTATTCCAAATCTTGTGCGTATAAATATTCTTGCGAAAAAATATTTTCCAGTAAAACAATTCACAGATTTCCACAAAGTTCGAAGTTCTAAAATCCAAAACCATCGAGCTTCGCCTTCCTTTTCGAAAAGCTTTTCGCATCTTTTTCTTCATCACGACCAATACTATATATTCCAAACAGTAAATACTTTTATTCTTTTGGTGGTATAGCTTTTACGAAGTTAATTTTTAGGCCTTCATTCGTGAAACGTTTTTCGTAAGTGGTCATAACTTTATAATTTTCGTTTAAATTGCTTTCATGAAGATCAAAACTAAGGCGTTCAATTCGCCAGCCTTCCGCCACAAGTTGCTCTAAACTCCAATCGAAAAGATCTTTAGCGTCAGTTTTAAAATATAAAGCACCATTTTCCGCTAATAATTTCGCATAAATTCGCAAAAAAGTCGGGTGAGTTAATCGGCGACCAGCGTTTCGATTTCGTGGATATGGATCCGGAAATGTAACCCAAAGATATTTTACTGAGTTCTCAACGAAAGCATCAAGAAGTTGATCCGCTCGAGCCCTTAAAAAGCGAATATTTTTTATACCATCCTGTTCGGCTTTAATTGCACCTTTAACTAGCCTATCAGCTTTAACATCAACCGCTACAAAATTCTTGGTTGGGTTTTTTGCCGCTAAAGCTTCGCTGAAAAATCCAGTTCCTGCCCCAATTTCGAGGTTGTCAACTTCAGCATTTTCCTTATTCCATTCGTCAAATTCAAAACAAATTGCAGAATTGTTAAAAAGTGCAAATTTATAAAGTTTGCGCTTTCGAGTAATTATAAAATCTTTCGGGTTTAAAAAAGCCATTTTTCTCCTTTACTGATCTGTTATTTTTAAAGCTTCATCGCTAAGAGAATTTTCATTAAACTCATTTGCATGAATTTTATTACGTGCATGCGAATAAAACAATTCGAAATTTGCCATTTCTTTATTTGAAAGTCCACCTTGTGGAGAAAAGTCTTCATCTTTCTCGAACTGCTTGCGTTTTTCTTCCTCTTTCTTCGCCTTTTTCTGGGCTTCACGTGCTTCTTGCAAAACTGGTCGGCTCAAATCAAGCTGAATTGTTCCATCGGCAGTATATAGAGCTAGGCTCGCAACCACTAAAACAATTGTAATCCCCAAACTTCCAGCAATAAATATAATTAAATTCCTCGAACCGTTAACTTCTTTTTGCGGTTGCGATGATAGAGTAGTAATTTTCTTTTTAATTTTTTTCCAAAAATCATTCATTTGCTGCTCCTGTTGTATTTTTCATGACAAATTCATGAACCTGAATGCCGTATTTTTCAGCAATTTCGCTTAATTTTGTCGTATTATAACTTACTTCTCGTCGCAATTTTCGAACCTTTTCAAGCTTTAAGTAGAATTCTCTTGGATTTTTTACGCAATCTTGAGCGGTTAGTTCCGAAAGTTCACGCTCATAATTTTGAAAATTATCCCTAAAATAACGGAAATTTTCATCGAATTCTGCTGTTAATGAAATCAACCCTGCATCATTTTTCTTGTTTAAAGCAATTCGGGCATTAAAATTCGACATTAACCCATTCGAAATTTTTTCGTAGTCTTTACCTAAATTAACCCGCTTTAAGGCATCTTCTGAACGTAGCTTTTTTAAATCTTTCTTTAAATCTGTGCATTTTTCACTGATTTTCGAAAGTTGTACATCTGTCGGCTTTTCTTTTGCGGCTTCTTCAGCAAAAACTGCCTTCGAAAATTGCATTACAATTAACAAACCGCATAATGCAAAAACTATTAAAAATCCAGATTTTTTTCGAAAATTAACCAATTTAGTCCTCATCTTCAGCGATTTCAATTTTTAATTCTTTTAACTGGTTTTCATCAACTACACTTGGCGAACTCATCATCACGTCAACACCTGAACCATTCTTAGGGAATGCCACAACTTCACGAATATTTTCTTCGTCCATCAAAATCATGAAAATTCGATCCAAACCAAATGCACAGCCCGCATGTGGTGGAGCACCAAATTTAAAGGCGTTTAGCATTGCGCCAAATTTAGCCTCAACATATTTTTTGTCATATCCAAGAAGGCCGAAAGCTTCATACATCACTTCTGGATTATGATTTCGAACAGCACCTGAACAAATTTCATAACCATTCATCACCATGTCATACTGGTCGGCTTTAATCGCCAATTTTTCAGCATCGGTTTCAGCATTTCGAAGAGCTTCAACGCCACCTTTTGGCATTGAAAATGGATTATGACCAAAGTCAACTTTCTGATTTTTCTCATCAAATTCATAGAATGGAAAATCAACAACCCAAGCCAAAGCAACTTCATCATTATTTTTTAAGTTGAAGAAAGTAGCAAATTCATTTCGAAGGCGACCCAAAACTTTATTCACAACTTCACGTTTATCTGCACCAAAGAAAATCGCATCGCCATCTTCTGCGCCAGTTTCTTCTTTAATTTTCGAAAGCTCATTTTCACTTAAAAACTTCACAATTGGACTTTTTGCTTCATCTTCAGCATATATAATATAAGCCAAACCGCCAGCACCCTCACTCTTAGCAATTTCAGTGAAGTTATCAATTTGCTTACGACTCAAACTTGCACCATTTTTTACACAAATAGCTTTTACACATTCGGCATTTTTAAACACACCAAATTCAGTTTCGGCCAATGCGTCATTTAAATCAATCAATTCCATTCCGAAACGCAAATCAGGCTTATCACTACCGTATTTTTCCATCGCAACTTCATAAGGAATCCGCGGAATTTCCTCGCTCAAAAGTTTCTTTCCAGCAAAATTTTTCACCAAATCTTTAATAAGAACTTCCATTTCGGTTCGAACTTCTTCACCACTTTCAACAAAAGCCTTCTCGAGGTCTAACTGATAAAAATCCCCATAAAGCCTATCCGCACGCGGATCTTCATCGCGGAAACAAGTAGCAATTTGATAGTATTTATCAATTCCACCAACCATTAAAAGCTGTTTGAATTGCTGTGGAGCTTGCGGCAAAGCATAGAATTTTCCAGGATGAACACGACTTGGAATTAAGAAATCACGTGCACCTTCTGGGCTAGAGTTAGCAAGAATTGGTGTTGCAATCTCAACGAATTCATGGTTTTCCATAAATTTTCGAATTTCATGATAAAATTCTGCACGGCGACGCAACATTTTTTGCATTTTTTCACGACGCAAATCCAAGAAACGATATTTCAAACGCAATTCTTCATTTGATTTTTGACCATTATCAGAAACTGTAACAGGCAGAGGTTCACTTCGGTTTAAAATTTCAAAATCTTCAACCACCAGTTCAATATCGCCCGTCAAGATATGCGGATTTTTCAAGTTTTCATCTCGCTCTTTGACTACGCCGGTTGCCGAGACAACAAACTCATCCCGACATTTTTCTGCCAACCTGAAACTATCCATAAAATCTGGTGAAATCACAAGTTGAAGTAATCCAGAATGATCACGTAAATCAATAAAAATTAACCCACCGTGATCGCGCCGAGAATTAACCCAGCCTTTTACTGTAATTTTTTCACCCACCATATTTTTTGAATTTTTCGTAAGCGTTCGCATATTTCTCCTAATTTCTGAATTTAACTCTTTATATTTTACCACATTTTACTATTTTTTGCGAATGAAATCTGTCAAATTGACAATTCCTGCCAAATCGCCATTTTTTTCAAGCAAAATTGCATAATTTTTGTCTTTCGAAATCATTTTTTCGAAAGCATCTAGCGCGCTAATATCCGACTTTAATGAAAAGAAATCCTCACGCATTACTTTTTGTGCTTTTTTTGAGTCACTCGAATCTATTTTAGTAATATCCTCCAAGAAAATCACACCTTTAACACTAGTTTCTTCTGAATCCATTACTGGAAAAATATTTTGCTTGGTCTTAAAAAGCTCATCAATAATCAACGGCGTCAATAAATCATTTACATGAATAATAGCCATTTTCTCGCTCGAAATACCTTTATCCAAAGCGCGCCCCTCTTTAAGCTCAAAAATTTTTTCAATCCATTTTTGTTCATTTTTATCTAAGATTTGACGATGTTTTTCTAAAAAATGCAGAAGTTCTTCCTTGGAGTAAAAAGCCCAGGGCTGTTTCTTATTCGCCATTTTTGAAAGTCGATTTTGAATTCGCAAATTTTGTGCAAAATAAATTCCACCAAAAATTGGAATAGTTTTTCGGTTAATTTTCGAGGAAATGTTTGAAAGCACGCCGCTTTTTAAAACACCTTTCGAAACTAAGAAAACTACGAAAATAATTAACGTTGCTTGATAAAAATCAACAACTTTAGCAAATGAAACTACCGATAAGATCATTAAAGCACAGCCAAAATAGCGCAAAAAATAATTATAAACTGGAGCAAACTTCTTTTTATTGAGCATCTTTTCTGCTCGCTTATCACCCGCATCAATTCGGCGCTGAAGCTCAAATTCCGAAAAGTCAACTTCTTTTTCCTTTAACGAAAAAACAATAAGCATTAAAACTAAGAAAAATATACTTATTAATAGCATATCCTAATTGTACCATATTTTAGTAATTTTGAAAAAGCTTATTTTTATGTTAAAATGGTAATAGCTAATGAAAGGAGATTATGGCTCAAAAGAAAGATAAGGCAAAAAACCTTGCTAAATTTAAGGATTTTGTCGATGATAATAAATTTGCGATAGCTTTTAGTGTTCTAGTTGTAGCTTTTTTGGGCGGGATTATTTGGTTATCAAGTCTTGAAAAAATCGATTTAAGCAAGGTTAATATCAGTAAAGAAATTCCCGCAACTGCAGATTCTGGAAACATCGCAGAACATGTTTACTTAAAAAGTGATTCAAAGGTAACACTAGTTGAATATGGTGATTATCAATGCCCTGGATGTAAAACCGCATCAAACAGGATTAAGGCTATCGCAGAAGAATATAAAGGTAAGATTAATTTAATTTTTCGAAACTACCCATTAGTTTCAATTCACCCAAATGCCCTAGCTGCCGCTAGCGTTGCGGAAGCCGCCGGACTTCAAGGTAAATATTGGCAAATGCACGATTTACTTTATGACAAACAGGATGAGTGGACATCTTCAACGGCTAATGACCGGATGGACTATTTCATAGAGTATGCGAACGAACTTAAATTAAATATTGACCAATTTAAAAAAGATATCGAAAGCGAAAAAGTCAAAGCGAAAATTAAATACGACCAAGCTATTGGGGCGAAAGCTAAAGTTTCAGGTACACCATCTTTTACTCTAAACGGAAAAGACCTGGACTCAAAAATCTGGGGTGATGACTCGAAACTAAAAGCTGCTTTAGACGAAGCTATAAATTCTAATAAATAATATCAAAAATTTTTATTATAATAAAAATCTCACCCACAAGATGGATGAGATTTTATTTTTTGTCACTTTTTATTGTTCAATGTAGCGTTGCCATTCAGCAGGCACCACATCCACCGCAATTATTTTCTTCCTTGAAGGAGGAAAATTGATTTTGATAGGCATGTGTTCTCCTTTTATTTGTGCAACTCACGCGCTCGACCGATATTCCTAATACTATAATTTTACGTTTTTGCGCGAGCCTATCAATCATTCTATCAAAAAAAATAACAAAAGTCAAGAAAACACGCTATTTTTCGTTTCGCCTCCTAAAAACCTCTTAGCGCTTATACTTATATAATACCTTATTTTATGCACAAGCGCAATAGTTTTTTAAACTTTTTATGGTTTTTTAAAAATAGCCAATGTTGCTTCAATATCTTTTGGAATATTATATTTTCTGCACCACTCGTCAACGGCCTTTGATGCTCCGGGTAACGCCTGATTACCATAATCATCAACAACGATAACCGCCCCGCTCTCAAGATTATTCCATATTAAATTAAGTGGGTCTAAAATTGAATCATAATAATCTCCGTCCAAAAAAGCAAAGCTAATTTTCGAAGGGATTTGTTCTCGCGAAATCTGATTAAACCAACCTTTTGTGATTTTTGGTATTTTTTTGACATTCGCTTTTCTTAAATTCGAAATAAGCTGTTTTTTGCTTGCACAAAGTTCGCCCTTTTTAAAATCCTCACCCAATGAATTTACGTCTTCAACGGATTTCTCCGGAAGACCCTCAAAAGAATCATATAGCCAAAGATGCTTTTCATTGTTCCATTCCTCAATCTTTTTCGCCAAAAAAACACTAGTAGTTCCGACATAGCATCCAAATTCAACAATATCACCAAAAATTGCGCGAGTCTTTTCGAGCTCGCGCAAAATTATTTGAATTTCACGTTCATTAACTTGATCACTTAGTAATTTCATTAGTATCTATTATACTACGAACGTTTAATTGTACCAACTATATCGTAAATCTCATTCTCGTCAACAGGCTGAAACTCACCAGAAACCTCAACACCATTAGAGCCAGCTTCTCCGCCATAAAACTCTAATATATTGCCTCCTCCAGATATTGCATATTTTTTGCCTTTTGAATCGATAATTCCGACCTTACATTTTTGCGAAGAATCGGTCTTACCTTGCTTAGTTGATAAACAAATTAGATTTCCTGATATTGTTATTGTCTTTGAAGACTCTTCTTTTTTATTATCTTTTAGACCACGATGCGCTGAAGGTATCGTAAAATCAAGAAGTTTAACTACAAAGGCAGTTGCAAAAACTATCGCTACTAAAACTAGAATTATCAATATTGAAGTTAGTTTTTGATGGAAAGATTCTCTTTGATATTTTGAAATTTCTCTCATTTTATTATTTCAAGAATCCCATCACAATAATTACAACCAAACTGATAATCGTTAAGATTGCCATAATTGGAGCAGTTCGTTTTACCCAGTTTTTATATGGCACACCAGCAAGCGCCAAACCAGCCATCAATGATGCGATCGTTGGTGCAATCATATTTAGCAATCCCGATGCTGTCGCAAATGCAACAACAGCAATCTCTTTAGTAGAACCAGCTAAACTTGCAACAGGTGCAATAATCGGCATTGTTGCCTCCGCTAAACCTGAAGATGAAGGAATTATAAATGACATTGGAATATAGAAGATAAATGCCAAAACGCCAAATATTTGTGAAGGAACCTTGCGCAACAAGTCTTCACCCCAATAAACAATCGTATCTTGAATTCCACCAGCACGCATCAAAACGCCAATTGCAGCAGCAACCGCAATGATTAATGCAACGTTTAATAGATCAGCCGAACCCGCAAGAAAGGTGTTAGTTACTGAAACATCTTCTTTTTTAAATTCTTCATAATATAGAATTTTAATAAGAACCGTCGATATCAAGAACAATGCTGAAATTTCATTAAAGTACCAACTACCGAACGCTACTGAGTGTTCAAAACCGAAAACTGGTCCAACAACAGGCAAAGTTGCAAGCCATTCGTGCCAGTCTTTAAAGAAAGAAACCCCTAGATCCTCCCACGGAATCAATGACATAACCATTACAAGGAATGTAAAGCCAAAAATTCCCATAACGAATTTTCGTTCAAGAGTAAATTTTGGAATATTCGAAGCGTCAATTGCTTTAACCGCTGGTTTACCCTTTGAGTCTTCAGCATAACCACCAGCTTTAACTTTGCCAGCATATCGCATCGTAAAAATGATTGAAGCGATCAAAGATACAACCAAAATAACAAATTGAGGTAAAAGAACTTTTGAAAGATCCGCCCCAGCAGCATTTGCGGCAATTCCTGTTGAGAATGGGTTAACAGTTGACGCTAAAACACCAACTCCAGCTCCCAGAACAATCACCATTACTGCGGTCATTGCATTATAGCCAGCCGCTAACATAATTGGCACAACTAATGCATAAAAGGCCACCGCCTCCTCTTGCATACCGTAAGTTGTTCCACCAATCGCAAAGAGTGTCATTAAGACTGGAATCAACCATTTCTCTTTGCCTTTCATCTTTTTGAGAAGCCCACCGATTGAAGCATCGAGAGCACCGGTTTTCATTACAACACCCAAAAATCCACCAAGGATTAGCACGAACACAATTACATCGAGTTTATTCACCATTCCATAAATCGGCGAAGTGAAAATATCCCAAAAACCTTGCTTTAGATTAATATAGAAATCTTTGTTGTCCTTTTTGGCATTTTCGTAATCTTTTTTAACGTTTTTATATCCTTTGCTTTCAGCATCAGAAACTGAAATCTCATTTTTCGGATCCTTAACTTCCTCAACAACTTTCAAACGCTTTTCAGTTCTAGTGTAACTTCCCGATTTAATTGAAGATTCACCTTTTTCATTAGTTGTGTATTCATATCGCCCCGACGGAATCAACCAAGTTAATCCCGCCATAATCGCGATTATAATAAACAAAACACTAAAAGCTGATGGTGATTTAAACATTTTTAACTTTTTCGAAATCGGAGTACACTCCTATGGGTAACCTGCGCCGTCAGACACGACGGACAAGCAGTA
>ENA-OWND01002170-OWND01002170.1-metagenome-genome-assembly--contig:-NODE-2170-length-10742-cov-3.218958_pt1 | contig 10742 bp, 10 predicted proteins | sample MGYA00245342_ERZ651119 | MGnify/ENA primary metagenome ERZ651119 (study PRJEB26857, sample SAMEA4031756) | metagenome | biome: human; feature: oral; material: saliva | place: Philippines | collected 2014...
ACGAAATAGTGTGCGGCGTAGGGTACGCCGCACATTAAAGACAGAAAGGAGGGCGCTTCAAACGCTCTCCTTTCTGCATGCCGGCGCGAATGATGCGCCTTGCCCACCCAGCTGCCTATCAAACAGCACTGTTAGCGGCGCAAAATGTAATCGCGACACTCCTCCATGAGCCATTTGGGCGTGCTCGTAGCTCCACAGATACCCACGGTTTTTGCCCCGTCAAACCAGCGCATGTCAATCTCTTCGGCACTCTCCACCTGATAACTATGCGGGTTCACCTGCAAACATTCGTGGAACAGCACCTTGCCATTCGAGCTTTTTCGCCCCGCCACAAACAGCACTACGTCGTGGCGTGTGGCAAAGTTGGCGATGTTAGGCATGCGATTGGCCACCTGACGGCAGATGGTGTCGAAGCTCTGGAAAGTGGCATTAGGCGAGATGTGGGTTTGAATATAGTCGATGATGTTGTGAAACTCGTCCAAGCTTTTCGTGGTTTGCGAATAAAGGTAAATGCTCTTGTTGAAGTCTAATTGCTTCACATCGTCGAACTTCTCTATCACGATGGCGCGGCTTTTTGTTTGCCCCACGAGCCCCAACACTTCGGCATGGCCGTTTTTTCCAAAGATAACGAGCTGCGTGTCGCTCGGCATATTGTTGAGCGTAGCAGCCACACTGTTTTCATATTGTCGCTTGATGCGCTTTTGCAACTGCAACACCACGGGGCACGTGGCATCGATAATCTCGATGTTGTTTCGCGCCGCGATGGCATAGGTTTCGGGTGGTTCGCCATGCGCTCTCAGCAACACTTTGGCATTGTGCAACGTCTTTAATTGTTCGTGGTTGATGGTGATGAGCCCACGTTGCGACAGCCGTTCCACCTCCATACTATTGTGCACGATGTCGCCTAAGCAATAAAGTGTGCCGCCCTTCGCCAGCTCCTCCTCGGCTTTCTTGATGGCTGTGGTCACGCCAAAACAGAAACCACTGCCGTTATCGATTTCGATTTGTAACATCTATCCTACTTTAATTTTCACCATCACCTTGCCCTTCTTGGGGTCGTTGGTAATCATCAGCACGCGCGGCGCACGCCGATTGCCCTGCATTTGGTCGGCAATGGCCGTCACCTTCAGGCGAGCACGCGTGCCCGGCACAATCGTTGTCTTGTCCAACGACACCTCTAAGCCGTTGCCCAAAAGCTGCAAACTGCGAATCTCCAACGGCGAGCGGCCTACGTTTTCAATATCAATCTCGCCACGCAACTGCTTCTTTCCGCCAAATGTGCCTAAGTCGAGGCTGTCGGCCGAAAGCAACATTTGAGGTGCTTGCGCCTGTTGCTGCGCCGTCATGTCCTGGAAAGCGGGCAGCAATATGGCCGACACCTTAATCCGTTTCTCCTCAGAAACTTTGTCGCCGGGACGCATACCCAAATAGATATCCGTGGTGGTGAGCCCGAAATCGCGCAGCTCGCGCGAGTCAAGGGTGATGGTAGCCACCCCCGAATGATGGGGACGCAGCTGCGCGGGCGACAGCTTGGCCGAGAGATAGTTGGGCAGATGCATGAGCACCGGCTGCAACGTTTCGTTGGAGTTGTTGAAGAGATAGAGCTTGGCGGTGGGGCAATCGCCACGATTAACATTGTCAAACTCGATGTCTACATCGTTCACTTTCAGTTCGCCCAACGTGTAAGGGTATTCACCCGTATACTCTTTCAGCTCGCGCACCACTACGCCTTGCAGCGTCAACAGCAAGGGCTCTTTGCTGGCATTGCTATAAACAGCCAACTGTTTGTGGAAATGTCCCAATGTTTTAGCATCATAAACGGCTTCAATTTTAAACTCTTTGCCCATGCCCACCGACGTGGGATAGTTGACCGTTGTGCAGCCACAACTCGTGCGAACCTCACTAATCTTCAGCGTTCTCAATCCTTTGTTCTTCAATGAGAACGAGGCCTTCACGGGGTGATTATACAACACTTGTCCCACCCGAATCACCTCTTGTGTGCTACTGATGCGCTGGGCTTGCAAGGTGGTTGCGCCCAGCAGCATCGCCAATAATAAAGTTTTTCTGTTATTCATTCGTTAGTTTTATTGCGCGATCACGACCGCTGAATTCCGGACTATAGGTGCACTTGGTCGTGCAAATGCCACTGTTGTACTCGCCTTTGCGGTCGATAAAATATTCCGTTTCTATCACATGCTTTCCTTTACTCAACTGATCGAAGAAATAGCGCGTCTGCTTGTCGCCAGGCATATAATAATAACCCCAATCATAACCGCTGAGTGGGTTGACGGGTTCCAAGCAAGCGGCACGCTCATCGCTCACCTCAACGAAGTCGAAATCGTGCGAAGCCTCAAGGGTGATGCGCACTTTCACGCGGTCACCCACCTTCAACCGGTCAGCGTTCACAGCTGTTCCGTCGGTCGTAAGCACCTCACGTTTCACACGCAAACCCGTGCTCTGCGCCGTGATATCGCGAAGGGGTTGCGTAAACTCGGCAAACACAGCCCCCCAACTCATGTCGTTCGAGGTTTTGTCCACGGTGAGATTGCCAAAGGTTTTGCCCGTCTTCTCGGCTGTCGCCACCGCTGTTTTCGAGGTACCCATGGTCATTTCCAAAGGTTTCCCATCCAACATCAGTTGTGCATTTCCAGTTTCCTGCTTCAACAACTGCAACTGTCGCGCATCCATAAACGCATAAACGGCTTCAACAGCGTTGAGGGGCGTGTCCCATTGCTGCGTGTGTTTGCTCTGCAACAACCATTGCTGCATCTCCTGAATGGTTTGCTTATCCCCCGGCGTTACGAGCCGCAATGCCTCAATGGCAGCCGTTTCGGTAGGAATGCGATAGTCAAACCACGAATATTCTGCGCGCGATGCATCATAATAGCGTCCCATTTCGGGCGTGCAAACACTATATTGTTTCAAACTTTCGATATGCTGTTTGGCCAAAGCCGTGTTGCCATTGCGCGCCAAAACCACCGCCATCACCGCCTTGCCATAAATCGAAAACAGGTTATGTTGTTTGGCCACAAGCTGCAAAAGATATTGCTCATCGGGCGTCGTGAGTTTGCCTTTCTGCAACGAAGCAATATAGAGATATTGCAACAGTTCCTCGTTAGGCACAAACTTTCCGTTCCTCCTGGCTTCAGCTTTGCGCAATTCTGCCACCTGCTTCTTCACTTCTTGTGCCAAAAAGCGCATCGCATTTTTCAGCAAGGCTTGTGTAGCCGTTTGTTCATTCAATAGGAAATTCAGTCGTTGCAGCATCTTAGCCACCGACAAGGTCACATAGAACGAGCCGCACATGCCGGGCATCCAAGCCAACGAACCGTCGGCGTTTTGCAGCTGACGCAAGCCAAACAGCGCCTCTTCCTGATAGCGTTTCATGGCAGCGATGGAGTCGGTTTGTCCCACCTTCTGCAACATGGCTATCGACAAAGTGTTGGCAAAATATTTGGCAGCCAATGCAATGGCATCTGTGGGATCCGCCGAAGCGACTGACGGCAAAGCCTCAATCATGAGCCAAGCAGGGTGGTTGGTATATTTCACGAGCAAGTGGTTATCTGCCCGTTTCACAGGGAAGAGGGCATCTAAAGCGATGGTCTTCCTGCCCGCCTGCGTTTGCATGAACGCCACGGTGTTGACAACCTTCGCTTCATCCGACAGAATCGGCAGCAAATGCTGTTCGCCATCACTGAAAGTAGCGCCAGAAACCGTCATGCGACAAATCACGGCATCGCCCATAAAGCCTTCTGCTTTCAACTGTTCGGGCACAAAAACAAAGGCTGCTTCCTGCGTTTCGTTAGGTTGCAAGTTGAGTGTTTTCTGCTCCGAAAGCAACAACTTCTCGGTGGCGGCATCCAAAAGTTGCATCGTCACCTGTGCCGAAAGCATTTGCGAGGTGGTGTTCACCACGCGATTAGATAGTGTAGCCCTATCGCCCATACGCACAAAACGGGGCAGATTGGGCATAATCATAACGTCTTTTTTCGCCTCGGTTACACCAGCGATCACTGCACTCTGCATATCTTTATCGTGCGCATAACCCAAGAAGTTCCAAGTGGTCACGCTCTCGGGCAAGGTGAACTTCAACGTGAAATTGCCCTTGCCGTCAGCCATCAGTGCAGGGAAGAAGAAAGCCGTTTCGTGCAAATTCTTGCGCACCGATGCCTCAGATGCAACTGGTTTTCGCTGCTCTGATGCCACTTGCACGCCGCTTACGGATCCTGTTAAGGACACTTTTTGCTCGGCATAGCCCGTAACAACCACCTCACTGAGCGCCGCACTTTCTTCTTTTACCTCCATATCGTATTTGGGAACCGGCGCAACAAAGACTTTTGCCGCACGAGCACCATATAAACGGGCTCTATTCTGCATATCAAAACCATTGAAGTCGCCAATATGGGTGAACTGAAGTGCATTCACACGCAGGGGCCAAAAGGGTCGCTCGCTGTAGAAACTCATCTGTGGCGACCACAGATTATTCCACATAGAAGAAGGGGTATCGAGTTGGAAGTTAATGCCTGTGTCCCACGTATGCTGGCTGAAAGCATCAAGACTGGCATCATAAAGGGTAGCCACCAACTGGGCTTGCACGGGCTTTCCATGCTTATCGCTCACGTGAAGCGTCCAGGTTTCTTGTTGCCCGGGCATCAAACGATTGCGGAAAGTAGTCCATTTCAACTGCAAATCCATCATGGGCATGGGACGCCTGATGGTTGTTTCATGACGATAGAGCACCCCATCTTTGACCCATGCATAAACCAATCGCAGCCCATCCTTATAAGCGTCTTGATAGGTCAGCGCACGTGTCTTCACCTCGTTGCTCAACGACAACTGCCCACTTTCGAGCACTTTATCGCCAGCCAACACGCTATAATACACCGTCACCTGTGGGTCACGGCTACCCACCTGCACATAGACAGGCTTGCCATCGGCAGGGAATTGCGTGGCCGAACCATAGAACCAATCGGGCGTATCTGAAACCATCGTTTTATCCTTGACATCAAACAACACGAACGAGCGGCGCAAAGTGTCACCCTCGCACACGGCTTCTATGGTGTGTTTGCCATTCTTCAGTGTCGACAAGGGCAAGGTAACCGACTTATTGGCAGCGACGGTGTAACGGGTATTATCCAACTGATAGTTTACCATAGCATCCACCTTTTCTCCCGCTAAGTTGAGATACTGAAAGGTGATGGGCTTCAGGCTGTCGCGCTCTATGCGCTCAGCCATGGCAAAACGGAACACCCCTTTGCGATTGCCCAACGGCAGTTCCATGCCGGCTTCGTGGCTCTCGCCGGCCTGATCGGTAACGGTTGCGTGCAACTCATAGTTGTAATAACGGGGCAAGGTGGTTTCGCTTTCTGGCAAATGCAAGGGCAACAGGAAACTGAAACGTCCCTCTGCATCGGTCTCAACCGTATCTTTCAAAACATCTTTTGTCGTTTGATTTGCGACGCGCCACCAAAAATAATTGGGGCGGAGTGTGGCTTCATATTTCACTTTTGCATGCTGCACAGGCACCCCAGCATAGCTCTTTGCCACCCCTTCAATGCGGATGGTGTCACCATCGGCATAGTGTTGCTTATAAGGAGTGAACGCCACATAGAAGTTTGGACGCTTATATTCGTCGACCACAATCGTACATACATCATCGTCATCCACCGTAATACTGTATTCACCTGTCTTGCCTTCTTTCGGAAGGTCTATCGTTGCCTGTGCCGTTCCATACGCATCGGTATGCAGAGTCAACACTTTTACCGCATCGCCTTCGTCATTTTCCAACGACAATATCACCTCCTTTTGGGCATCGACATGTGCCTTTTTGGCTTTATCGTCGCGTGTAAAAGCCACCACACTCACCTGCACTTGTTGGCCGGGGCGATAGATCTTGCGATCGGTGAACACCATGTAGTTCTCTTCCTGGTAGGCATCTTTCCCCTTATCCTCATAGCTTTCACCTTTTGAATAATAGGAGTTATCAAGCGTTGTCAAAGCAAAATTATCGTCGTTTGTAAAGGCACGATAGCCACTTACATAGTCGTTTTTGCCATATTGCAACATCGCTTCACCCTTCTTGTCGGCGGTGAGCACCAGCTTTCGATCTTTGTTTGCACCATTGTGCGAAACGATATCAACACCAATTTTCGCTCCCGGCACAGGATTTCCAGTGGTAGCATTCACCGCAACGAGGCGCATTTGGTCGTTAGGCAATTCGAGTGCTAACACACGCAGGTTGGAAACATGGAGCAATCCACGCGCTGGCGGCACGTCTTTGTCCTCGGTTTTAAACTCAACCAAATAGACACCTTGTTTCAAAGGAGCCAGCGTCATCGAGTCGGCCACCACTTTATAAGGTGCATTGCCCACGTAACGATGGGTTTGCGAAACGGCTGTCTCGGGCAACAACAGGCGCTGTAGGACGGCATAATCTTTCGTGTTTTCGGGATTAAGATTTGTGACCTCGGTTAGACGCAAGCGCGTTACGGTCATCGTGAGCGAAGGGATGTTGGTGATTTGCATCACTTTTATTTGATGCTTCACACCCGGACGGATTTCCCTTTTACCGAAATTCACTAAGAACGACGGCAAGGTGAGCCGGCTTTGCTTGTTGCGCAGCACATTCATACGCGGCCATTCGCCCCATTTTTGCAAGGCGTAATTCAAATAACTCATCTTTTCATGGGCGGGCACATCATTGGCTCCGTCCATAAATTCATATCGGGCAATGGCCAATTCGCCTGCAATGGGCAGGTCGCCATAGCGCGAAATGAGCGAGTCTAACCGCTGCAGATAGACCGATTTCCGCGCCAACGACGACGCATTATTCTCCGTTTGTCTCAACAACTGCAACGCCACATAGCACGCGGCACTGCGATTATCGTGGGCATCATACCACCGATGCAGCGTGGCATAATCGCCCACTTCCATACCAATGACATGTAACAAATCGTTGTTGAAATATTTACTGTCGACCCCTTCAACCAACAAAGGCACATAATCAGCCGCCTTTGTGCCGGCCAAAACGGCAGGATTGGTCATCGCCAAAAGCTTATAACGATTGGCTACTGTCATCGAATCCCTGTTCCAACGATGAGCCTCATAATAGCCTTTATACAACAAGCAGTTGTAAACGGCCGCCAAAGCCTTGTCGTTTTGCGCGGCACGCTGAGCCGAAACCTTAAACGACTGCAACTGCGAGGCTAAAGAGTCGGGTGAAATCTCGTCCCACGCCGCCATCAAAGACAGCTGTGCTTTCAGCAGATTGCCATACGACTTCTCGGCCTTAGCCTTGGTAACAATCTTTTGTAATGTGTTGATAGCCGAGCGTGGTTGCCCTTTCGCTTGCCATTGTTCAACTTGCTTCCACAACGTGGTGTAACCATTTGCTTGTGCCATGAGCGGCAAAAACAAAAGGGAAAGCATCCATACCGTAAACTTCTTCATATCGCTTTGTCTTTTCGTTTCATTCCATCTGCCACGAGCGCGCATCAACATGCGGTTTCAATTTATCCGAGAGATGGTCGCAAGGAGCCAACAACGCACCGTACACTGCTACGCATCACACCGGAAAATTTAGCTCACCCGTACGCTTTTCCATGCAAAGATAATGTTTTTCCCGCATATCTTTATTAGAATAAGGTGTTTTATTCGTCGGGCAACACAAGCATACTCCTCACGACGGCCCGCCATGTAAATGGTAACGAATACGGGATGCAAATCAAATCTCGTATGTTTTACACGACAATTCCTATTATTTTGTGCCGAAAAATGCACCATATTACGGCGTAATATGGATGAGATTATTTTACAAAAACGGCGAAATAATTCTTGATAGGCTCATTACTTCTCCCTATCATCTATCCATTACGCTATTCTTCTAAACTTTTTCTCTAAAATATTTTGAGTGAACAAGAAAAAGTATTAAATTCGCCATTGTTAACAAAAATCATTGAATTAACGGACTATTGACGTTATGGTGTATTCTAACCTAAAGTGTATTGCACTTGCCATTATGCTTTTTATGACGCTCTCCTCATTCGGACAGCGACAGATTAAATATGTATATGATGGCGCAGGCAACCGTATTAAATGTATGGGCTTTGTGGATAGTATTCCAAAATATGTGCAATCAGCACCATTATCACCCTCACCCAGCCTCATCATAGCGGGAGAAAAGAGCCCTAACATCCTCGTTTCTACCGATGTACAGGAACAAGCATACAGCTGAAAATCGTAAATAAGATAAAGAAACATTACGGGGAATATAAGTGAAGATGCGAAAAAGTGTTTGAAGCAAGCTATGATGGGTGGGGTAAACAAACCATTAAACTTAACAAGATTGGTTTGCAATGCGGCTACACGGGGCATGAGATGCTGAATGATTTTGACATCATCAACATGAATGGTCGCCTCTATGATTCCGTGCTTGGCCGTTTCCTTAGTCCCGATAACTTTGTGCAAATGCCCGACAATGCACAGCGTTACAACCGATATAGCTATTGTTTGAATAACCCATTGAAGTATACCGATCCATCAGGTGAAGCCTTTGTCATTGATGATGCAACTATCGCCTTTACCCTCTTTAGTGTGGCAAGCAGCATGATGCAGGCAGCAGCTACAGGTGGAAACGTTTGGAAAGCAGGTGCTGCTATTGGCGTTTGGTTTGGAAGAGGTGGAATTTTCCCTGATGCTATCATCGGCGGTTCAATCGGTGGTATTGCAGGTTCTTTTGGAGGTAGCTGGATAGGAACAGGCGCTGTGGATGGCTTATATGGAAGATAAACGTTTTATATGGTATGAATAGAAGTAGGTTTGCATATTTTTTAAATGCAGTACATTACTGTATATGGTTAGATGATATAAAGTTAGGAGTCTTTTTAAGAAAGTTCTCAAGTGCTTTTATTTCCCTTGTACTTACAATCTGTTTCACAAAGAAATTCAAAAGGAGACAGGAGGAACGCATGGCAAAAATGCAAAAAATAATGAATAAGTTTTACTATGATAAAGAAGTGGGCTACCATATCGGTTGGGCAAATCATTGGTTTGGATATTTTTATTCAGGATATCCCTTGGTTTTGTCATTTATCCTGTCGGGTATTGTTTTCCGCTATTGGGGAATGGTTAATAAGATTATAATTTTGTGTATTATAGGTATTCCCATACTTATATGTTATATTCCAGCCTATAAAGCCGTCTTTTCAAATGATATTTATCTAAAATATTTCAAAGAATTTGAGAAAGAGGATGAACAATGGCATAAAAAATGGAAACGAAGAACATGGCTATTTTGTATAGGAGGGTGCCTTATGACAATAGTGGGTATCGCTTGCATGTGGGTAGTACTATTAATGTGAAGCCTTCGAAAACTGTCTTTAATATATGAATTATTCATGTATCGATTTCAAAACCCATGGCAAGTTTTGGACAGAAACATGGGCTAATTACTTGTCGAAGAATTATTTTGGAACAAAGTGGTTGGAAGGAACTGAATATATTGCACAAAAGATAAGTAAGTTTAATTGGTTTCGAATAAAACTTGTTCAAATACAAGGATTATTAAGATATTTTCCGCGTGGTATGTTTTAGATGAATTAATAATATGAACATATTACTTCATACAACTTTCAAAAATATGAGGAGATACAAAATCGTGTTTTTTATAGGGACTATTAACTGTTTGATGTTCTCATGTATACCCATTATTCATATAAAGTATATTGCTGACTTTCAGAATTTAACGCAAGATACATTGATAATAGGTGCATCTAACTATAACAATATTGATAGTATGAAGAATTTTTTGTGGTCAGGATATGATATTTTAAATCATAATAAATTTGTTATAAAGGATTCAATATGGAAGGGATTTGAGATGTATAAATATATTATTCTTCCAGATTCTATATGTGGAATTAATGAAGATTTTTTGTTTAGTCAAAACAATGATACATGCTATTTCTTTCTTATTAGGTTGTATGATGCCAAGCACTACACATTCGATGAGATACATCTTAAAAAACTATATAACACTTGGCCTGTTATAAAAGATAAGAATGGAGAGTTTGATAGGAACATTAAAAAGAAGATTGAATGAAATTAAAAAATGTCATTAGTTGTATCTTGCTTTCAATATGTTATTCTTGCATAATGGACACAAAAGAAGCTTGGTTCATTAAAAATAGAACTAAAGACACTTTACTCATGACCCTATCTCAAGTAGATACACTTCCTGATTGGCAATTATGGAATAAAGATTTATGGAAAATAGCATCATCAGATCGTAGCAGTAGGGAAGAAACGGCATTCCAAATTGCTACTATTGGCAATATTGCACTTCCTGACTCTTTTGTATATGTTAATTCTGATAATTTCCTCTATCAGGATACATGCTATCTTTTTACTATCGAATGGAGAATAGCCAAACGTTATTCGATGAATGAGATTCACTCAAAAAGGCTCTATAGGAGACAAGATGTAACAAAAAAAGACTTTCATCATAATATGTTTGTATATACAAAAGTAAAATCTCTTCAAGGACATTAATATATGGTTGAAAGTCAGTATTACACTTCTCAAATCAGAGGTAATATAGTTGTTACTAACAATTTATGGGCTCTTATACTATTTGTCAATGAAAAGGGCGAAAAAGTGTTTGAATATTGCTGGTTCTTTTGGAGGTAGTTGGATAGGAACAGGCGCTGTGGATGGCTTATATGGAAGATAAACGTTTTATATGG
>ENA-OWND01002174-OWND01002174.1-metagenome-genome-assembly--contig:-NODE-2174-length-10720-cov-11.536240_pt1 | contig 10720 bp, 6 predicted proteins | sample MGYA00245342_ERZ651119 | MGnify/ENA primary metagenome ERZ651119 (study PRJEB26857, sample SAMEA4031756) | metagenome | biome: human; feature: oral; material: saliva | place: Philippines | collected 2014...
GAGCAGCTGTCTTGTAAACAGCAGGTCATCGGTTCGAGTCCGATAGCCGGCTCCACGGAGTCCCTCACCGCGGCACCGCAGCCGCAGCCCACCTCGCCCGTTCGGGTGGGGTGCCCCGGCCTCGTCAATGAGAAGCGCCCAGCGACCAATCCACGCCCGACGCGCCCTGCGCCTCCAACAGTTCATTTGCACGCGAGAACGGCTTCGACCCGAAAAACCCTCGATACGCAGAGAGCGGCGACGGATGGGCGGACGCAATAATCGGCGTGTCACCCAGGCGCGGCGCGAGCGACTGCGCGTCCTTGCCCCACAGAATCGCCACGAGGGGAGCGCGCGAGCCATCCGAACGCTTCCGGGACACCAGGGCGTTAATCGCGCACTGCGTCACCTCCTCCCAGCCGCGACCTCGATGCGACGCGGGAGCACCCGGGCGCACCGTCAACACACGGTTGAGGAGGCACACGCCCTGCTCGCACCACGGCGTCAGATCACCCGACGTCGGAGCGGGAACACCCATGTCCTCGCTCAGCTCGCGGAAAATATTGATGAGCGACTTGGGCAACGCCACCCCCGGGTGCACCGAAAACGACAGCCCCATCGCATGCCCCGGCGTCGGATACGGATCCTGTCCGACGATCAGAACCTTCACATTGTCGAACGGGTACGTGAAGGCACGGAGAACATCCGTGCCCGCAGGCAGATAGCCGCGTCCCGCCTCGACCTCAGCGGCCAACATCGCGCCCAACTCGTGGACGCGCCCCTCCACCGGAGCCAGCGCCTTCGCCCAGCCCGGATCAATCAACTCGGCCAACGGACGCGGATTGTGTTCACTCATAGCACCAGCCTAATGCCGCACAGGCCACGCCACATTCCCCGCGCGCCACCCGCGCCCCACTCCCTCTTTTCCGATAGTCTGAACGCGTGAGCTCTCAGTACCCCAGGGATGAATTTGACCGCGCCGGCGAAGATATGCCCGTCGGCATGCACCGCCCCAAGCCGTCCAAGTGGAAGAACGTCTGGCCTTTCCTGGCCATCCTCGTGATCGTTCCCGCCCTTGGATGGGCAGCGGCGACCGCCCTGTCGCGCCAGCAGGCCACTGTTAGCAACGCGCCCAGCCCTGCCGCGACCACCCCGAGCGCCGCCGCACCCTCCGCGGCGCCCACAGCCGAGGCCACCGCGTCCGCTGAGCCCACGCCTTCCGCCAGCTCCTCCTCCCCGTCGGCTTCCTCTGAGCCCGACCACGGAGCTGTCATCCAGGTCCTCAACGGCACTGGAACGCAAGGGTTTGCCGGCCAGCAGGCTCAGATCCTGAACCAGGCCGGGTACGCCGGCACCTCCGCCGCGAACGCTGACGGATGGGCCACGCAGACCTCCACCGTCTTCTACGAGGATCCCCGCATGGAGGGAACCGCGAAGGACGTCGCTGCCAAGCTTGGTATTTCCAACGTTCGCCAGGAGAGTGGCCTCGGAGACCCCGACATCATCGTTATCCTGCGGTGAGCCACTGATACTGACTGAGCCGCCCGGCCCCTGTGGGGCCGGGCGGTTTTGTGTTGTTTGTGGCCCCACGGGTGTTCCGGGCGCCGTCGGGCCCGGCCGCCCGCGAGGCTGGGCGACCTCACTTCGTTCGGCGCCGCGCCTCGAAGCCCGGCCAGGCCCTCCGGTCCCTCCGGTGCCCTCCACACCTGTGGGGTTGTGGTGAATGATGCGGATCGGTGCGTCGTTTCCGATGTCCGGCCAGGCCCTGCCGCCGCCCACGGACGCTTTGGCAATCCCCGTAGGCCTTGCTGCTGTCTCCATATTGGCGGTGTTGGGGATGGATGCGCCCAAAGTGCAGACCACTTCGGTGAAATTGAGTGAATTTGGGGTGTTTTGGGCGAGGTGGTCTGCGATTTGGGCGCACTGTGGTCGAGACTGCGACGAACGGGGCAACGGTGGACACCTGCGGGGATCTCTTCAAGTCGGGGAGAACGGACGATGTGCAGATGTGGGTCGGATCCCGTCCCCGGTTACGTCCGGTAACCTCGCCCGAAGCCCCGAAGCCCCGAAGCCCCGAAGCCCCGAAGTCCCAAAGCCCCGAAGTCCCAAAGCCAGTATGAGACGTAGCCTTGCGCGACTCGAACTAGCTGTGTTCGAGCAGCGCCCGGATCTGCGCGAGGACTTCCTCGGGGTGGGCCAGTGCCTCCCATCGGAAACGGCGGATACGCCAGCCCTGCGCTTCGAGCAGTCGCTGACGGCGCTCCTCGGCCTCGATGGAGCGGTGGACGGAGTCAATGTCGGAGCCGTACTTGCCTCGACCGTCGAATTCGATGCCGATCCGGTGCTCCGGAATGGCTACATCGATGAAGTACCACTTGTTCGAGGCCAACACTGGGTATTGAGTATCCAAACCCTGCAGGCCGCTTTGCGCCAGCAGGTAGAGCAGGCGCGATTCCCCAGCACTATCGCACCCCGCGTCCGCGTGAGCGAGCACCCAGCGCGCGGAAGTCACATGCTTCGTCCCCTGACCCGAGGAGGTGATCATGTGCAGCAGACGCATACGGTTGTGCTCCTCGCGTTGCCGAGAATCATCCCGGTAGAAGCGCCTGTATCGCGCCAGTTCGTGCAAACCCGCGCATGCGACGACAAATGCCTCCTCCCGGTCGAGTGCTAGCGCGCAGTCAATGATCGTATCCTCGAGCGTCGCGCCCATGATGTCCCCGTCGTAGCGATTCATCGCCGGTGATCGTCCTCCTCGCGGCCGGTGTGGGCGCACCGTGACCGCCGGGATATGGAGTGGACCCGAGTGGATCTCCGGAAGTGGGATCGGGCGCGGGTGCTGGTCGGAAACCGTGGTGACGTGGAGTGGGTGCTGGTGCAGAAGTGGCAGGCCCCGGAGCCATGCGGCGGTTGGTCCGGACACGATGAGGTGGGGATGCTTGTGCTGCAGGGCGAGCAGCCGTGCAAGTGCGACGATGACGGGTGGCTCGGAATGCGCGGTGATAGTCGCGGCGTCGAGGTAGTAGCCGGGAGCGATCCTCACCAGCTCGCCCAGCTGAGCACGCCGAGCGAGTCGACGGCGCTCAGCGTTGTTCGCACCTGTGGTGGAGTATGCGTGCGCCGCAATGGTGTAGATCGTATGCGCATCCATTGTGTCTCCTTCGACGTGCTTCCAATTGTACGGTGTGCGCCCAAAGTGCAGACCACTTCGGTGAAATTGAGCGAATGTGGGGTGTTTTGGGCGAGGTGGTCTGCGTTTTGAGCGCATGAGTGGTTCGGATGCGAGGCCGGGGTGCCTGGTGGGGGCCGGGCAGCGTGATGTACCCGTGGGTTGCGTGCAGTTTGGTGAATGTGGGCAGAACAGACGGGGACGAGGCCGGGGTGCCTGTTGGGTATGAAGGGCGTGGTTGGTCGTGGGGTAGGGGTGGATGTGGCTGGGCGTTGGTTTCGCCCCGTCCCTGAGTCCCCTGATCCTGGCATGGCTTCCCGCACATGTCGCATGTGATGTCCATATAAACCTTGCAAACGCTGAGGTAGGGTCGTTGGAATCGCAACGTTTGTGGAGGTTAATGAAAACTGGCCAAGGGAAGCTACGTGCGACTTTTCTGGGGAGTGTCGTATGTGTAGACCGATCCTGAGCCTGAGCCTGAATCTCGTTCCTTCACGCTGAACGGCACTCAAATAACGCGGGACTCACACCGTGCCCGGAGGACACGTCGGCCCCGGAACCCGGAATGCCCCGAAGGCACCCCGGGTGGTCTCGGGGATCAATCAGGGGAAACCTCCGTAGCGAAGACACAAGCTGACCATGCAGTATGTATACATGAACACGAACACGACAATCGCGCAGGCCACCGCGGCCACCCAAGAGGCCCCGGCCTCGTCCATCGTCCGACTCCAGGGCGTCTCCAAGATCTACGGAAGCGGCGACGCACAGGTGCGCGCCCTCGACGACGTGAGCGTCGGCTTCGGCGCCGGCGAATTCACCGCCATCATGGGCCCCTCCGGCTCCGGCAAGTCCACGATGATGCACATCCTCGCCGGCCTCGACGCCCCCACCTCCGGGCACGTCTTCGTCGAAGACACCGACATCACCGCCCTGAAAGACACCGCTCTGACCAAGCTGCGCCGCGACCGCATCGGCTTCGTGTTCCAGTCCTTCAACCTGGTGCCCACCCTGGACGCGCGCGCCAACATCCTCCTGCCCATGCGCCTGGCCGGCAAAGCCCCCGAGAAGGAATGGTTCGACCTCATCGTCAACTCCCTGGGCATCGCGAACCGCCTGAACCACCGCCCGTCCGAAATGTCCGGCGGCCAGCAGCAGCGCGTCGCCGTCGCCCGAGCCCTCATGAGCCGCCCCGCCGTCATCGTCGCGGACGAGCCCACCGGCAACCTCGACTCCCACTCCACCGACGAGGTCATGGACCTGCTGCGCCGCGCCGTCGACGAACTGAGCCAGAGCGTCATCATGGTCACCCACGACACGGCCACCGCCGTCTATGCGGACCGCGTCCTCGTGTGCCGAGACGGCCGCATCGTCTCCGACCTGCGCGACATCACCGCCGACAACCTGACCGCTGCGCTGCGCTGAACGCGCGCGCCCACACTCCCAAGTCTCATCTCATGTCTGCAACAAACTCGCTCCTGAGCGCCAACCTGCGCTCCCACGGCCGCCGCTACATCTCCACGGGCCTGGCCGTCGCCATCTCCACGGCCTTCATCGTCATCACCCTCATCGTCATGACGGCGATGACCTCGGGTCTGACCTCCAGCGTCTACAGTCAGTACCGCGGCGGCACGATCGTCGTCTCCCAAAACGACGACGCCCCCGAAGGCGCCATCGAAAGCGCCGAAAGAACCCTGAGCGCAACCAGCGGCGTCACCGCCATTAAGCACATGGCCCAGTGGCCCGCCGACGCCCAGACCGACGCGACGCGCGCCAGCCTGTACGTGTCGCCGCTGGCCCCCAAGCCCTTCGCCGACCTCGACCTGAGCGCCGGAACCGCCCCGACCGCCGACGACCAGATCACCATCCCCGAGCACACGGCCGCGGCCCTCTCGCTGAAGGTCGGCGACACCGTCCGCGTGCGCGCCGGATTCGCCGAGGGTGACTACCGCACCCTCACGATCGTCGGCACCACGCGCTCGAACACCATCAGTATGGGAGTGCCCGCCAGCTACGTGACCGACGGCGGCTTCTCCGCGATCTTCGGCACCAGCGCGTCGGGCCGGTTCATCGTCGCGACGTCCGGGGTTGATACGGACAGCAACGCAAACCCTCCCAGCGCCACCCAGGACGAATGGGTGGCAACAGCGAACTCCGCGTTGAGTGGCGTCTCGGGCGTGAGCGTGACCAGCGTGCACCAGGCAATCCAGGACGACCTGAACCAGGCGCGACTGGGAGCGTCCGTGACGATGGGAATCATGCTGATCTTCCCGGCGATCGCGGCGCTCGTGGCCTCTATCGTCGTCTCCTCGACATTCCGCGTGGTGCTCACGCAGCGCACCCGCGAGCTGGCGCTGCTGCGCACGCTGGGAGCGACCAGGCGACAGGTCCGCTCGCTCGTGACTCGCGAGGCCCTCGCGATCGGAGCGATCTCGTCCGCGATTGGCGTCGCGCTCGGCTGGCTGATTGGCGCTCTCGCGGAGGCGGGCACCGGCCTGGCCTCTAGCGTCGTCGCGGCGCTGGCGGGGGCCTCCGTCTGGCAGCTCGCCCTCACCTGGCTGGGTGCCACCCTGTTCACGACCCTCGTCGGCGTCTTCCCGGCCCGCGCCGCCTCCCGCGTCGCGCCCGTCGCCGCCCTCGCCCCCGTGAACGAGGCCGGGGCCGCCTCCCGGAAGAAGCACACCGTCCGCTTCGTCATCGGCGCGCTCATCGCGGTGGCCGGCTGCGGAGCTGTGGCCCTCGCGTGGCGCTCGGATAGCGCCGGCACGAAGTTCCTCGGGGCTTTCGGCGGGTCGCTCCTGGCCCTCCTCGGCGCGCTGCTCGTCGCCTCCGTGCTGCTGCCCGCCCTCACCCGCGCGTTCGGCTCGGCCTTCCCCGGCACCCTGTCCGCCATGGCCCGCGAGAACACGATGCGCAACCCCGGCCGCACCTCCGCGACCGGCACCGCGATCATCATCGGTGTGACCCTGGTCGTCACCATCATCGTCGGCGCCGCCTCCGTGCGCACCACCCTGACCAACGCCGTCAACGACGCTCGCCCCTTCGACCTCATGGCGGTGTCCACAGATGGGGCGATCACCGACGACCAGCAGGCCGCCATCGCGGCCACCGACGGCGTCGCCGCCACCGTCGCCCAGTACGCCGCCCCCGGCACCCTGACGACCACCTCGGGCGCGCCCGCCTACGCACCCGGAGACGGAGCCGGGGCGGAGGACGAGGCCCAGGCCTCGTCGGTCATGATCACCGGAGAACCCGACTACGCGGGTGTCACCCACTCGACCGTCACCCAGCTGGGCGATAACCAGGTGCGCGTCGGCGACGAGGCCCTGGCCGGGCAGACGCTGCGCCTGTGCGCCGACACGTGCGTGGACCTGAGCGCCACCTACGACAAGAACGGCAGCGTCGGGGAGGCTCAGGTCTCCGAGAAGACCCTGCGATCCATCGCGAGCTCGCTCGAGCGTCAGGCGGTCATCATCAAGATGGCCGACGGAGCTGACGCCGAGACCGTCCAGGCCGCGCTGCTCAAGGACTCGCAGCTGAGCGTCAACGGCTCCGCCCTGGAGCGCCAGATGTACACGAAGATCATCGACCGGCTGATGCTCGTCCTCGTCGGACTGTTGGGTGTCTCCGTCCTCGTGTCCCTGGTGGGCGTGGCCAACACGCTGTCCCTGTCGGTCGCCGAACGCACCCGCGAGAACGGGCTGCTGCGGGCGCTCGGCCTGACGCGACGCCAGATGAAGAGCCTCCTCGCCCTCGAGGCGCTGTTCCTGTCGCTGACCGGCGCGCTCATCGGCGTCGGCATGGGCGTCGCCTTCGGGTGGGTCGGCGTCATGAGCCTGCCCGTCGAGGGGGCCACCCCCGTGCTGAGCGTGCCGTGGCTACAGCTGGTCGGCGTGTGCGTCGTCGCCATCGTGTCCGCGCTCATCGCCTCCTGGCTGCCCGGCCGCCGGGCCGCGAAGGTCAGCCCCTCGGAGGCGCTGGCCACGGAGTGAAACCGGTTGAGTGACGCCGGTTGAGTGACGGGCGGGGCGCTGTGGGTGTGGTCCACAGCGCCCCGCCGCGCGTTTGTGAGCACCGCGCGCCGGTATCGTCTCGCGTCAGCGTGCGACCCTCCTGCGGGCCGCGCGCCGGGCGGCCAGCGCCGAGGCGATGAGGGCCGCCGAGGCCGCGAGGTACGGGTACAGGCCCGGCCCGCCGGAGTAGGGGAGCGTCGGGGCCTCCCGGTCGGCCACCATGATGGTCGCCGTGAACTTCCCGTCGATGATCATGCCCTGCACGTCCAACGTCAGGTCGTTGTAGCCGGAGTTGTAGACCTGGACGGAGGCCTTCGTCCACTTGTTCTGGTCGAAGATCTCCGTGTCGGGCATGACGTTCGTGCCCGTGCCGTCGGCCAGCTGCGCGCTCAGGGTGAAGCCGATTGGCTGGGGTAGGAGCAGATGGCCGTCGGGGGCCTTCGTTTCGACCAGCCAGTACTTCTTGTCCGTCGCCAGCGTCGTCACCTTCCAGTAGTACGGGAAGTCGCCGGTGTTGGACGCATCCAGCGTCAGGACCGGGGTGGCCGACCCGTTGACGCGCGGGTCCACGTCGTAGATCGCGAACTCGGAGCCAGCCAGCGGGTAGTAGGAGTAGCCCTGCGCATCTATGTACTCGTTGGCGATTTCGGGCCACTGGAGGTTTGTGAACTGGCGGCCGGCCTTCGCGATGATGACCGTGCGCACGCGGACCGGGCCGCACACCTTGTTGTTATCTGAGCCGTCCGAATCTCGATCCGACGCGGCGATCACCTCGCTGTAGAGGCCGTACCCCGAGCGCGGAGCCCCCAGGTAGCGGCACGAGAAGCGTGACTCGTCGACGGTCGGTGCCTCCGAGCGCGTCACGTTCATGCGTACCCAGTACTCGCGCGACGAGTTCGCGGGCAGCGGGTCGCCGCCGGTGATCTGGTAACGCCCGCCCGCGCCGCTCAGCTCGGTCGCGGCGTCCAGGCCGTCCTGCGTGGCGGCTACGCGCACCGAGTTGATCGTCAGACCCGAGGGGAAGCCCGGCGCGACCTGCAAGGCCCCCGTGTCCGAGTCCAGCGATCCGCTGTTCGTGGCCGTCACCTTGTAATCCACGTCGAAGGTCACGGACCCGTTCTCGCCGCCGTTTGCCACGAGTTCCTGCTTGACGCTCACGTCCGCGCTCTTCGCGTGGTTCGTGAACGTGCAGTCAATCGTCTGCGCGGCCGCGCTCGCCACCGCTCCGACGCCCGCGAAATTCACGCTCTTCGTATCGGTATCCACGGTCGCTGCCACGGCCTCGCCCGCGCCATTCACGCACGAGATCGACTCAAGCGTCCACTCGTCGTCCGGCGCGTCCGGGCTGGTCACGCCGCTTTCCGTGATCGTGAAGTCCGAGTGCCCCACCAGGAACGCCTGGTACGAGGCCATGGACCCCTTCTTGTCTGCGCCGACCCCGGTGGGGGTGATGGTCTGGTTGAAGGAGCCGTCCTGGACCCAGCCGGACACCGCCGTTCCGTCCGGTGTCGTCGACGAGGCCGTGGCACCGGCCGGCGCGTCAACCGCGTCGCGGGTGGCCGTGGAGGTGAAGGTTGCCGACGGCTGGGTCGCGTACGTGCGGCCGCCGTCCGTGGTGATGACTTTGTGGATGCGCACGTAGCGTTCCTGGTTGATGGTGGCGTACAGGCACGCGAAGGTCATGTTAAGTTCTTGTGTGCTCATGGACGTGACGGGGGTGGCGCCGGCTGGGGGCGCGGTGGGGCAGGAGGCGCTCTGTCCGTTGTTTGTGAATCCCCAGATGGTCATGCGGTAGCGCACGCCGTTCTTTTCCCACACGGTGTCGGGCAGCGTGGAGGTTGAGATGGAGACGGTGTCGTTCGAGGCCGGGGTGCGCAGCGAGATGTCGACGGCGTCCGGCCAGTCGTTCTCCGCGCGCTGTGCCTTCGCCCAGCCCGCGGTTTGGTCGATGTGGCCCTGTTGGCCCTTGTTGTAGAGGTCGTGCGTGCCGTTGCCCGCGCCGACGTTTTGGGCGCACACGGTCTGGCCCGTCAGCCATTGGTCGGAGTCGCGTCCTTCCGGGTTGTACAGGCGCGCGGGTCCCGTGAATTTGCCGCGGATCCTACGACGGCTGCCATTGGCGGCCACTGACCCGTCCGGGTTAGTGTCGCACACGGAGTTGGCGACGATGGTGTAGGCACCGCCCGCGCGCGGAACGACCGTGGTTTGTGTGTCGTCCTGCGTCTCGGTGATGTTCCACGGGACGATGCCCTGCATAGCGAAGCCGTCGCCTTGGATGCGCAGGTTCAGGTTGCCGTGGAAATACCGCTGCGGACCCACATCGGTCAGCGTCTTCTCGTCCCTGCCCGTGCCTCGTTCCAGGTTGTTGAAAATCGGCAGGTTGTTGTTGCGCAGCGTGCCCAGCAGGAAGGGTTGGCCTGTGGAGACCGTGCCGGGGTTGTTGGGTTTGAAACCCATAGCGGTCTGCATCCAGGGGGATACCTTGCCTTGAACGGTGATCTCATTGTTGTAGAAAATGATGCCGTTCTCTGCGGGGTTTTCGCCCCACGGCATGGATCTGGTTGTGTAGCTCCAGTAGCCCTGCGAGGCTAGCGAGGACTCCAGCCACTGGGCGCGCTGCCAGCCCGTTCCCTCCTGCATGGATCCGCCCGGCCAGGTGCCCCATTGGTCCAGGGGCTTGACCCAGCCGTCGCGCGACCACATATGGGGGTTGTTCTTCTCCATGTAGGCGTATTTGAAGACCGAGTTCTTCGTGTCCAGGACCGTACCGTAGTAGACGAAGCGCCGGAAGTTCTTGTCCTGCATGGCGGTCTGGTTGGTCAGGGCGATGCCGGGGTAGGTGCGCTGGGTGGGCGAATTATTGACGACGGAGTCCGAAAAGATCGAGGCGACGTTGCTGATCGTGAACGTGTCGGACCCGGCGGGTTCCTGTGCGGCGTTCGCGGGTTCGGTGTTGAGCGGTGCGGTGAGATAGACGCCGCCGAGCACGAATGCAGCGGCGGCGGTGCAGGCGAATTTTCGAAGCAGCGCATTGGTGTGTGACCTGGCGCGGGTCGTGCGCCGAGTGAAGGCTGTCGAAAGTCGCATGTGTGCTCCGTATGTCCCGTGGCGTGTGTGATGGGGTGTGGTGGGCTTCATTCCCGGTTAGTTATCGTCAAACTAATTCGTGAGAATGCTACCTGCGGATGGGGATGACCGCAAGCGTTTGTCATAACATCACAGTTTGCATGGATGTGTCAGGATGTAAAAATGGCTGAATTATGCCGATTTATTGGAGCTAATGTGAAATCTATGCTCGATGGTAAGTGCTTGACACTTTGTGTTACCGAATGGTCCACAAGAGTAAGTGTGGAGCCTCGTTGCAGCGTCTCACGGAACACCGGTCCCGTGGTGTACGCACGGGGTTGGTTGCCACGAGTTTGCCGAGGACGAGGCGCGGCGGACCCGCGTGCGCGACCGGCTCGGACCTCTTCGCACGTGTGGGCGGATGTTGTGCCTTAGCACTCGACGACGTTGACGGCCAGGCCGCCCTCCGAGGTCTCCTTGTACTTCGAGAGCATGT
>ENA-OWND01002180-OWND01002180.1-metagenome-genome-assembly--contig:-NODE-2180-length-10696-cov-7.282116_pt1 | contig 10696 bp, 7 predicted proteins | sample MGYA00245342_ERZ651119 | MGnify/ENA primary metagenome ERZ651119 (study PRJEB26857, sample SAMEA4031756) | metagenome | biome: human; feature: oral; material: saliva | place: Philippines | collected 2014...
CTGACTTGGCTGTTAACGATGCAGCAGCTTTCACAGCTCTTGCAGATGCAGCTAAAGCAAAACTTGGTAAATAATAACAAACTGTTTCATTCTTACTCTTGTGGTTTTTACCGCTTGAGTAAGGTGAAACTTTTTTGTTTTCCTTAAATGATTTTCTATTTTATAGAGTAAATCACAGATTTTTTCAAAGAAAATAGGATATTTCTTGTATAATAGGAATATCTAAAAAAGATTTGGAGTTAGAAGAAGATGATAGTAGGTATTGATTTAGGGACGACTAATTCTTTAGTAGGGGTATACCAAGATGGCCAGGTCAAGCTGATTCCCAATGCTTTTGGTGAGTATTTAACTCCTTCTGTTGTGGCTTTAGATGACAATGATGAGATTATAGTTGGAAAAATTGCCAAGGAACGCTTGGTGACCCATCCAGATAAGACGGTTTCTCAGTTCAAGCGTTTTATGGGGACCAAGCATGAATTGACACTAGGAAATCGAGCATATAAGGCTGAAGAATTAAGCTCTTTTATCATTCGAAAGTTGGTAGACGATGCAGAGACCTATCTTGGAGAAAAGGTCGAGGAAGTGATTGTTAGTGTTCCAGCCTATTTCAATGATGCTCAACGTTATGCGACCAAACTAGCAGGGAAATTTGCAGGCGTTCAGATTGATCGGATTATCAATGAACCCTCTGCAGCGGCTCTTGCTAAAAGATCTATGGTAAACCAAGAAGATCAATCTTTTATTGTAGTCGATTTTGGTGGTGGGACTCTAGATATTTCAGTTGTGGAGCTTTTTGATAATATCGTCGAAATTGTGTCGATTGCTGGGGACAATCGTTTGGGAGGAGAAGACTTTACTGCGGCTATTGCTGAGGAATTTTTAGTTTCTAATCAATTAACCAAGGATACGATTTCCCGAGAATTTTATAGCAAAATTCTGGTACAGGCTGAAAAGACAAAGCTGGAACTGAATGATAAAGAAGAAGTGAAGATGACAGTGATGGACCAAGATCAGGAATACTTTTTAGACTTGAGCTACCAGCGCTTTTACGAGCTTTGTCAACCGCTGCTGGCTCGTGTTAAGGCTGTTTTGGACCGTGCCTTGATGGATGCACGCTATAGCTATGTATCATCAGATAACTTTGTTCTTGTTGGGGGGACTTCGAAACTCCGCTTGGTTCAGGACTTTTTATCCTACTGTATCAATCAAATGGTTCAGGTATCTGATGATCCCGATAGGATGATTGCGAGAGGTTGTGCCCTCCTAGCAGGAATCAAAGAACGTCAGGGTGAGATACGAGATTTGCTGCTGTCTGATATTTGTCCTTTTACACTGGGGATTGAGATAGTTGGAGACCGTTTTTCGCCGATTATTGAGCGAAATTCTACCCTACCTGCTTCACGCATCGAGCAGTACTATACGGCTGAATTGGGACAGAGCCAAGTCAAGATAAAGGTCTATCAAGGTGAGATGATGAAGGCATCACAAAACCTGTTTCTAGGAGAATTAGAAGTTCCCGTCCCTGTGAATACTAGAGTAAATGAAAGTTTCACAGTTCGATTTACCTATGATTTAAATGGGATTTTGGATGTCGAAGTGAAAATTGATTCAACACAGGAAGTCTTTAGTCATGTTATTCTCCAAGATAGTGTTACTCTGACAGAAAAGGAAATCAAGGCTAAGCAAGCAGAGTTGACTCGCTATAAGATCAATGCTCAAGAAACAGAGGTTTATCGTTTCTTGATTGAAAAAGCGAATCGCGTGTACAGTATGCTCTTGGGGAGAAGAAGAGATGAGCTAATGGCTGAAACTAGACGATTTGAAGAAGAGGTCAGTCAAGCATCTGTTTATCATTTGCCAAAACTCTATCAATCATTTTCAAACTATCTAGACTTCCTAGAGCGAGGACTGTAAAAGAGGAGACCTTATGAATATATGGGAAACTTTAGGGATAGAGCCAACGACTGACGTCAAGCTTATTAGAAGGCGTTATGCTGAACTGGTTCGGCTCTATCACCCAGAAGACCAACCAGAAATTTACCAAGAAATTGTCGAAGCGTACCAAAAAGCCTTGACTTATGCGAGGTCTAGAAACACAAGACCAGAAAATAGTCTAAGAAAAGCGAGTGACTCTCAAGAAGCTACTGAACTTGAAGAAGAGGCGAATGAAAAGCCTAACTCTAGTCTCAACTTTGAAAACTTGACTGAAGAAACGAAGACTGAGAACGAAGAGTCTGAAACATCTAGTCTTGATTTCAGTGATTATCAGCAATCAACTGATAAAACCAGCAATTCCTTTATTTTTGAAACCTTTAAAGCAGAAGAGAATGAGCAAAAGTCCACCCTTGACTTTAGTGACTATGATGAGGAAGTTCAGCTTAATGGAGATTCTGAAGAAAGAGCTACGAGTACCCTCAATTTTGAAACGTTTGGTGATGAAGAGAACCGTGGGCAAGAAGGAACAACAAGGTCTACTCTTGACTTTAGTAGTTATAATGAAGCAGCCTATTTGATTCGAAATGCGATTGAAAGTATTGTAGGGAATCCTGACTATACCATAGAAGAACAAGAACATCTTTGGAAACAGTTTTTTAGTCAGTATCGATATGATATGAGCACTGTTCAGTCTGTTTTAGAAGAAATGGATGTTTATATTTTTAACAAACCGGAACAATTCTCTATCCTCATTCCCTTGCTGGAAGACTATATACCTGACTTCCGACACTGGGGGTATTACTTTAAACTGAAGTATTGGCAGGTAAAAAGAGACATAGCAGAAGAGAAAGGTAGTTCGCTTGAAAGTGTAAAAGAAGCCACGGAACAATTCTATTATTCTTACCAATTTTGCCAAGAAATACTTTACGATTCTAACAAAGCAAATCAACTAAGATATTGGATAGAGTTTTTCAAGCACCCCTATTTGGCCTTTATGGTCTTGGATCAAGTAAATCAGAATCGTCACATAATCAAAAGCATTCCCGTTTTAACCTATATCCTTGAAAAAAACCGACAAGTCATGTTTGAAGAGGATTATCCACTCTTGGATGATTTGGCTCATTACTTAGAGCAACTAAAAGAAGAATTTGGGGAAAACGTTGATTTTAGTCACTACTCTTTAGATGATCCAGATGAAGTTGAGGCAGCCTTCTATGAGCTACTCCATGCTCGCTATCAAGACGAATACAAACTTTTACGTGATTGGCAATATCTTTTTGAAACAGTCAAAGATTATACTCTCCTACTATATTTATTAGAAAAGGTGGACGTCTATCCTTTAACCAATGCGAAAGTGTTAGCCTTCGTTCTCCAATTTGTAGAGCGTTACAGTGATGGGGAATCAAATCCATATCTGAAAAAGCTTCACTTCTGGAAGAGTGTCCAGTCTTATCCTTCAGTTATAGAGAAGTATGCGCTAGATAAAAAAGAAAATTTTGATTACTGGTTCAATGAAGGTTATCTCTATATTGATAAGCTTACGAAGAGTGATGAAGATATCAATGATTGGGAGAAGTGGAGAAGCTATTTTAAAGAAAGACCACGCATTCTAACGATTTTGTTTCAACAGATTTATACGGAGTACCATCGCTTTACAGATGGCGAGCTCCTGAGATATGTTTTAGGTCCTTTTCCTATTTCTAAAATGGCTCCCCAAATGATGACGGAGGAGACAGACCAGAAACTAGAAGAGATGACAGCTTATGCCTATGAACTTAGTTATCCAAAAGCCAAGCTCTCTTATTTAGATTGGAAAAAAAGACAGGTCTTTAAAAATAAGTTTCTTCAGTTTGTCTTTGGTATATTTATGATTGTGAGTTTGATACTCAGTATTATAGAGCGACCTGGTTATAATTCATGGGTTCATGCTGGTATGTTTTCTCTCTTTTACGTCTATATGCTAAAATTAAGGAAAACACCGATTGAGGAGGGAGTGACTGCTAGAGGAGAAAAACGGAAATTCTACTACAGTCCTCATCCATGGTTCCTATTAATCTTGTTATTAATCCTCGTCATTCCATCCTTACCATTTGGTCTCATTGGTGCCCTTATGTTCATTACATTTTTCAGCTTCATCGATGGTTTCCAAGTGAGTCAGGGGCTGAAGTGGGATTATTCTTTGGAGAAGCTGATTCCTATCGGTATCTTTCTTTCTGCTGGTTTTCTTTCTGCTTTGGTAAATCAAAGCCAGACTATTTCAGGAGTTGCCATAGCTTACTTCCATATTTTTGCAATCCTTGTGATTTGCTTGTCTTTTACAAGATTTAGTCCTGGATTTCCACCATCTCTGAAGAAAATTTTCATACCAGCAATCTTGGGAATCCTACTCTTTCAAACGTTGCCATATATTCACAGCCGTTTAGATATCTTTGATCCAACTATTCTACGAAATGAAACACTGGCTATAACTGTTATCCTCTTGTTAAATGGAATTGCCTTATCTTATTTTACAAAGGAACAAGGCTTCATGATTGGTGTGAAGAAGGTCTTTATGATTTATGGATTGCAGATCTTTATTTTCCTAAGAAGACTGTTCCGAATCCTATTCGCACCAAATTCAGTTTTCGGTAATAACTATCATTACAAAGACTTACTAATCATAAACAGCGAATTTGCTTTCTACTTCCTCGAGGGACTTTTTGTCCTTATCATGCTTTTCCTTATTCGTAATATACGCAAGGAAAACCGCAAAAGTTCTGCATAGAATGAAATCGTAGAGAAGAGGACTCTAGTTCAAGTTTCTAGTAAATTTTCCTGAATAAAGGTATAATAGAACTATTCAAATGAAAGAGGTAATGAAAATGGCTTCAAAAATGCTACACACTTGCTTGCGAGTAGAAAACCTTGAAAAATCAATCGCATTTTATCAAGATGCTTTTGGATTTAAAGAATTGCGTCGCAGAGATTTTCCAGATCATGCTTTCACCATTGTCTATCTAGGACTTGAGGGGGATGACTACGAGTTGGAGTTGACTTATAACTATGATCACGGTCCTTATGTGGTAGGAGATGGCTTTGCCCATATCGCCCTCAGTACACCTGACCTTGAGGCCCTACATCAAGAACATAGCGCTAAAGGCTATGAGGTGACAGCCCCTAATGGACTTCCAGGAACTCAACCAAACTATTACTTTGTCAAGGATCCTGATGGCTACAAGGTCGAAGTCATTCGTGAAAAATAATCCAGTAAAGTCAAGTAGAATGTTCGTTTTCTACTTGACTTTTTTTCTTTGAAAGAGTATACTAATACAAATTTAACCTTTAAGGGGAGTCCAGAGAGACTCACAAGGTGTCAGATAAAAGGGATAGGGGACTCTCTGTGGAGACTTTTTAAGTGTGCGCATGAGTTCTAGCCTATCTCGACTGAGACCTTGCAATAGCAAGGTCTTTTCTTTATCTGGTCCCCTTAAATTTAAGGAGGAAAAGTCATGAATCCCACATGTAAGAAGCGTTTGGGTGCCATTCGTTTGGAAACCATGAAGGTGGTTGCACAGGAGGAAATCGCGCCAGCAATCTTTGAATTAGTCCTAGAAGGGGAAATGGTTGAAGCCATGCGAGCAGGCCAATTTCTTCATCTGCGTGTGCCTGATGATGCCCATCTTTTGCGTCGTCCTATTTCAATTTCGTCTATTGATAAGGTAAAGAAGCAGTGTCACCTCATTTATCGGATTGAAGGGGCTGGGACAGCTATTTTCTCAACCTTAAGTCAGGGAGACACTCTTGATGTAATGGGTCCTCAGGGAAATGGTTTTGACTTGTCTGACCTTGATGAGCAGAGCCAGGTCCTCTTAGTTGGAGGGGGGATTGGTGTACCTCCTTTACTTGAGGTGGCCAAGGAATTGCATGCGCGTGGAGTAAAAGTAGTGACTGTTCTCGGTTTTGCTAATAAGGATGCTGTTATTTTAGAGACGGAATTAGCTCAATATGGTCAAGTCTTTGTAACGACAGATGATGGTTCTTATGGTATCAAGGGAAATGTTTCCGTTGTTATCAAGGATTTAGACAATCAATTTGATGCTGTTTACTCATGTGGGGCGCCTGGAATGATGAAGTATATCAATCAAACCTTTTATGACCACCCAAGAGCCTATCTATCTCTGGAATCTCGTATGGCTTGTGGGATGGGGGCTTGCTATGCCTGCGTCCTAAAAGTGCCAGAAAGCGAGACGGTCAGCCAACGTGTCTGTGAAGATGGCCCTGTTTTCCGCACAGGAACAGTTGTATTATAAGGAGAAAATTATGACTACAAATCGTTTACAAGTTTCTCTACCAGGCTTGGATTTGAAAAATCCGATTATTCCAGCATCAGGCTGTTTTGGTTTTGGTCAAGAGTATGCCAAGTACTATGATTTAGACCTTTTGGGTTCTATTATGATCAAGGCGACAACCCTTGAACCCCGTTTTGGCAATCCAACTCCAAGGGTGGCAGAAACACCTGCTGGCATGCTCAATGCAATCGGTTTGCAAAATCCTGGTTTGGAAGTTGTTTTGGCTGAAAAGTTACCTTGGCTGGAAAGAGAATATCCAAATCTTCCTATTATTGCCAATGTAGCTGGTTTTTCAAAACAAGAGTATGCTGCTGTTTCTCGAGGTATTTCCAAGGCGGCTAATGTAAAGGCTATCGAGCTCAATATTTCTTGCCCCAATGTAGATCACTGTAATCACGGACTCTTGATTGGTCAAGATCCAGATTTAGCTTATGATGTGGTGAAAGCAGCTGTGGAAGCCTCTGATGTACCAGTTTATGTCAAATTAACCCCGAGTGTGACCGATATCGTTACTGTCGCAAAAGCTGCAGAAGATGCGGGAGCAAGTGGCTTGACCATGATTAATACTCTGGTTGGTATGCGCTTTGACCTCAAAACTAGAAAACCAATCTTGGCTAATGGAACAGGTGGGATGTCTGGCCCAGCAGTCTTTCCAGTAGCCCTTAAACTCATCCGCCAAGTCGCCCTAACGACAGACCTGCCTATTATTGGAATGGGAGGAGTGGATTCGGCAGAAGCTGCACTAGAAATGTATCTGGCTGGAGCATCTGCCATTGGAGTTGGAACAGCTAACTTTACCAATCCATATGCCTGTCCTGACATCATCGAAAATTTACCAAAGGCTATGGATAAATATGGTATTAGTAGTCTAGAAGAACTACGTAAAGAAGTAAAAGCCAGCCTTAGATAAGCTAGACTATCCTTATTGTCAATAAGATATAGAATTTTCATCATTTTGTAATATTTTCATCTTTTAACTATGTTAAAATAAAGTTAATTACGAATGATGTAGATGAATATCTACTTAGGGGAGTAAAATGAAGAGAACACTACTTGTAAGCACGGCAGTGCTTGCATTGGCAATTGTGCCCACAATATCAGTCTTTGCTGAAGATAGTAAAACAACAGACCAAAGTCAAACGACAAATAAGAATCAATCTGTGGATAAAAATCAGACTCCAACATCAGAAGAGAAAAAAGTTGTTGAATATACAAAGAATGAGACTGCAAAGACGGAAAAAAGAAAGAACCAGTTGTTGTAGAAGAAGATAATTCTAAAAAAGAGGCTATTTCAAACAAAGAAAAAGTTGAAGAAGTTCCTAAGAATGGTTGGCAGAAAGAGCATGGGAAATGGCTTTTTTATGAGAATAATCAACCAATCAAAAATTGGAAAAAAATTGCGAGTGTCTGGTATTTCTTTGATCAACATGGAATCATGGCTAGCAATACTATTGTTAATGACTATGCTTTTCAAACTAGTGGAGCAATGGTAGAAAATTCCTGGGTAAAAATTGCGGATAAATGGTATTATGCTACAGATTCAGGAAAGATTGTTCGTAATAGATGGGAAAAAATTAGCAATGTTTGGTATTACTTCAATCAAGACGGAGTTATGGCTAGCAATACTCTAGTGAACGATTATCTGCTTAATAATACTGGAGCAATGGCTCAAAATGCTTGGGTGAAGATTACTGATAAATGGTATTATGCTACAGATTCAGGAAAGATCCTTCGTAATAAATGGGAAAAGATTAAGGGCACATGGTACTATTTTAACAGTGATGGTGTGATGGCTAGTAATCAGTGGAAAGATGCTTACTATCTAAAAAATAGTGGAGCAATGGCTGAAAAAGAATGGATTTTTGATAAATCTTATAATAGCTGGTTTTACCTAAAATCAGGTGGTGCTTATGCTTCACGTGAATGGATTGGTGCTTATTACCTCAAATCTGGTGGTTATATGGCCAAGAATGAATGGATTTTTGATCCTAACTACAATGCATGGTACTACCTGAAAGAAGATGGAAGCTATGTTACTGGTGGATTTAATATTAAAAATAAAGAGTACTTCTTCCAGAGTAATGGAAAGTGGATTCAAAGTCCAAAATATTTTAAGGTTAAACCAATCACAGCCTATATTTATAGCGAATCAGGAGATATTTTGAGCTATGTCAATCAGGGAAGTATTGTGACCTATGATGGCTCTAAAAGCAAGGGTAGTCGTCTAGCTGTTTCAATATCAGGCTTGTCCGGTTATATGAATCAAAGTGATTTGGCTTTAGTTGAGGAAGGAAGTGAGTTTATTCCTCACTATACTACTGACGGAAGATTCCTATATCATGAACTTTCTCCATACACTAGTATTCGGGTAGCTTCACATACTTCAGCCATGAAGATTGGTAAGAAGTATTATTCAAAGGATGGAGAACATTTCGATGGGTTTACTATCAAAAATCGTTTCCTTTTCAAGAATTTAACTGAACCAACCAACTATAGTGCGGATGAATTAAATAGAGTTTATTCGATTATGAATATCCGAAACAGTCGTCTTGCCGGTAAAGGAGCAATTTTTAAAGAAGCTGAAAAACGTTATGGTGTCAATGCTCTCTATTTAATGGCTCACAGTGCGCTAGAAAGTGCTTGGGGACGTAGCCAAATTGCTAATGATAAAAATAACTTCTTCGGTATAGCTGCTTACGATACCAGTCCCTATGATTCAGCTAAGAAATTTGATGATGTAGACAAAGGAATTCTTGGTGCGGCCAAGTGGATTCGTGAGAACTATATTGACCGTGGAAGAGATCACCTTGGAAATAAAGCGACAGGAATGAATGTACGCTACGCATCAGATCCGTACTGGGGTGAAAAAATAGCTAGTATCATGATGAATATCAATAGTCGACTTGGTGGAAAAGATTAAAAGATAAGCAACGATAACTGCTGAAAAGTGGTTGTCGTTTTTTATTTTTTCGTGGGTTTAAGAAGATAGTATGGAGTGAAATATAGTCAAAAAACCGTTGTAAAGCTGTTTTTTTGTTATTTATAATTTACCTTGATAGTTTTTTAGCAATATAGTAAAATGAAAGAAATATTTTATATATATTGGAGTTCAGAATGAAGAAAATATTTATATCTTTTGGGATTATTTCTCTATTAGCAGGTTTAGTTTTGTTTTTCTTTTATAGAAATCATAAACAGAGTGACACACAGGAAAAACAATTAAATACTGAGAAAATTATAAAATCAGATTTTGAGGATATTTCAGGTGATTATATTTCTTCTACAGGTGAGAAAGCTACTGTTGCTAAAAATGATCAAAATTGGAGAATTTCATATAATACAGACGAAGGTAATGTATTTGGAGACTTTTCTACGGATTGGAAGAAAGATGGCAACAATAGGTCTTCTGTTACAGAATTTAATAAGTCAGATGGAAATAAGGATTTTAAAATCTCTATTTTAGTTAATAATGTAGATGATTCATCTAATATTTTAACGGTAATTACCTTGTCAGACGGAAATAAGAATCATGAAATGGTATTTGCTAGTAGGACTGATTATTTTAAAAATAGTAAGGATAATATTCTTCAAGGAGATTTAAGCGATTTTGAAGGGACATATTCTAATGACTATTTAGAAAAAGCAATTGCAGAATCAAATTTTACTTTGTATGGGTATAAGAGAGAAGATTACTATGAAGGCATAACTTCTGTTTTTCCAAGATTATCTTATCAAGATGGATATTGGATGTTTTGGAGTGGTTCTATGCATGCTCAATTTAAGTTGGATAAAAGTAAAAAACCGAAAAAAATTAATGATTATTATGAAGTGTATTTTGTGGGGGATAATAGAAATGCAATTATTGGGCAAGAATTAGTGTTAACATTTATCCCTGCTAATGAAACTGGACCAGATAATAACAAAACTCAAGAGAACAGAATTCTCTATGGGAAAAGTTATCTTAGACCATATAGAGTGGATTGGTGGAAACTTTATCAACATAAGTCACTTTCAGAAGTCGATTTAGATATTGAAGCGATTGAAAATGGTGATATTTCAACCCTTGTTGGAACATGGAGGAATGGTCGTGGAAATGAATTAATAATTAATTCTGATGGAACAACCGGGGATGGAAATAGGATTAAAGTAATCAAAGATTTATCTAAGAAGAGTGGTGTTCCGTCTGTTAGTTTACAAAGTGGTCATACGAGTGCTGCTATAGGATTGTTTAGAATAGGTTTTAAAAACCCAATGGGCGACCAATCAGATAGCTCACGGCCACGACTAATTATTACTCAAACAGCAGGGAATTATAAATCTGAATCTTATTATTATAAAGTAGAATCAAATGATTTGCCGTAGAATTATAAGAAAATCTTAGTCAAAAAGCCGTTGCAAAGCGGTTTTTTGTTATAATTAAATGAAGAATGTAG
>ENA-OWND01002181-OWND01002181.1-metagenome-genome-assembly--contig:-NODE-2181-length-10691-cov-41.353328_pt1 | contig 10691 bp, 8 predicted proteins | sample MGYA00245342_ERZ651119 | MGnify/ENA primary metagenome ERZ651119 (study PRJEB26857, sample SAMEA4031756) | metagenome | biome: human; feature: oral; material: saliva | place: Philippines | collected 2014...
ATGAAGGGTCGGGGTTAAACTCGACCGGGGGTTCAAATCCCCCCGTCTCCGCCACAAAAAGCCCCGTACCAGCTGGTACGGGGCTTTTACTTTACCCTTTCAGGTACGAAACCTAGAAGCTCTTGAAGTCCACGAGGCGCGCATCCGCACCATCAAGTAGAGCCCACTCCCCCGGCACCTCAAACACCGCAATAGAAGAAGGCGGGAAGCCGTAGTACACATCCATGGACGCGTTCGGGTCAGAATCGGGGCTCATCAGACACTGCGCGGCATCCTGCACACCGGGCAGATGCGACACCACCATCAGAGAATGAACATTCTCCGAAACACTGTTGATGCGCGCAATAATGCGGGACGCAGACACCTCATACAAGCCCTCATCCAGATGAGCTGTAGGCGCCTTCGCCCCCAAAGCATCCGATACCCAAGTCGTCGTCTGGCGAGTACGCAAAGCCGCCGACGACATAATCTGCTCCGGAATATACCCACGAGCCGCCAGCCAGGCACCAGCGGCAGCAGCCTGCTCATGGCCGCGCTTCGTCAGCGGACGATCAAAATCATTCAGACCCCAATCAGCCTCCGCATGGCGCATAATAATCAGACGCTTAACCCCGCGGCGGTGCGAACCAGATGCAGTGTTGGAAGAATTTTCAGCCATACACCCATTCTATCTAGAGGGCGCCAGAACGTCCCGCACGCCACCACCGCACGCGCATACTGACGGCCAAGAGCAGGCACAAGTAAACCCCGGCGCACCGGCATCACGCCAGCACACCGGGGTGCACTCTGCAGAAGCTAAATTCTGTACACGCTAGATCGAGTATTCCGGAGCAGCCCAGACAACAACCTCGGGGTGCTCAAAGAAGCGGTAACCCTGACCGCGCACCGTACGCACGGTACCCGACAAGCGGCCCAGCTTCGAACGCAGACGACGAATATGCACGTCAATCGTACGCTCATGCGGATGCTCGTCACCCGAGCTCCACAGCGCCTTCAGCAGCTCCTCACGACCCACAGTGCGAGAAGAATTCTCCACCAGGTGTGCCAGCAGCTCAAATTCCTTGAAGGTCAGCATGAGCGGCTCACCATCCAGGAACACCTCGCGGCGCGCCAAGTCAATCAGCACACCCGAGGAGTGGCTATTCGTGGTCTCAGCCTCGCGGGTAACGTTCGCCTCCGGGTGCATGTACATTGCGGTCGGATCGCCCAACGCATTACGCACCACCTCAAGGTCGCTACCCTCAGCATTCACCGGAGCCAACGCCACAGCGGCATACGACTCCGACTCGGGAGCCAGATGGTGTGCATAAGTACGCAAATCCTGAACGATACGCACCAGGGAAGTGCCATTCGCTGCGGCAAGCTCCTCGTTCAAACCCACATAGAGCACGAAGCCGCGTGCCTCATTTTCCTGAGCCTGCTTATGGGCAGAGTCACCGGCTGAGAAAGTCATCGGACGCAACGTTGCGGCCTGCGCAGCGGGACGCTGAGGCTGCACGACCTGGCGCTTAGCGGCGCGGCCGCGCTGGGAGATGTGGACATATCCAGGTACTGCGCCTGACATGGTTCAACCTTCTCTCAAAGTCTGTGTACGGGATCCCAGTCGTACGTAGTGTGGGGTGCGCCGGAAGTGACGCCGAGTCAAACAGTCCCCAATACCTGTTCGAGACTCAATCCTCTTACTTAATATTTCTCCTATTTGACGGATAAATCAAGCGGATTCGACATAGTGGATTCTCCTTTGTCACAGAGAGGAGTACAATACCCTTCCCCCATTTTGGGAGGTTTCATGCGGAACCTGAGGCTTTCAGCTTTTTTCTCACATAAATATTCACGGTTTCTGTTATGTATGGGGTACACCCTGCATTTTCATGTGAAGCTGTGAATACCCTTGAAGTTTTAATGCACCCTCCAGTACCATATTGTGTTCCTCATCACATAATAGGTGGTGTGTTTCAAAACCCACGCCGGCACCCAGCAGCACCATCGCCACCCAAGCCCCGGATGGGTTATACACGCACCGCCGCACTGCGGCACGCAACCAGCCGAACACCCCAAGACACAGCGAAGCGCCTCCACACATACATATGCAGAGGCGCCCCGCTCACATCACGTAAATAACGCTAAAAGACTACTCAGCCAGACCGTACAGGCGGTCACCAGCATCGCCCAGACCCGGAATAATGTACGCCTTCTCATTCAAACGCTCATCACGAGCAGCCAAGAACAGATCAACATTCTCCATACCCTCAATGCCCTTCTCCAGAGCAGCAATGCCCTCAGGAGCAGCAATCAGGCACACACAAGTCACAGACTCAGCACCACGCTTACGCAGGAACTTAATAGCCTCAATCAGAGTGCCACCCGTAGCCAGCATCGGATCCAGCAGGTACACCTGACGACCAGTCAGATCCTCCGGCAGACGCTCAGCATAGGTCACAATATCCAGGGTCTCCTCATTACGAGCCATACCCAGGAAACCCACCTCAGCGGTCGGAACCATGCGAGTCATACCCTCCAGCATGCCCAAACCAGCACGCAGAATCGGAACAACCAGCGGCTTCGGATCAGCAATACGAACACCGGTAGTAGTCGCCACCGGAGTCACAACCTCAACCTCTTCCACACGGATCTCGCGAGTCGCCTCATAGGCAAGAAGGGTCACCAGCTCATCAACCAGCTGACGGAAAATCGGGGACGGAGTGTTCTTATCACGCAGAACACTAATCTTGTGAGAGACCAGCGGGTGGTCAAGAATCTTAATACGCATAATACGATTTTACCCACCCCCAAATCAGCAAGCACCGGTAAAGCCCCGGAAGTGGCACACACCCTATAAAACTAGGCAAATACCGCCGCGCAAACACCAGCCAAAGCACCCACCAACGCACCCGTCAACACCACCCCAGAACAATCCGGAACAACCCGGGTATGCAAAAACCCGCCGAGACAAATCTCGACGGGTTTTCGTTGGTGCGGTGGTGGAGGGATTTGAACCCCCGTTGGCTTTTACACCAAACATCATTTCGAGTGATGCACCTTCGGCCGCTCGGACACACCACCAACAGTGGAAAACTATAGCACACCCCCGACCAGAGGGCAAGAAAAACCGCGCACGGCAGCCGGGTGTCGCCCTCTTCACGGCCCCTTTAACCGCGCCCTTTTCGACACCCGACCCCGAAAGTCCCGGCACGTCTGCAGACCCCAACAGGTCCACCTAATGACGGATATACCCATCTACAACTAGCATGACAGCACGCGTTGCATCCTCAGCATTGCGCTCCGCCTGATGAACTTCACGATCCATGGCAAGCATATAAATCGCTCCGAACATAGAGATCGCAATCGCACGAGGATTCTGAGCGGTATCAACCGTATAGCGGCGAGCCACAGCCTCCGTCATCTCCTCCAAATAATTCAGAAGATTCAAACGGTTATCGCTCATCGCATCGGTCCAACCATCCGCGCCCTTCCACGCCTCCGCAAGCCACATCCGAGTAAAACCCGGACGGTCCTCAAGATACTGGAATGCGGCGCGAATAGCACTCCGCAAAGCCTCACGCGGGTCAGAATGAACCGACGCCGCGCGACGCGCATCGCTCAGCAGCAACTGCGTGCCGTACTGAACCAGCTGATCCACCATGGTTTTCTTAGAACCGAAGTTGTAATACACGGTTCCCTTAGAAACACCCGCCCGGGCAGCCACCTCTTCAACAGTGGCGTACTCAAGCCCCTTTTGGGTCATGATTTCCATAGCAGCGTTGAACAACTTCAACTGAGTTCTACCTGTACGGCCGGGACGACGACTTGCAGCTTCAGCGACTGGGCGCTGCAACATCAGAAGTCCTCCCTCCCTTTTTGCAGATATATCTCTATTTTATTAGACAGTTTTCCCCCGGTGCGACCAAACAGGGTTCGTTACACCGTAATCTCCGGCGCAAGCTTCTTCAGCGACCACGTACGATCACGACGCGTGCCAATGTAACCCAACAGCAGACCAGCCAGACCCCACAGAGTCAAAACCAGCATGATGCCCCACAGGCTCGACTCGTCAATGCCATACGCCAAACGACGCGTACCCGCCACCGCATAACCCATCGGGAAGAAGTCATGCATCCAACGGATCGACTCAGGCAGAGTCTCATACGGCATCGTGCCGCCCGCAGTAATCAGCTGCAGAATCAGAATGACCAAAGCAACAAGCTTGCCCGGCGCACCCAAAATCACCGTCAGACCATGGATGAAACCGGTAAAGACCAGAGCCACATAGCAGAGGAACAGCCACACCAGCCACGGATGAGCCATCTCAAAGCCCAAACCGAACTTAATCGCGGCGAACATCAGAGTCGCCTGAGCAATACCCACCAGGCCAAACGGCATCCAGCTACCGAGCATCACGCGAACCGACGGAGCATGCGAAGCCAACGCGCGGTTATTCATCACGCGCAGCGTCTGAACCAGCATCAGGCCGCCAATCCACAGCGCCAGACACATGAAGAACGGGCCCATGCCCTCACCATAGTTACGGCCCGACGCCAGCGACTCATGCGACAAAGTCACAGGGTTCGACATCGTATCCGCAACCTTTGCCTGATCAGTCGGCGCAAGGCTCGGAACCTGCTTAGCACCAGAAGCCAGACCGTTCTCCAGCGACGAAGTACCATCCTTCAACTCGGAAGCACCATCATTCAGCTGAGTCGAACCATCAGACAGCTTCGCCGTACCATCAGAAAGCTGCGACGCACCATCCTTCAGCTTATTCGCGCCATCAGCCAGCTTCTGCTGACCCTCAACCGCAGACTGCTCCTTCTCCGCCAAAGTACCGCTACCATCCTTCAGCTCGGCAGTGCCGTTCTTCAAAGAATCAGTACCCTCCTTCAGTTCAGAAGCACCACCAGACAGAGTCGCAGAACCACTCGCGAGGCTCGAAGCACCCGAAGCAATCTTGGAATTACCATCAGCCAACGTTGCCGTGCCAGAAGCCAAAGAAGAGGCGCCAGCATCCACACGAGCGGCACCATCAGCCACCGACGAAGCGCCCTTGGCAAGCGAAGACGCACCGGAATCCAGCGAATCCACGCCAGCCACCAAAGTCTGAATCTTCGCCGCAGTCGACGACGTACCATCAGACACACAGTGGCTCGACTTCAACGCGCTCAATTTCGACAGAGCATCAGCAGCGGCAGCATCACGAGTAGCCAGATGCGACTGCAGAGCCTTCTGATTCAGCTCAGCAACCTCATTCTTCGTCTCCTCAGAATCAACAGCAGCGACCAGCTGATCAGCCTGCTCCTGAGTCAACGTACCCGCCTCAACCAGCGGAGTCACCCGAGCACGCACCTTCTGCGCACTCGCAGACACCACAGTATTCGACAAGTCACGACCAAAATCGCCGCTACCAGCAGACGTATCCGTCTCATGCAGACGCATGCACATCGCGTTCAGCTCAGCCGGCAACTCACGAATACCAGCCTGATCCATGCCTTCACGCAACTGATGAATACCCGACGCCAAATCATTAGCGCCCTTCGCAACCGCTGCTGAACCGTCCTTCAAGCTCGCAGTACCCTCAGCCAGAGTCGCCGAACCATCCTTCAGCTTCGACGCACCATCAGAAGCAGACGCCGCCGCCGAAGCTAAGGTCGACGAACCATCCTTCAAACTCGAGGCACCATCAGCAAGCTTCGACGCACCAGAATCCAGCTTCGCCGCACCAGAATCCAAAGTCGACACACCATCAGCAAGCTTCGCGGCACCCTCAGCCAACTGCTTCTGACCGTCCAACAGCTGGGACTGACCATCAGCCAGGGAGGAAGTACCATCCTTCAGCTTCACGGCACCATCATTCACCGTGGCGGTACCATCCTTCAGCTGAGTGATAGCGTCAGCCAGCTTCACCGTACCGTTATTCACCTTCGAGGCACCATCAGCAGCCTCACCCATCTTCGAATGAATAGTCGTGAAGCTAGCCAACAGCGAATTCGCCGTAGAATTACCGACCTTCTCCGCCACCGAATCACGGACCGCAGTGCCCGCCTTCGTGACAATATTCGTCAGCACATAGTTGTTCGCGTCATTCGTAATGACCTCAATACCCGCCGAACGCGCATCAATAGTGCCCGTCTTACCGTCAGCATCAGGCTTGAACGAACCGGCACTCTGCAAATTGCGGGAGAAATCCTTCGGAATCACCATCGCAAAGTCATAGGTGCCCTTCTCCACGCCCTCGACAGCCTCAGTACGAGTCTGCACCTGACGCCAATCAAACGTGCCAGCATCCAGAAGATTCTTCTTCACGTCAGCGCCGGTATTCACCTGCTGACCCTCAGAATCCGTCGCGCCCTCATCCTCAACCACGAGAGCACCCACAATACCGTTCACATTGCCGTAAGCATCCCAGTTACCGTACAGGTACAGGGCACCGTACAGCAGCGGGATGCAGGACATCGCAAGCAGCACTAGGACCGGCAAAACACCGCTAGTCAGGCGCTTAAGCTCAACAAGAGCAACACGCAGAACAGTCATTCTTACTCCTTCTCAGCGGTCTTCTGGGCAACAGTTTTCTGGTTGCCGGTCTTCTGGGTGTCAGTCTTATGGTCAGTGGTCTGACCGGGCGCGCCGGATGCCGCTGGGGTGAGGGAAATCGAAGAGGCCGAGGGGATTTCCTCAACCTCACGCACCTCAATCACGTCATTCACGGGTTCAGCCTCAGTTAGCTCTTCCGTCTCGGGCAGTTCTTCCACGGATTCCTCTGCCGGCTCAAACTCGCCGTCCTGATCCATGTGAACACTACCCACCACAGCACGGGCGCCATGCCAGGACTCCGAAATATGCGGAACAATCGCCACCACAGTGCGAGGGCGATCCTCGTCTGTGGCAAGCTCCTCCAGGTAAGGAAGCCACATATAGGTGTGGTTCAAATGACGGGAAGGCGTATCAAAAACCAGCAGGTCCGAAGGGCTCGCCTGCGCCAAAGCCGTCATCAGCTCAATGTTCATCTCGCCGTCAAGCTCATCCATCCACAAGCCGTCGAAATCCTCAAGACCGCGTTCCTTCAGCCAGCGGCTTGCGCGGGAACGACCAAAAATCGGCAGATTATAGGAAAGCATCTCCGACACATAATCGTGCACGCGCATGTGCTGCTCCGGGGCAGTCACATCGGGAGAATCAACAATGTCACTGATGCGGCGCAGCTTCTTCATCGAAATCGGCTGCGGCTCACCGTCCCCGGCGCTCCAGAAAATCTCGCCACCCGACAGGGGCAAACGGCCGGTAAGAGCCAAACCCAGCGAGGTGCGCTCCATCTGGCTATCCGCCTGAATAATGATGACCTCGCCCTGATTTACAGAAAAAGAGGTACGACCAAAAAGGGCGTGGTGACGCCCCTTAGCCCAAATATTGTTAACGCGAAGCACGAGTAAATCCCCTCGATTACAGGACGGTTCAGGTGAGTTTCGGGGAGCACTCCGCGGGTTATGCGCAGGGTACATATTTTCAGTCGCGAGCAGACGGAGGCTCCAGTGCCTATATATGGTAGACCCGGACATGTGTGATGTAGTGGGCTTTTGGTCCGAAATTGGGTACCAATTTTGAAATTTTTGAAGTATTTTTCAAATAAATGGGGGGTTTCGTACAAATAACGCGAAAAGCCACGCGCTCTCACGTAGCTTTTCGCGTTATATAAAACAGTTCCTGAAGCGCCACCACGGGTGACGGTTAGGGGCGGCGTTCCTTAAAGAAGTCCACCATCAACTGCGCGCACTCATCGGCGCGCACCCCCGCATACACCTCGGGAGCCGGAGCAACCCTACCGTCACGCAGCACATCGTAACGGCTACCGGCGGCACCGGTCTTCTCCTCCCAGGCGCCAAAAACCACCGTCGAAACGCGCGACGCCAAGATCGTGCCGGCACACATCAGGCACGGCTCAACCGTCACGACCAGGGTGCAACCGTCCAGGCGCCACTGCCCGCGATGTGCCGCCGCCTGACGAATCGCGTTCACCTCCGCATGGGCGCTGGGGTCATGCTCCTGCTCGCGGGTATTGCCCGCCGCACCGATAATGATGCCCCGCTCATCCACCACCACGGCACCGATAGGAATCTCTCCACGCTCACCAGCGGCGGTGCCCTCAGCAAGGGCGTGCGCCATCCACTCGCTGTGTTCGGTGCGAGCAGGAATATCGCTGAGCACAGCGGAAGATCCGTCTGTGACCGTTAATTTTGAATATTCCGAATATGACATAAATCCTCGTCAGGGAAATAAATGAAGCATTATCGAGCGCGACTAGTGAGTAGCAGCCAAAGAGAAAGGATACACCGCGGAAGCGCCCGCCAACCTCAGCTCGCGAGCCACCGCAGTAAACACCCAGCGCGAATCCACCACATCAGAAACCAGCAGAACCGGGCACTGATGCTCACGCACGTAGTCCAGAACCTCAGCAGGCACCCGGTACGAGCGCAACACGTCCACGCAACGGAACGCGCTATTACCGCCAAAGAAACGCGGCTCATCCACCAGAAAAACCTGACCCAAATCCACCAGGCGACCCACCGACGCAAGCCCCCGTCCCAAAGACTGAGCCAAGCGCGGACGCACCGGCGACGGCAGAGTCAGCACAGCCACCGGACGACCCGCCTCAGACCATTCCCAAGCAGCAAGCACCTTCACGCAGGCACGACCCAGATCGGCAGGAACCTCAGAATCAACCGGCTCACCCAGCTCGTTTGTCGCCAGAAGCTCACGCAGGCGAGTGCCGTACCCCATGTCGCTCAGACGCGCCAACGCATAACCCGGCTCAGCCTGCTCCTCCGAGCGGATACGGCCGCGCGGTGCATCCGCACCCATCAGCTGATCCAACCCGCTCGGCCACATGCGACGCGGCTGCAACGGCACGCCGACCGTGTTGAAGCTACTCTGTGCCGCCTGCAGCGCCTCAGTGGGGACCTCCACCGGGTACCAGGGGCCCGCGCACACATCGCAACGACCGCAAGCGGTAGCGGAAGCATCATCAAGCTGCCGAGCCAGGAAAAGCATACGGCACTGACTAGTACGTTCATACGCGAGCATGGCGTTCTGCTCCAGCACACGTGCCTGCGCCACCGCCGCATAGCGAGCGTTATCGTACCGCCACGGCGAAGAGGTTCGACGCCAATAGTTGCCTTCCTTCACGACGGCACCCTCAACGTCGAGCACCTTCAGCAGAAGCTCCAGCGTGGAGCGGCGCAGCTGAACGCGCGCCTCCATAGCGGTAATGCTCAACCCATCCGGGGACTGGGCGAGGGCATCAAGCACCGCCAGCGCCTGCTCCTCATTAGGCATGGAGGCGGTCGCAAAATACTCCCAAATGGCGCGGTCTTCACGACCGGGCAGGAGCAAAACATCAGCGTTGACGGCACCTCGACCGGCACGACCAATCTGCTGGTAGTAGCTCACCGCAGACGACGGCGCGCCCAGGTGCACCACAAAACCCAAATCAGGCTTATCAAAACCCATGCCGAGGGCGCTCGTCGCCACAAGAGCCTTCACCTGGTTTTCCTTGAGCGCCTGCTCTGCAACCAGGCGCTCATCGGGGTCGGTTTTACCCGTGTAGGCGAGAACCTCGTAGCCGCTGGCACGCAGAGCGTTTGCGGTATCTTCTGCAGCAGAGACAGTCAGCGTGTAGATAATGCCGGATCCGGGCAGGTCGTTCAGGTGGGTGAGCAGCCAGCCGATACGTTGCGCCTCATCAGGCAGGGTAAGCACACCCAGGCGCAGGGACTCGCGGGATAGCGGGCCGCGGATTACGTACACAGGGGCGGCGTCAGTGCTGAGCTGTTCAGCGATATCGCGGCTCACACGGTCATTAGCGGTCGCGGTAGTCGCTAGCACCGGCACACCCGCCGGCAGAGACTTAATGAGCGAACCAATACGGCGGTAATCGGGGCGGAAATCGTGCCCCCAGTCAGAGATACAGTGCGCCTCATCAATGACGAGCAGACCCAGGCGCGGTAGCAGGTACGGTAGCCACTGCTCGCGGAATGCCGGGTTATTGAGGCGTTCGGGGCCCACCAGCAGCACGTCAAGCTCGTCAGCTTCGAGGCGGGTGCGGATCTCATCCCATTCGGTCACGTTCGCGGAGTTCACCATGGCAGCGCGCACCCCCGCGCGGGATGCCGCCTCAACCTGATCACGCATCAGGGAGAGTAGCGGGGAGACAATAAGCGCCGGGCCCATACCGCGGGCACGCAACAGCAGGGAGGAGATGAAGTAGACCGCGGACTTACCCCAGCCGGTACGCTGCACCACCACAGTGCGGGCTCGGTCGGCGACGAGGGCACGAATCGCCTCGTACTGGCCATCGTGGAACTCAGCATCAGAAACTCCGGTGAGGCGACGCAACACTTCGCGGGCTTCAGCGTACAGAGGGTCAGCGTGCAGGGAATCGGTGCGCAGGGAGTCCGCGGGGCTGGATGCTGACTGCTGGGGGTTCATGGTTCTCTCCAACGGTGGGTGGTTGGGGTCATCGCTACGCCGCGACGCGCCGTGCTCTCTTTCCATCATGTCACACCCGGTATCACCCGGCTCTGCTGATGGTCATTTCTTGGGGAGGCGTGCGAGCGCCGCGTCACCTCGTGTAGTTTCGCGGTGCGGGTGGGGAGATTTACGCCTCGCTCACCCGTGCATCCGGCGTAAATGCCGGTAGAATTGTG
>ENA-OWND01002198-OWND01002198.1-metagenome-genome-assembly--contig:-NODE-2198-length-10636-cov-5.700312_pt1 | contig 10636 bp, 10 predicted proteins | sample MGYA00245342_ERZ651119 | MGnify/ENA primary metagenome ERZ651119 (study PRJEB26857, sample SAMEA4031756) | metagenome | biome: human; feature: oral; material: saliva | place: Philippines | collected 2014...
TAATATTAGCCTCACCTATCAACCTTTTAGCAATAGTTGCCTCATCAGCGCGATCAATATGTAAATTAAAGTATTTATTTAATTCCATTCTTCCTCCTTATAATTTCATCAAATCTGCAAAGGTCCTTATGTTTACAAACATATGCTGTGTCATTTTTTCGTTGGTATAATTAAAATATGAACAAAAACAATATCAATGGACCTAATTATACCAAACTAGTAATGCCTCGCCAACTAGTTTTACCGTTGGATTATGGCTAGAAGACGTGATACTTTAACATTCAATGAAGTCTTTAATGCTAAAAAAACGCATTCTAATATAGTCCCTTTATCCCTAACTAGAAAGGAAGGGGAATTCATGATTTTACAGACTCTATATAATGGATATATATGAGAGGAGATAATATGTCTATAGAAAAAAAAGGAACTTTACCCATATTAGCCATGTGCTACGATTTTGATAAAACCTTAACACCTGACGATATGCAGGCCCAAGGCTTTATACAATCAGTTGGTTTTGATGTAGATGAATTCTGGGCAGAGGCCAATCAAATGGCGGTAGATAACGACATGGATGGGAATTTGGCCTACATGTACAAGATGCTAGTAGAATCAGAGGGGCAGCTTATCGTCAAAAAAGAAAATCTCATGGACTATGGGGCCAAAGTTCAACTCTATCCAGGCGTAGCTACTTGGTTCAAACGGATATGTCAATATGGTCTTGATCATGGTGTTCAAATTGAACACTATATCATTTCTTCAGGACTCAAGGAAATGATAGAAGGGACGCAAATGGCTAAGGAGGGAGACTTTAAGAGGATTTATGCATCCGCCTTTTACTACAATAAAAAAGACGTTGCTAAGTGGCCCGCCCAAGCTATCAACTATACCAATAAGACCCAATTTCTCTTCCGTATTCAAAAGGGAGTTTTGGATATAAACGATTCAAGCGTTAACGACTATATCCGACCTGAAAATCAACGTGTTCCTTTCCGAAATATTGTCTATATGGGGGATTCAGATACGGATATTCCTTGCATGAGCCTAGTCAATACGAATGGCGGACACTCCATTGGTGTGTATGATCCTAATAGCCTCGATAAGAGCAAGGTACAGCGCATGATGGTTCATAAACGCATTCGTCACTACGCACCAGCAGATTATCGAGAAGGGACAGAATTAGATTTCTTGGTTAAAACTATCATTCAACAAACCGCTGCTCGGGAAAAGCTAGAAAGAGCTTATGTAAAACAAATGAAAGAATCCTATGAAAAGGATGGTATATAATAAGAATATAAATGATCGTTAACTATTAGAAAAGGAGGTTTTACTTATGAAAGCTTTGACAAAAGCAGCTCTCTTAGCAGGACTTTCTATCTCTATTTTGGGGTCAGCTCAGGCTGAAGAATTCATGGCCCTTGATGATGGTAAAGGGATAACCCTTACTAATGAGCTAGGCATTGTTGTCGCCCCAGCTCAAAAGGACCAAAGAATTGCCTATGTAGGTGTCGAATCAAGCCCCGCTTATGGTTCTTATAAGCAAGGACAAAATGAAGTCATTACCAACCTTAAGACTAAACAACAAATTGCTAAGGATGTTGATGCTGTCATCTACTCTGACTTTAATTACTTGGCTATCAAAAAAGCCGGGGATAAGGGATATAAACTCTACAGTACAGATGGGCAAATCTTACATGATCAATCCTTTGATTCTGTGGATCCCATCTCTCAAAACTTGTTATTAGGAGAGAGTAATGGGGCTTGGCAACTCTACAGTATGCCTACGTTGGCTCTCATAGATCCAACTATTAATACCTGGATTCCTATGGATCAGGCTCACGTCATTATTGGTCTGAAAAATCCAGAAGGTCAAGGGACCAAAACTTCCTATAATCCACTGGCAGATAACTCTACAGAAAAGGTTTATTACAACTATGGAGGGACACCTATCTCCAGAGGCCAAGCAATCGCAGCCGCCAAGGAGGCAGAAGTTAAGAAGCAATCTGATTCACCGATTTCTGTAAGTCCTAAGCTAAAAAGCGATGCTATACCTATGCCAGAAAGGCTTAATAATGGGGCCCACATTAAAGAGGTAATCGCACCCTTTAGTGAAGGAATTGCCTTTGTTAAATCGGATAACAAGAAACAGTATGCCATCAATCCTAAAGGAGAAATCCTCTTTTCTGTGGATGAATATGACAGCATAGACCCTTATGATCAAGGCTTAGCTTATGTAGGACGAAAAACAAAATCCATGAATCTAGGCGGTATTCTCAATACTGTTCTAGTCGGAATATCTCTTGGTCATGGCTACGATGATGATTATTATTCCTACCATCAACACAGGCATTATTCTACTTATGTGGGGCCTAACTATGATTATAATGGCATCTGGATAGATACAGGCGCGTCTTACTCTTGGACCAAGTCTAAACTTAAGCATGGCTATATTGACCACAAGGGGATTGAAATTATATCTTCTAAAAATGATGCAGTAGGACCCATCTCAGACCATGGAATCATGGTCTATAATAAGGGAAGCTTCGGGGTCTACAATAAGCAGGGACAGGCTATTATCCCTATGAACTATAGTGACATGCAATACTTGCCTCAACATAAGGCCTACATAGTACAAGCAAAGGATACTAAGAAATATGGGGTAGTATCAGAAAATAATGAGGTTTTATTACCACTTAACTACGAAAAAGTAGCTGTTGTATCTAAGGCCCAATTGAAGGCAAAGGTGGATAAACAATGGCATCTAGTGACACCAGCCTCAATGTATAAGTTATCTGCCTATGGCTATGACTCTATAGATCCTATAGCGACATCAACAATAAATTCAACATTAATTCCTGCCACTAAGGATAAGGACCTCCTTATGATTGATGCTCGAACTGGTGCAGAACGCTTTAGTTTGCCAGAGAAATCTAAGGAAGTAAAAGACATTACCAAGGAACATATCGTCTTTAAAGGTAAAAAAGGTTATGGCGTCGTAAATTATGACGGCAAGGTTGTAGTAGAACCAATCTATAAACATATAACCATTGTAGAACAACCTAAAAGTAAATAGGCTATCTATATAATGTGTCTCCTGGAGGGAGAAAAAGAAATAACTTCCGATAACGATATATTATCGGAAGTTATTTTTGTGGGCAATTATGGACAAATACGATAAATCTATACTTTAACCCTTGTTTGTACTCTTTTTTGTCCTATTACCCTTAAAATTTAATTATTCGCCTCCTAAGGGCAATTTTAAAATTTTATGGGTATTTCCACTCTAATTACATAAAAAAGACATCCTAACTTGATATTTTAGGTCAAATGTTAGGATGTCTTTTTTATTCTTTTCTTGACCTCAACTTAATTGAGTCTATTCCTTACATGGGATTTGAGTATTATTTAAAATTTTCCCTTATAGGAATAATTGAAGATCTTTTCCAAAACTTTCATTCGAGATAATGCTCTTGCAATGGCCCAAGCAATAATCCCCATGATGATACCCAAGATAGCACCTACTACTACATCTGATGTAAAATGTACGAACAGGTATACACGAGCAAAGGCAACAAAAGCCGCAAATAGGATGGCAAGGACACCCCAATAGGCTTTTTTAGGATTAACGCTACATAGACCTAGGAGTAAGGCTAGGGATGATGAGAACGACCCTGTAGCATGACCAGATGGGAATGAATATGTGTGTGGATCTGGTGGCGTTGCGGGCAATACCACTTGTGGGAATTGTACAAATGGCCGTAAGCGCGCTACGTGAGGTTTCAATGTTTGGTCTCCCACGATAAACACCAAGACCAATGACAGGAACATACCAAGACCTACCATGCGATATTTTTTTTGGGCCATAAGAATAATACTGATAATAATCCACAGCAATCCAGAGGAAGTTATTTTAGAAACCCAATAAGCCACAAAGGTAAGCCAAGACATAATCATATGATCTTGAATCCAAAAGGAAATCTTAGCATCTACCATGACGATACTAAGTATATTATGCATACCAATGAATTGGACAATAGATGCTAGTGCGCCATCAATCATAGTTACCTCGTTAAAAATTAATTAGTTAATTCAATGGAGCCTAGGAGAACACCAAAAAGTCTCCATTTAATTCCTGTCTAAGTATTTTTGACAAAAACTATTCTACCATTCTCAGCTAGAATAGCAAATCTTATTTACTCCTACCCTTAATAATAATTGTATCTTGCGGATCATAGATGGACTGGAAGGAGTCGTCATAAACCTGCCCATCGGCTCTTACAATATGTCGCCATGTAGTCACTTCTAAGCCATCAGTCCCCTCTTCTATCCGATCCCCTAGGAGGTTTTGATCAAACTTTGTTTGACTCCCGTGAGGTAGAACTCTCTCATTCCCTACCGATATGGAAACTTGACGGAGTTTATCTGTAGGAGATCCAATAATATAAATTGATAAGCTACCATTATCGATGGTAGACAAGATATAAACGGGATGACTGTAAGGATTTTTAAATTGAAAGTCCAAATATCCCCAGGCCACGGTTGCATCTCGTCCCTTAGGAATATAACCTACGGGCTCAAAGTGAGGTGTCCGCTCTACAATCTCCATACCTGATTCTAAGGCCGCATTAAAGAGGGTAGAAGAAACCTGACAAATTCCACCTCCTATGCCGGGCACTAACTTACCATCAATCATGACAGGAGCATCATCAAATCCCGCCTCAGCAGTCCGCTCTCCTACGACATCATTAAAGGAAAAAGTCTGCCCAGGACCCACAAGGGTACCTGTAATTTTAGCACTAGCTATATCAATATTGTGACTGCGACCGGTAGCAGAGGGGTCAAAAGCAGATTGATAGGACGCCAACAGACTGGTGAGACCCTCTAAGTCCTTAGCAGTTACCTTATAAGAGGACTCTTCTTGTACGTCCATATGTAGCTGGTTTAAGTCCCCTTGGTCTGCCTGTGAAACCAATTGATCTACTAAGGCCTGTACATTGACTACTTGGCCTGCCTTTTCTGGATGTAGGATAACCTGTCCCTGGGGTGATAGGCTTAAGTAGGCATCATGACCATTAAGAAGCATAGATTTACTAAGCTTTTCTAAATAATCGTAGGCTATGGGTTGATCTACTGAAAAGACTAAGTCCTTATGGACTGGGTAGATCAAGGCTAGTAAACGATTTCTTAGATACTGCAAAGGACTTGTCTCATAACCATAGGCCATGATAGCTTCATAGGTCTTATCCGGGTCAGCCCTTACCCCTAAATCTTCAAGCCTTAGCGTTTGACTCCCTTGTGGTGTAATCAAATTAATGGTTAGGCCTTTATCATGAGATAGTCTATCTATCTCATACTGTAAAGCTTCTGAATTTAGACCTGCAATGGACTGATCTTCTAAGTACATCCCATGAATGGGTCTCCCTGTAGGAATAAAGACATAGGCACTGGCTCCCAGTAGGCTAAGGACTAATAAGCAAGTCAGGCAAACTATAATTGGTCGTTTTCTTAAAGGAGTCATAAACACCACCTTATATAGGTAAACCGCAGGCAAAAACCTGCGGTTTAAAATCTCTCTTATGCTTCGTGGAAACGATAGCCCACACCCCATACAGTCTCAATGAACTTAGGGTTATTAGGATCTGGCTCAATTTTTTCACGAATACGATTGACGTGAACGGTTACAGTAGCCGTATCGCCCAGGGCTTCAAAGCCCCAAACCCGCTCTAATAGGCGGTCCTTAGAAAATACTATACCAGGGTTTTTTGCCATAAAGGCTAACAGCTCAAATTCTCGGTTAGCCAACACTACTTCTGTACCATTAACCATAACCCGACGGCGGTCTAATTGAATTTCCAATTCATCACAGACAATAACTTGTTTTTCCTCTTGTTGGGATTGGTTAGTCAACCGTTCATAACGAGCGATATGGGCCTTAGCACGGGCCACCAACTCATTAGGAGAAAATGGCTTTACAATGTAATCATCAACACCTAGGCCTAAGCCACGGATCTTATCGATTTCTTCCGTCTTAGCTGTAACCATAAGGATTGGCGTTTCCTTAACTGTACGGATTTCTCGTACAATTTGGAAGCCGTCCATGGAAGGTAACATAATGTCACAAATAATCAAGGAATAATCATTAGCCAAAGCTGCTTCGAGGCCAGCCTTACCATCCGCCTTGAGTTCTACTTCATAGCCATTGGCTTCAAAGTAATCACGTTCCAATTCGGCAATGCCTGTAGTATCTTCAATAATTAAAATCTTACTCATAATAAACCTCCTTTAGGTTTTATGCTACTAGGGGTAAGCTAATAGTAAAAGTCAATCCGCCACCAGGTGTTTCTGATGCAACAATTGAACCGCCCATCCCCTCAACCAATTGCTTAACAATGGATAAACCTAATCCCGATCCATTTTGTGTATTAGTCCGAGCCCTATCGGTACGGTAGAATGTTTCAAACAATTTAGAGAGGTCCTGGCTGTCTACACCGGGACCATTATCAGCAAAGACAAGTTCAATCGTGTTTTCAACTTGCCGCAGGCTAATAACTAATTGCCCTTGATCCTTGTCCTTGTATTTAAGGGCGTTAGACACAATATTATCTACAATTCGTTTGAACTGACGACCATCTAAATTTGCTAGTGTTCTTGGGGTTAAGGTATTCTTTAATTTAATGGTCAGCCCCCTAGCCTTATAAGAGGCTGCATTATCAGACATCCAATCCGAGAAAAATTCACTAAGAGAAATGTCTTGCAAATCGAAGTCAATATGACCTATATCCAATTTGGAAAATAGAAAAAGGTCTTGTACCAAGGTTTCCATATGGGTTGTAGTATCCAAAATCTTCTTAAGGTAGGCTTCTCGCTTAGCCGGTGTATTGGCGATGCCATCCATGAGACCTGACGTGTATCCTTTAATCATCGTTAATGGAGTGGCCAAGTCATGCGAAATCCCCACTATTAATTCCTTGCGGTTTTGTTCATAATGAGCCTGTAACTCTTGTGACTTTCTTAGATTATTACGCATATCATCAAAAGCTTGCAAGGTGGCACCCAATTCATCATTGGAAATGACGGGAACCGGTGTCTTCAGGTCCCCTTCTTGAATACGTTTTGTGGCCTTTTGAAGGACTTTTAATGGGCCCAAGATTTGTTGATAAAAGAGTCTAGATAAGTAAATACCAAGAATGAGGATAACAATACCACCGATGATCATGGTAATAACGGCCCCTTGTCCTTGGAGTTGGTCCCAGAAGGTAATGGGTCCACTATCACGATTGGTAAGCTTTGGCATGCCTACACGGAATTCGATAGGCGCATAGCCCAAGACGATTAGATTATCCTTTGAGGAGACATATCGGTATGTCAGGCCCTTTTCATCCCACCAAATATAGGATGATTTTTCATCGTTTCCTATATGCCGTAGTAGGTTTAGTTGAGGGTCTCCTAAATTTTCATTTTGATAGATTAGTTGATCATTATATATGACGGCACTATAGACGCCAAAGGTGGCAAGCCGTTTCACATCGTCCTGAATATTGATGAGGGAATCCTGGCGGTCTGCTGGATCATTGATATCCCCCTGCAGAATGCCCAGGGTAAACTGAATGGCCACACCACGACCAGCATTAGGAAAGAAAGTATCCAGGTTACGGTGTTGTTCCCAAGGGGCGTGTCGAATAAGGCCCATTAGCCCAGCAGAGACAACGGTCATAATCACTAATGGGATTAAAACCATGAGGAAGTTCCCTGCTAGGAGACGTTTCCGGATGGATAAGTCGCGAAGTTTCATGTAGACTCCTTAATCACTCTCATTTCTTTATTATATAGTATTAAGGGCCTATGGTACAATAATGTATATAGTTTATGAAAGGAGTCGCTATGACTAAAGACACAAGACATTTTTATTTGCGTCATAACGACGCACTCATGAATAACCGTTCTTTATCCTTAAAAGCCAAGCAATCCATCCTCCTTTCCAAGGCGGAAAATACTATTGATGCCTATGAATCTGACTGGAATGACTTTGTAGATTGGTGTAACTATAAGAGGGTAAGCTATTTCCCCGCTACGGATGTGACTATCGTTAACTATATTAATGACCTAGCGGACTACGCCAAAGCGAATACGATTTCTCGTCGCATTTCTGCCATTTCAGAAAACTACAATGCCGCAGGTCATGTAGATAATCCCTGTACCTCCCCCTTAGTTAAAAATGCCCTCCGCGGTATTCGTCGCCTTAAGGGAACCTTTCAACAAGGTAAAACCCCTATTCTTTTAGACGATTTAGAAGATATATTGGAGGCCATGAAGGATTTAGACATACCAGATATACATAAGATGAGAGATAAGGCCATCCTGTTAGTTGGCTTTATGGGGGCCTTCCGCCGTAGCGAACTGGCTTCTCTAACTGTAGAAAACCTTCATTTCTCCAGTCAAGGTCTAGAAATCTTTATCGCCTCCTCCAAGGCCGACCAAGAAGGACAAGGGGCAATAGTGGCTTTACCTCATATCGATAATCCTGACTATGATGCGGTTAAGGCTCTACGCGACTGGTTAGACTACGCCCACATAACAGAAGGACCTGTCTTCCGAGGCTTTACTAAAACCTCCTCCCTCCGTAAAGGACCTATATCTGATAAGTCTATAGCGGAAATCGTAAAAAAATATGTAGCTTTAATTGGTCTAGATCCCGCTATGTATGGAGCCCACTCCCTACGTCATGGTTTCGCTACAACAGCAGCCTCTTACGGGGTAGAAGAACGAAATATTATGCGACAAACCCGCCACCATTCTGTTAATATGGTTCGTCGCTACATTAATGAAGCCAATAAGTTTGTGGATAACCCTATTTCTTCCATTTTTAAACAAAGAAAATAAATAGATTAAAAAAGGACCGCCATAGCGGTCCTTTTTCTTTAATTAAAATTATTAGTAATAATATTACCATTGTGAATGGTTGGCACTTGAATCTTAGTCCCCGGTTTCAAGGAACCTAAATCCTCTAAGTTATTCATCTGCTTCATAGCAAATACAACCTCACGAATATCCACGTCATCGGTAGCAACTGTTTCAGCAATATTCCAAAGGGTGTCACCGCGTTGTACTACTACTGTTTGTGGATGGTCTGTATCGACTGTAGGTGTTGAACCAAAGGCCATAGAACCAAATAAAAGTGTCATTATTAAACCAATTACAATCATCAATGTCTTATTCATGATCATTACCTCTCATCTATATATTCGAACATAATTACTTAGAACATTTGTTTGCTTACATGCTTATTATAATAGCCGAACAAATGTTCTGTCAATATAGTTTCGAACATTTGTTTGCAAAAATTATATAAAGTCTGTATACTATAGATAAATCCTAGGCGATTAGGTCTTATAGGTCCCTTTTTCTTAGGTTAGACATATGCGAATATCAAATGATTTAAATAGAGGAGTATAAGGTGAGACGTCCTGCTACCGATATCAATACAAAGCAAAGAAAGATACTTGATTTTATTATCGAAAATATTATGGAAAACCATATGCCCCCTACAGTTCGTGAGATCTGTGAGTATATCGGTTTAAATTCTACCTCCTCTGTGGCCTCCCACTTGGCAGCTCTTGAACGCTTTGGATACATCAATCGCCCTTCCAATAAGAATCGGGCCATTGAATTAACAGAAAAGTCCCGTCCTTCTAATACTTCGACTATAGTTGCCTCACAACCACAAGGGACACAAGATGAGTTCATCATGCAAGGGGCTATGATGCGGAATGTTCCCCTCATAGGCCATGTCCAAGCAGGTACACCGATTACTGCCGAACAAAACACCGAATTAGTTATGCCTCTACCAGAGCAACTGACAGGCCAATCAGAATGCTTTATGCTCCGCGTACATGGTGAGTCAATGCGTGATATCGGTATCTATGAAGGGGATATGATTATTGTCCGCAACCAAAATACTGCCAATAATGGCGATATTGTGGTTGCCCGCATCGGTGAAGAAGCCACTGTTAAACGCTTCTTTAAAGAAGCAGATCATATTCGTCTGCAACCAGAAAACGACGAATTCGAACCGATTATTACACGTGATTGTGTTATCGAAGGATTAGTAGTGGGCTTAGTGCGGGATAAGATTTCCTAGTTCCGCATCTTTTCTTCTTTTTAACCTATATAGATCAAAAAAACGACTTCCTAAGAAGTCGTTTTTTCTTTGCTTATATAAGCTGTATTATCCCAGAAAAAGGGATTACAAGAATTCTATTATGAATAGGTACTCTTACAGAATATTATGGGCCTTTAAGGCGGCGTTAATTATATCCGCTTCGGCATCCGATGGTTCACACATAGGCAAGTTGAATGGACCAACGGGCCAACCCATTTGTCGGCAAGCATACTTAACTGGAATTGGATTCGTCGTAATGAACATAACCTTGCAGAGGTCATAGAGGGATCGATTGATTTCTTCTGCCCCTTTTACATTGCCAGATTGGAAAGCTTGTATCATAGCATTCATATCCTTACCAACAAGGTGGGATACAACGGAAATAACCCCTACACCACCTAGGGAGAGTATTGGCAAAGTCAATCCATCATCACCAGAGTAGATCATAAAGTCTGTAGGTAATTCATATCGAATCTT
>ENA-OWND01002199-OWND01002199.1-metagenome-genome-assembly--contig:-NODE-2199-length-10634-cov-8.544097_pt1 | contig 10634 bp, 2 predicted proteins | sample MGYA00245342_ERZ651119 | MGnify/ENA primary metagenome ERZ651119 (study PRJEB26857, sample SAMEA4031756) | metagenome | biome: human; feature: oral; material: saliva | place: Philippines | collected 2014...
TGACAAATAATTCAGACATTGAAAAATCAAGTCCAATCACTTTATCATTACTTGGAATTTTTTGAATTTCTTTTTCAAATTCTGTCAAAACAGAAACATAGTAATTTCCATTACTGTTTGTCAATGTTACTGACTTTATCTTGTAATCCTTCGGTATTTCTCTATGATATTTTAATTTTATTCTTTTCAATTTTGGCAAAACCAAATACTTGTTTTCCTCAATTCGTATCGAATTGTTCACACAATTTGTCGTGTAACTTTTAACATTATTCTTTTTAGATTTGAACTTTGGAAATTTTGCTCTCTTCTGAAAGAAATTCGTAAACGATCGTTTTACATTCAATTGAGCATTTGAAAGTGCCAAGCTGTCCACTTCTTTTAAAAATTGATTTTCACTTTTCAAACTGGCAGGTGTAATTATTTTATTTTTCCCAGTTTCTTCATAAAATTTATTTGCAGTATACAAAATCGTATTGTAAACAAAACGAACACATCTATAAATATAGTTATGCTCATTGTGATATTTTTATCATCTTTTTTCAAAATTACTTCCTTCTTTCTTTATTTCCAATTTTGAACTTCTTTTAAAAATATTGCTCTTCTAGGCGAAACATAATAATTAGAATTTTTACTTTTATCGTATTCTCTAAGTTTCCATAATCTAGTTTTCATTTCTAATAATTTTATGTTAGTATGATTTATCTTATTGTATTCTTTTACATCCTCAGCTGTAGGCATTTTCCCTTTTTTATAATTATCAAAAAAAGGTTTAAATTTTACTAATTCTGAAAGATAAAAATTTTTCGCCATCGAAGCTCTTTTTTCTTCTACTTCAGCAACATATATAAGTACATTTTCTTTTGTGATTTCAGAACCTTTTTTTGCACTCGTAGAATTCACAGTTGCTTGAACCACAAATTCTATTCCTCCAGATGTTGAAGCTATTATTACTTTGTGTTCTTTTACAAATTCTAAAAAAGTTTTCACTGAGACTGACACTGTTGAAACTGCATTCAATGCTTTTGAAGCACCGTATGTTGCCACTGATATTAAAACTGATTCTGTTTTTTGTCCTAAAAATCTTCTAAGATTATTTGCATTAACAGCTTTTAAAACATTTGATTCATCAACAAGACCGTATAATTTCATTAATTTTATAGGATTATTATTTAATTTTTTTAAAGTTGATTCCGCATAACGATAGTAAACTGTATTTTCTAATGTTACAGCTTTATCAATAAGAAAATTCCCAACAACTTCCCCCTTAACCCCCGAATAATCCACTCCATCCCCTTTTCCATCAAATGTCGTGTCATTCTCTTTGTATTTTTCTTGGAAATAGTTGTTTGCTGGTCTTCCTAAACTTTCTAATCCGTATTCGCCTTTTGTTTGTTCTTCTTCTGTTGTTTCTTGTTGGCGTCCTGCTTTTTTATCAAACAAATGCGTTATTTCTTCAAATACTGTACCGATTAATTGAGAACTAGAGTTAATTTCATCCATATTAATATAAGCTTTTAGTTCTCCATTTTCTACTCTTGCTACTCCTTCTACATTTTCGCTACCTTTTGGCATATTTTTGCTATCAGTATAAATCAAATCGAATTCTATTCCCGTATCTCGTCCTACTGCTTCAACTACTTTTTTTACTCCCTCTTGAAATTCTGATTCAGAAATTATTCCATTTTTTAAATTTGATTGCAATTCTGTTAAATCATTCCCAACCAAATTATTAATCGTATTCGCTCTTCTTCTAGCATTCAACATCTCCACAAATCCACGATTATCCGCACCTTTGTTGTTTACTGTATCCGCTATTACATTTGAGACATCCTTTATTTCTTGGATTGCTCCTTTTTGTTTTTCAGCAAATTCTGATGGTTTTTGAATAGCTTTTATCAATTGGTCTTCTGCATAGACATCAATATTTGTGCTACTTTGGTGTGTAATTTCATTCGCTTTATTAATATCTCTGTTAATTTCATCTCCTGTTGCATTTGAAATTGCTACATTTCCAACGATTGTATTTCTTGTAATTCCATTTTTTTCTTCATTTGAATAGCTTCCACCAATTCCACTCGTACCTGCTGAAGTCCCTATTTTCGTAGTCTTATCTCTATTTTTTAAATCCAATCCAGAATAATTTTGTATTGTTATTACTGAATTTGTTCCTTCAGCTCCGATTGTAGCACCTGTATTTTCAGCATTCCCTATACTCAAATTACTACCTTCACCAACCAAAAAGTTTGTTTGATTATTAACAAATTTTTCATTTCCATTCGTTTTACTTCCATTTACATTGATACTTGGATTTCCTGTTCCTATTGGAATTCCTATGCTTCCACCTGAACTATGTCCATTTGTTTTACTTGTATTTTGCAATGAACTTATCTCAAAATTTTGTATATTTCCAGTTACTTTTCCACCAGTTTGATTAAATCCATTTATCGATACATTTTCAACATTGTTATAGATTTCATTTACATTTTGGAAACTTCCATTTTGATAATTAGCTTCGTTTGTTTTTAAAGTATTTTTAGAAGTCGAAACATTTACTGAGCCTGTTATTTTATTCGCACTGTAATTATCATTTGTAGATACACCTTTATTTAGGTCAGGAGAAAAAATCATATTCATTCCAGCATTAATTCCATGATTACTTCTGCTTGAATTAGAGCTATTACGAAGTTCGATCGCTTCTTTTTTGATATTTTCAACATTATTGTATACGAATGTTCCACCTTGTGCTTGAGTCCCTTGATATTCAATATTTTTTACATTGTTGTAAGTAATTTTTGAATTTTCATTAGTTGGGATGATTGTAGTTACAACAGCGTTTTCCATATGTGAATTTGATGAACTTTTTGAACTGCTGTACCCAGCGTTCGCATTTAAACCAAAGTAAAATCCGTTATTCGCTTGAGCATTTTTTCTTATTTTATCTTCCGATTTTTGTTGCTCTTTCGTTTTTAATTCATTCGGATTTTCTAAATATGATATTCCTGATGCTTTTGTCCCTTGATTTCCATTCAATCCATCTACAATACCTGTGTAAGAATTCCCAATGTTTACTAATGCTCCAGCAATATTTGTATTATGTTTTACATCTTCAACTGCATTCACGGTTTGTTTCACTCTATCCAATGCTGGACTACTAACTCCCACAGAAACCCCAAAATTACTACTCTTACTCTCCGTATGCACATCTCTTGTATCAATTCTTGCTCCATATTTTACATCGCCATTATTGATTTGAATATTTCCGTATTCAAAGTTTGTAGCAGTAATTTCTGCACCTTTATTCAATACAGAGCCGTCTCCAATTTGTAAGTTAGAGCCAGCATTTATCGTACTCTTCTCATCGTATGAATTTTGTGATTTTCCATAACTTAATGATGCTGTTCCGTGACTTATTCCACCTGAGAATCCTTTTTTCTTGTTCTCTTCAAAATAGCTATTGTGTAGCTGTTGTGCATCTGTTGTAAGTTTTCCACCAATATATGTATTATCTCCAAACACAACGTTACTTCCAATTGAATTTACATCGCCTAATATTACAGCGTTCTCTCCAAGCATTAGGTTACTTGCTGAATTTTCTTCAGCATGTGAATTTTTGTAGCTGCTTTTTGATGACATGAAACCTTTGTTTGTGCTTTTTGATTCATTTTCATAACTGTTTACTGCCGACTCTACTTTTATATTTCCTGTTACTGTAAGTCCTGTCGTATCTTTTGCGATAAATGATGAACCTTTTAAGTTCATGTCTCCAACTGTTCCTGAAGCTGAATTTGCTGATACTCCTGCTCCTAAATGTGTTGTTTCAGCATATCTACTGAAATTGCTTCCTCCTGAACCAAACTTGTCTTCTCCTGAAAGAGATAAGGCATTCAAGTTTATTTTATTCACATCCAAAGCCAAGTGGTCTGTGCTTAACATTCCGCCTGTCGATTCATAGCTATTTGCTTTAACAAATACAGTTCCATTTGAAGAAATTGTTCCCAAAGATTTCACTTCTTCATGCTTAGTTCTGTCAAATTCGCTATTGTAATAGCCAACACTTCTCTTCGTTGTATCGTTTATCACTTTCCCATTGTCAGAAATTAAGACAACTGCTTCATTACCACTGATTTTTCCACCGATATTTTCGATATTTTCTACTGACTGAATGAAAGTTTTGTCTCCAGTAATTTCTGAAAGTAAATTTGTTGCAGTTTCATTTTTTACAGTATTTGCCTGAACATAAGTAACTCCCCCATTACCAATTTTCATTCCATTATTTACAAAATTATCGGTTTTGATGTATGTCCCATTAACTCCACCAATTTTATTACGACCATCTGCAGTTATTGTATTCAAAGTATTTTTGCTTAAGTAAATTTTTGGAACTAATACTTCAACACCATTAACATTTTGAGTAACATACCATATTAAATCTTTAGACAGTCCACTAATCTGTTCAGGTGTCAGCTCTTTTCCAACCTGCAATCCCAATCTAGAACTTTCCATTCCTGCGTTATCCATCAATGATTTTATCAAATCTTCATTAGATTTACCATTGATAAATGCTGTCCCTAATTGCTCTGTCAATGCCCTAGTTATCAACTGATTTTCATAATATGCATCTCCAAGTCTTCTAACTCTGTTCCAGCTAGGCGTGTATCCTAATCTTGATAAAAAGTAGTCACTTCCATAATATTTATTCAAGTCAACATATTTACTTCTAGTTTCCAGCAAATATTTTGAACTAGGATTCATATTCTGAGTAAACATTGCACTAGTCAATAAAGGATTTACAGAAATTGTCCCAGTATTCAAAATTGCCTGAACAGATGACATATTATTCACAATTTGAATATTTGGATTCGCCAAATTTACATTAACTGCACCATTTGTTGAAGAAATTCCTTTACCAATCGCATTTGTAAATAAGCTTCCAGCAACTCCATGTGTTACACTTCCATTATTGATTTTTCCATTTGCTTCAGTAATTGGAGATGTAATAACAGGAGCATTTATATTTACTACTGAACCTTCTATAATGCTTGGCTGTCCAGCTTCGTATCCTATTTTTCCTTTTAATAAATTTCCCTTATCATCAGTTAAAGTTCTTTTAAAAAATGTATCAGCAGACACTTTATTATGCCCTCTATGAAAAGCTACATAAACTTCTTCTCTTCCATTAGAAAGTTGAACTGCATTTCCTAATGTTACAGAATTTTCAAGACTTGAAGCATTGATATTTACAATACCTCCACCTGAAATTATACTATCCTTATTTTTTACATTTCCTGAATTTATTGTAATATTTCCATTAGCTAACACTTTACCATATTCTGTTGTAGCATTACTTTTCATTTTTCCTTCTAATGCTATTTTGGGAAACTTTACTGTTCCAGTTTTCATATCATTATGATTTCCTTCTTCCCCTATTTTTTCTTCGATCAAATCATAATGATTTGTAAATAAATATGATTTATATCCATTTATTAAATTTGAATTTTTTAATTTCTCTAACCAATTACGCTGTGGAATTAAAACATCATTACTATGTTTACCCTTCGACATCTGCTTTCCTGTTTTATATATCCATCCATTATTTACTTCATTTTCGCTTAATTTTATTCCATCCCAAGTCTCATAATATTTCTCATACCTATCAAGGTTGCTGACTCTCCCAACATTCTGAAAATCACTAGAAGTAATCAAAATATCTCCTGTAGCCTGAATCGTCCCAACATTGTTCACGATCTTTCCAGCATTCAGATCCATGTTTTCACCTAGAATTTCTCCCTCATCATTTAATATCTCGTTTCCTTTGATAATTAATGTCTGTCCACCGTAAATCGTCTTATTCTTGTTGTTTTGAACTTTGTTTTGGGCATTAATTTCAAGATATTTCTCAAATGCAATCAAATCATTGTTTGTAATATCATTTCCACTAATTTTTCCATTATCTCCAGTAATCATCGCATTGTTCACAATATTCCCTTGCCCATTAATAATAACTGTATCTGAAGAAATATCACGGTTATTTGTAAAGTCATTTGATGTAATCTGAATAAGCCCTGTACCCGTTGTATTTCCATTGTTTGTGATGTTTCTTCCTGAGATAATTAACCTTTGCTGTCCGTGAAGATTTCCATCTAAATTAATATCCTGCGTTGTTGTCAACACAGTGTTATTAGCTTTAATTGTCCCAGTATTATCAAACTTCTGAGCATTCTGCATTGATATATCGCCTGATAGTATCTCTCCTGTATTCGTAATCTTTGAATTATCAAGTAAAATTTTGTTGTTAGATGCGATTTTACCATTATTAATAACATCTGCATTCGGTGAATTCACATCATTCACAGCCAAAATTTCCCCTGTATTTGTAAGTTTTTGAGTATCAAGATCTACATCTCTACTTGAATGAATCTGTCCACTATTTGTAGATTCATTTACTTTAGCCTTAACGTTGCCAGCACTAATTTTACCAGCATTTCTTAACTCAAATCCTTTAACTTCAACATTTTTCCCCTCAATATTTCCACCATTATGATTCACAAGTGAATCTGTAGCTGAAATATCAGAGTTAGTAGCAACTGTTCCTGAATTTTCCAATCTCTTAGATGAAATTTTGTCTCCTGACGCAATTTTTCCTGAATTTTTTACATTTTTAGCTGTTAATCTACCATTTGTAAGTATTTTACCGCCATTATCCACATCGTCTGCAGAAATTTTTCCTGACGCCAAGACTTTTCCAGTATTCGTTACATTTTTTGATTTAAAGTCTTTGGTATTAATTTTTCCTGAATTTTTCACATTATCAGTACTGATATTTTCCGCTTGAACTTCACCTGAATTTTCTGCATTTTTTCCTGACAAGTTACCATTTGCTAAGACTTTCCCGCTGTTTTTAATATCTTTTGAAACAGCTATATCGCTTCCAGTCTCTACATTTCCACTGTTTTCAAGATTTCCATTGACTGTAATTTTTCCATTTGACCTAACATCTCCTGAAGTTTCCAAATCATCTGTTGAAATTTTACCTACAGCTGCAATTTCTTTTGCATTTTTCACTTTTTTTGCTTTAAAATTGCTTGCAGCAATGATTTTACCATTATTTGAAACATTATCTACCTGAATATTTTTTCCCGAAACTTTTCCAGATGATACAATATTTTTAGCTGTAAAATCATCATTTGTCGATATCTCTCCAGTATTTTTTACATCTTTTGTGACCGTAACCTTATTAACTGAAGCCACTGACCCGCTATTATTTAATTTCCCTGAAATCTGTGTCGTTTTTGAAACTTGAATTTTTCCTGAATTTGTTAAATCTTTTGTTTTCAAATTTCCATTTGCAAATATTTCAGAATCATTTTCAACATCTGCATTCAAGTTAATATTACCATTAGCCTGTGTTTGACCTGCTAATTTTACAGTATTTGCTGTAATATTAATATCCTTGTCAGAACTGGCTATCTCTGATTGCGAATAATCAGAACCTTTAATTTCAATACCATTTCCCTTAATTTTAGCAACATTAATTTTACCGTCAGCTGTAATTTCCAGCTTTTCATCTTTCGAATAAATTAATGCCCTTGAATTTACTCCAGCACCTTTATCTGTACTGATTATTCTAACCTGTCCAGCATACATTGACCCAAGATTACTTGCGTCTATAGCCACTGAATTTATCCCACCTTTTGAAGTCACTGCTCCACTATTATCTACAAAATTTTCTCCCAAAGTTACGTCAACCTTGTTTCCGACAAGATTTCCCTGCATTTCCAAAGCTTTTGCGATAACATTAACATAGTCAGTATTTGTCGCATCAAATCCATTTGCTCCAATTACGACTCTCCCTTTTTCCACATCAATTCCTACAACATCTCCATCTTTCAGCTTAACTCTTCCTGTTGTCGGTATAAAATTCCTTATATTTATTGTTCCTGCCCCATTTAAGTAAATTCCATTTTCATTAGACAGAATCACATTTACCTTATCACGGCTCAATGCTTCAATATATCCCTCAATTTGTGAACGGTTAGCACCGTTTACCTGCAGCAAGATTAAATTTGCAGCCTGATTTGGACCTAAATTCGGATTTGCATTAATTAGTCCAGCAAGATGGCTTCGTCCCAAATTATCAGCGTTATTAAGCACTTGACCTTCATGTCCAACATTATATTCCAAAAATTCATTAATACTTACACCCCGATTATTCGGAGTAGAAATATTAATAATTGGCGTTCCATTTGCTGAAGTGTCCAGTTTCGTATTGTGCTGAGAATTAGGGTCCAGCACTAAATTTGCCGCGAAAATGTTCATATTCATTGATACCAAAAGCAAAAATGCTACTGATTTTTTTAAAATTTTATTCTTCAAATATACGCCTCCTTCTTTTCTGTTATCCTTAGTTTTTTTATCAATCTTTCAATCAAAAAGAAATTTTCAATGCCGTATTAAAATATATTTCCTGCTTTTTCGGATTCAAATATTCTGAGTGTGAAATTGGCTTTGCATACCCAAAATTAAAATCTAGATACTTTGTATCCAATCTAATCCCTGCCGTAGCACCTGTCATATATCCTTTCCCGTATTTTGAACTATCATTGTTGACTCTCACATATCCATAACTGTACCCAAAATATGGTGATACAATTGCTATTTTTTTTATAGGAATATTGTAAGATATTTCATTTCCAATCTCTATTGCTTTATCCCCTGAAATTGTACTCCTATGATAACCTCCTACACTTCCAACACCTCCTATAGACTGTCTCTCGCTTCCATAGAGCGTGTCATTTGAAAAAGTTGAATAAATGTTCGCCCTATATACAAAATGCTCTGTCACGGGCTTGTAATAGCTCATATCAAGCGTATACTTATCAAATTGTGCCTTAGGAGTTGTGCTAAGCTTCCCATCATCTATCTCTGCTCCAAAAATTTTAAGCCCTTTCTCATAACCTAAATTTACTCCAAAAAGTCCCTTAAACAGAGATGTCGTATAACTAATGTTAGCTGTACCTATTGCCAGCTTTCTATTAGATAAAACTGCTCCTTCCAAGTAATTATCATTATGCTTTCTTTTAATTCCAATTCCAGCTGTCAACTTACTTTTCTGATTTCTAAAGAGTATTTTATCTAAATTCATAGAAAGCGTATGACTGGAAGTATACAGGTCATAAACTGTATTAGATGCATAAAAACTGCTTTCCTGAATACTTTTACTCGAACCTAGTTTCATTGTATAGTCTCTGAATTTCATCGTGTATCCAAAATTAAACATATCCATACGCCTTTTATACGGCAGCCAGTCTCCCTTTGATGGATCATACCCAATTGGTCCAATTGGCAATATTTCTCCAGGTTTTAGTTGTTCTGCTCTTTTCTTCCAGCTTCTGTCAGGCATTTTCTTAGGAACGGTCAAATATGTAAAATATACATTGTCTCCTATCCCTAAAGGACTATCAATATTAAGGCTGACACCTTTTCTCCAAATACCATCCTGCTTGTTATCTCCGTAATTATTTGAAATTAAACTAACAGAATATTTATTTTTAAGAATATTTTTCACTTGAATTTTTGAAGTATTTTCTTTCTTTCCAGGTAATACCTCCATTGTCATGTTATTTGCCTGTATCGAATTAAAATTTTCTGTAGCCGTGTCTAAATCTCTTATATTGAAGATTTCCCCCTTATTTTTCTTAAACATGAAAAACTCCTTTAATTTATCAAGAGCATTTTCCGAATTAATTTTAATCTCCTCTATTTTCCCTGGAATAACTGCCAAATTTAATTTCCCTGTTGTCAGGTCATTATTAGACATAACTGTTACCGTCGAAGTTGTATATCCTTTTACAATTAATTTATTTGTAAATTCTGTTAAAAGATTTGTGATGTCCGCTGAACTTAATTCTAGATCCTTGTACTTGTCAATGATTCTTGATTTGTCTTTCTTTGACAGTAATCTATTATTGTCTCTTAAATTAATTTCAGTAATTAAAAATTTTTTAGAATTGTCAGAAGAAACTATTCCTTTAGCTTCAACATTTGAGCCTTTATCAAATTGCGTATTTTCAAACTCTGATTGTTTTTGCTTTTGTTCTATTCTAAGCCTTTCCTGTTCCAACTGTCTTTCTTGGTTATCTAAAATCTTTCTAGCTTCATTTTCAGGAGCTGACATACTTATAACAGAAATTAATACTGCTAAAATTACAATAATTTTGTTCATCGTTTGCACCTCCTTTCAAAAAATCTTTTTTTTTTTTGACTTAGAATAATAACGGATTATACAGGAATTTTAAAGAAATGTCAAGCTTTTGAGAAAAATAGAAAGAATTGTATCAAAATTTTTAATTTTTAATATAGAACCTCCTTTCAAACATGCTCTATATCCTTCAGAAAGTGGTCAAATTTAACACAAAATATATTTTTGGTAATAAATCCTAGGTAAGAGTAAAAGAATGCGTCTATGAGCTTTATTTTGCCAAATTTTGATTATTGATATAATTCTTTTGAGAATAAGGGAACTTTTTATAATAAAAAATATTAAAAACTACATTTTGGGAATTAAAGACTACAAGATTCATATGATGTAGTTTTATTTATTTTAAATTTTATTTTTTTTATATAGAGGGGCTTTT
>ENA-OWND01002201-OWND01002201.1-metagenome-genome-assembly--contig:-NODE-2201-length-10631-cov-10.458680_pt1 | contig 10631 bp, 7 predicted proteins | sample MGYA00245342_ERZ651119 | MGnify/ENA primary metagenome ERZ651119 (study PRJEB26857, sample SAMEA4031756) | metagenome | biome: human; feature: oral; material: saliva | place: Philippines | collected 2014...
ACAGACAATGAGAGGGAAGCCATTGCCATTCTCCATCATACAGGAAAGTTCTATGAGCAGGTTTCCAACCTCATCAAGGTCAAGGACGAGGATTGGCTACATATCACAAAGAACCTTTCCCTATGTGCCAAAGAGGCATTTAAGCGGTTTTACGACCCCCATTTTCGTGTGAACGATGAGATATATAAGGTCTTAAATATGAAGAGAGATGATAGGTAAATGCAAGGCAATAGCGCATGGTAGCACGGCTTTGGACTATATATTCAGGGAAGGCAAGCTCGGTAGTCGGCTTGCTTTCCATAATCTTTGCAGCAGAGATCCAAAGGCTATCTACGAAGAAATGAAGATGGTCAGCGATTACAACACACGGTGCAAGAATAAGTTCCTCCGCATTGAAATCGGTATCGCACCACAAGACGAGAAAAGATTGCCTGTATCCGAGCTTATGGGAATAACCCGTTTGTTTGCCAAGCGAATGGGACTTGACAACCACCAATGGGTGGCGGTAACACATAAGGACACCGACAACAGACACATTCACATCATTGCCAACCGCATCAGTCTGTATGGAGAAGTCTATGACACTACTTTTGTGAGCAATAGGGCAGCAAAAGTGGCAGAGGAAATAAGCAGAGAGAAAGACTTGACCATCGCAAAAGAGGTCAAGGCGGAAAGGAAGCATCAGAAAGCAAAAGCCAATCCTACGAGAGAGCAAACAAAGAAAGAAGTACAGCAAATCTGTTATGCCTTGTTGGATAAATATAAAGGCGGTGGCATATCAGGGCATTCCATGTTTCTCTACGAATTGAATAAGAACAACATTATCATAGAGCGCATGAAGAACAAACAGGGAAAAGTCTATGGTTTGAAGTTCTCCTACTGTGAAAAGACATTCAAAGCTTCTGAAATCGGCAGGGAGTTCGGCTACCATTCCTTGCAGAAAAACTTTGAAGTAGCCAATAAAGCCGAAACAAAGGAGACAATAATAAAAGCTCACACAATAGCAGACAAGACTACAAAGAATAAAGTTCAATCAGACACAGGCTATCAACTTGTTCCTCCCAGTCGTTCATACATACCGCCTACAAAAGCAAACGAAAATTTATCTATTGCACAAGCCGTAGGAAATGTAGCAAGCACCGCCTTGAATGCAGCCGAAGAAATGATTTCAGGGGCAGGTGGACTTATCAACCCACAGACACACGGTGATGATTATGCAGAGATGGCATGGCAACGAAAACTCAGAAACCAAGCCAAGAAAAAGAAGAAAAGAGAAGAGGTATATAATAGCTATCTCTTCTCTATTTTTAATCACCAAAAAACTCAATAATGACGCAAATGAATGAAATTCTTATCAAAAACGCTTGTTATTCAAAGCAAATGATTATCTTTGCAATATAGAATAACAAGCGTTCTTTGTTGATGTAGAAACATGCGACAGAAAGCACTTCGCTCGTTTCCAAATCGTTACCTGTTTAGTTTGTATCATAAGGTAACTTCTTCTTTCTCAATTAGATACATTTTAAGAATTATCTTCGTGTGTAAGTAAATATTTCTTAACGTGTAGATAATTCGGCAGCTTGCTTTTAAAGCTGATAAAAGGCTGAATTTCAAGAGGGTAATTCAGCCATGTTTTTAATGCGTTCGTAAATAGATAGTCGGACGGTAATAATAAAAAAACTCCCTGCTCGATGTTTATCGGACAGGGAGGAATTTGGTGTTTACAGATTAATGGTGTTTACTTCACCACGATTTTCTTTCCATTGTGGATATAGATACCGCGTGTTGGGTTCAGCACTCTGCGTCCTTGTAAGTCGTAGTAGTAGCCGTCGCCCACGGTCTCTTTTGTCTTGTCGGTTATGTTTTCAATGCTGTTTGGCTGCTGTCTGTAACCGAAAGTAATGGTTCCATCTTCGTGAACCTTGATGTCTTGCACAGCGTTTTCAATCGAAGTCTTGTCGTAGAACGTCAGCTTATCAATGTTCATCTTGTTCACACCATAGAGGTTTTCTCTGTGTGCGCTGTAGTTAAGCTTTTCGCCATCGGCAGGAATCATATATGCACGCATCTTCTGTGCATTGGTGTTCACGTTGTTGCTTGCCCAAGTATATTTGTCGTAAGCATAGTGGCTCAACATCAAGCCATCGCCGAAGGTGAATGTTTCGTAACCACCGCCTCTGTTTTCTTTGTATTCTTTCGGATACCAAGTGTCTGAAGTTCTGTTTTCAAGAATGAAATACTCCAAACGACTGTTGGGTGAACGTACGATTGCTGCCAACTGTCCTTCCTTGTTTGACACTGGGTCGAGCTTGACAGTCTCTGGTTCTGTGAGTTCTTTTATCTTCAACCAGCCTAAGTAAGAACGTTCGTAAGCTGTGTAACCGATTGGTGCGTTTGCACGGTTCACGTAAGGACCAGCGTCCATGATAGACCAGAAACCGAATGGGTTGCGAGGTAGCGTAACGTATGGATTGGTGTTGTAGAAGTCTGGCAAGCCCAATGCATGCCCCAATTCGTGGCAGAAGATACCCATACCCATGAGCTTTCCATAATGGTCAAGCTCGTTTCCAACAAAGAAAGAATTGAAGTGTGTGCCTTCTATATTTTCTTCAATGTCCTGCTCTTGTGGCCAGATATAGTTCTCGTAAAGAGGGTCGTTTGGGTCTTCGGTAGCCTGTCCGCGACCTGCATAGAACAAGCAGATAAGCTCTACCTTGCCTGAAGTGGGGTCTTTGAACTTGTCGAAACTGATGCCTTGTTCTGTGGCTTTCTTCACAACGTCTCTCAGCAACTGTGCAACGTTCTCGTTTTTGCCATAGTATGAATAGGCGTGGTCTACCTTGATAGGGCCTATTATCTCGAAGGTTGGTACAAACATACCACGACTTTGAGATTCGAAGAAGTCTTTTACAGAACCCACGCAGAGTTTTTCTTCGTTGTAGCCAGGTTCGTTGCAATAGCGTGTCATCTTCTCTGGAGTCGTCGTTTGTAGAAACTTCTTGTTTGTAAACTCTACCATGATGGCAGGCACGAGAGGTTTTCCGATACTCTTGATACCACCTACACCCGACTTGTTGAATGCGCCTAAACCGTCTTCAGTAGAAGCACTGATAGCCTTGTGTGGTGCCTTGTGTGAAGCGTGTGCAGATACAGGCTTTAGCAAGTGCATGTTCTTCTCGGTTCTGGTTTCAGCCAAGAATGCCTTTTCTTCTGCAGTACGGTCGCCCGCTTCGTGCGCGATGTAAGTTGAAGGGTGAAGTTCTCCATCGCGTATAATTGCGTGATAGAAATTGTTGTCAGCACCTTTTACGATGATTTTACCATCGAGTGATGTGAAAAACACTGTACGACCACCTTCACCATGTACAAGAATCTTGATGCTGGTGCTGTCGCTTTGTTTTACAGTCCATACCTTTTGTAATGGACGAATTGCAAGCGTCGGAAGTGTAAATGTTACCGACAAAAGCATTAAGAATAAGATTTTTTTCATTTGATATAAATTGTATTATTACTTAATTTTATTAATGGGGGCACAAATATAACTAAATTTCTCAGGAAACTCCTTATTGTATTATGCTCTTTTTGTATTTTTTAAGAATAAGCAGGCCGATAAAAGTAGTAGAAATGTAAGATTATACCATTATCGAAGTTAGACTAAGAAGGTGTTATTCATTTATGTATGTAGAGAATATGCCATTAAAATGAATTATGATACACTTTAAAAAGGTAAAAAGGAAAAATGGTTTGAAAGTCCCTCAATACAGTTCAAGAAGCATAACTTGTATTTTAATTACTTCTATTAATAAGGTTTACTACTACTTTCACCATCACATCTTTTTCTTCAGTCCGACTCTCGGCTATCATAAGTGTGAGTGCTACAAGAGTATTGTCAGCAATTCGCTTAGAGCCATCTTCACGATAGAGGATTCCGTTATTGTTCATAAACCAAAGGAACAATGTGGCTGCAATGCGCTTGTTTCCATCACTGAACGAATGGTTCTTCGTAACAAGGTAGAGTAGCATAGCTGCTTTCTCCTCCACACTGGGGTAAAGTTCTTCGCCGCCGAATGTCTGATAGATTTGTCCAATAGAACTTTTGAAAGAATCGTCTTTCTCATTACCAAAGAGAACGGAACTGCCAAATTTGTTACGGAGCATATCAATCTCTCGCATCGCATTGTCGTAGGTGGCGTGGAAAGATTCTTCCTTGGTAGTCTTGGCTATGCTCAATCGTTGGTAATCGTAGTTATCAAGGGTGTCAAGAGCATAGGTATAATCAATAACAACGTTAAGTAGAGTGTTGCTTTCCTCGGTAACAGGTACAGGTTGTTGCTGGATAGTTCTGCCCATTACTTGCACTAATTGGCGCAATTCGACAATCTGTTGTTTGCGAATTTGCTCATTCACGGCATAACCTTTAATAAGGTATTGCTTCAAGACACTGTTTGCCCATTGACGGAAACGAGTACCACGAATGGAGTTTACTCTATATCCAACAGAGATTATCACATCAAGATTATAATAGGGGATATTACGTGTAACGGTTCTATTTCCTTCCAAACGAACTTGTGCATTTTTTGCACAGGTTGCTTTTTCATCAAGTTCTCCACTTTTGTAGATATTCTTGATGTGGCGGTTTATAACGGTTCTGTCTGTCTGAAACAGTTCGCTCATCTGCGATTGGGAAAGCCACACTGTTTCGCCTTCCAACTTAACGTCCAATTGCGTCTTCCCGTCTTCGCTCTGATAGATAACAATTTTATTATTCAAATTCAATGGCTCTGTCATCTCCTATTTTCTCCTAATATGATAGCAAAGTTACAAAAAAAATCTTTTGCGATACCTCTATTTTATTGTTATTTTGTTTGAAGTCAAGCGTCAAGCAGTATATAAGTATCTCATAGATTTAAAACGTGTAGTTAAAAAATGTTTAATAGCAGCCGAATGGTTTAACATTTGAAAAGCAGTAAAATAGAGCCGTGAAACATTAAGATAAGGGTTGGGAAACTTAAAAAACAGTTTTGATTTTTCAAAAGCGGCACTCTTGCCGACCAAAAGCTATGCTTTTACAAGGCAATAGTGGCTCTTTTGCAAAGCGAAAGCGGCTGTTTTGTACGGCAAAAATTATCCTTTCTGTTACCTTTTTAGTTCTGTTTGCGTGGTAAACGCTGCGTTTTAATTGCACAGTGCTACCCACTAAGCGATGAACTTGTTGATGTTCAGCAGGCTTAGCGTTGCACGTAAAAAGTGAGCTTATTTGAAAACGATTTTATCTTTGTGCAGAAAACTGCCCTTCTCAGCGTGTTTCACGATTTTTAGTTTAACTTTTAAGGTGCGTTGTTTAACTTTGTTTTACACTATTCTTATGCAGCAATGCAAACGTAACCCATATATAAAGGTATAAAAAAGGCAAAAACAACAAGGATTTGCAAATAATTTATTAAATTTGCAAATCATAAAGATTATAATTCGATTAATAGAGAAAATGAACGTTTTAGAATTATCAGAACAGGAGATAGTACGCCGTCAGAGTTTGCAGGAATTGCGCAATATGGGCATCGACCCATACCCAGCAGCAGAGTTTCCAACCAATGCTTACTCTACGGATATAAAGGCTGAATTTAACGAAGACGAGAAACGTGAAGTCGTAATTGCAGGTCGCCTTATGGGACGCCGTGTAATGGGCAAGGCTTCGTTTGCAGAAATACAGGACAGTAAGGGCAGAATACAGGTTTATATTACCCGTGATGAGCTTTGCCCAACCGAGAATAAAGACATTTACAACGTTGTTTTCAAGAAGTTGCTCGACATTGGCGACTTCATCGGAATCAGGGGTTATGTGTTTAAAACGCAGATGGGCGAGATTTCGGTACACGCCGAAGAACTCACCGTACTTTCAAAGAGCTTGAAGCCACTGCCCGTTGTGAAGTATAAAGACGGTGTGGCTTACGATAAGTTCGACGACCCCGAACTTCGCTACCGCCGCAGATATATAGACTTGGTGGTGAACGATGGTGTGAAGGAAACATTTGAAAAGCGTGCCACGGTGTTGAGAACCATGCGCCGTTTCTTCGACGATGCAGGTTACACCGAAGTGGAAACACCTACGCTGCAGACCATTGCGGGCGGTGCAAGTGCGCGTCCGTTCATCACACACTTCAATGCGTTGAACACGGAAATGTATATGCGCATTGCTACCGAGCTTTATCTGAAACGACTAATCGTGGGTGGTTTTGAAGGTGTTTACGAAATTGGCAAGAACTTCCGCAACGAGGGTATGGACCGTTTCCACAACCCAGAGTTTACTTGTATGGAACTTTACGTGCAATACAAGGACTATAACTGGATGATGGACTTTACCGAAAAGCTGATAGAAAAGATTTGTACAGAGGTGAACGGCAAGCCCGAAATACAAGTGGGCGACAACCTTATCAGCTTCAAGGCACCGTTCCGCCGTCTTCCAATCCTCGATGCCATCAAGGAAAAAACAGGTTTCGACCTTTACGGAAAGTCGGAAGAGGAAATACGCAACATCGCTGTGAACGAGTTGAAGCTTGAAGGCATCGACAGCAGCTTTGGTAAAGGCAAGCTCATCGACGAAATCTTCGGCGAGTTCTGCGAAGGTACGTTCATACAACCGACCTTCATTATCGACTATCCGGTTGAGATGTCGCCACTTTCAAAGATGCACCGCTCTAAGCCAGGACTTACCGAACGCTTCGAATTGTTTGCGAATGGTAAGGAAATAGCCAACGCTTACTCGGAATTGAACGACCCTATCGACCAAGAAGAACGCTTCAAGGAGCAAATGCGATTGGCAGACAACGGCGACGACGAAGCAATGGTTATCGACCAAGACTTCCTGCGTGCCCTGCAATATGGTATGCCGCCAACATCGGGTATCGGCATCGGTATCGACCGTTTGGTGATGTTGATGACTGGGCAGGAGTACATTCAAGAGGTTCTGCTCTTCCCTCAGATGAAGCCAGAAGCCAAAATGCCGCAAAGCAGCATAAAGGAATGGGCAGAGATAGGCGTATCCGAAGATTGGGTTTACGTGTTGCGTAAGTGCGGTTTCAACCTCATACAGAATATTAAAGAGGAGAAAGCGCAAGGCTTGCAGCAGAAACTTGGCGAGATAAACAAGAAATACAAGTTAGGATACGACAAGCCATCGGTTGATGAAATTCAACAATGGATTGACAAAGCACAATAACAAGAGAAAGGAAAGGCACTGCCTTTCCTTGTGAACAAGATATGTACGACGTAGGAAACATAGCAATCATCGGAAGCGGAAGCTGGGCTACAGCCGTCGCCAAGATAGTGGTGGAACACACGCACCACATAGGTTGGTACTTTCGACGCGACGAAACAATAGAGCAATTTCGCAAGTTGGGGCATAATCCCACCTATCTTACGAGTGCTCATTTCGACACCAACGAAATTCGTTTGTCGTCAGACATCAATCGCTTGGTGCAGGATTACGATACGCTTATCTTCGTAACGCCATCGCCTTACTTGAAGGGTATATTGAAGAAGGTGAAGCACAAGTTGCACGATAAGTTCATCGTAACAGCCATTAAAGGCATTGTACCCGACGAGAACTTGGTTTGCTCGGAGTACTTCCGCAAGGTTATGAAGGTGCCAGAAGAAAACTTAGCGGTAATAGGAGGACCATCGCATGCCGAAGAAGTGGCTATGGAACGCCTTACATATCTTACCGTAGGTTGCACCGACACGGAGAAAGCACACGCCTTGACAGAAGTCTTGGTTTCCAATTACGTTAAAACAAAGGTGTCGCGCGATGTCCTTGGCATAGAATACGCTTCGGTTCTGAAGAATGTTTATGCCATTGCGTCGGGCATTTGTTCGGGTTTGCAGTATGGCGACAACTTTCAAGCAGTGATTATTTCAAATGCAATGCAGGAAATGGAGCGACTGCTTACCAGCATCAACCCCTTGCAACGCAGTATGGTAGACAGTGTTTATCTTGGCGACCAGCTCGTTACGGGATACAGCAACTTCAGCCGAAACCGCACCTTCGGTATGATGATAGGAAAGGGATACAGCGTTAAATCGGCACAAATGGAAATGGAAATGATTGCCGAAGGCTATTTCGGAACGAAGTGTATGAAGGAAATAAACCGACACTTGCACGTGAATATGCCTATCCTTGATGCCGTTTACAACATACTGTACGAAGGTATAAGCCCCAAAGTAGAGATTAAATTATTAACAGATTCATTCAGGTAATACACAAATGGAAAGTATAAAATTAGACATTTCAAAAGCAGCTCAGGTGCTGAACCCGGGCACAATGGAATCGTATGCACCACAGGTGGCAGCAGCACAAGAAGCATTGGAGAAGGGAACTTGCCTCGGCAACGACTTCTTAGGTTGGTTGCATCTGCCTACAAGCATCACAGAAGAGTTTATAAACGAGGTAAATGGTGTTGCCAACACCTTGCGCGAAAAGTGCGATTTTGTAGTGGTGGCAGGTATTGGAGGCTCTTATCTTGGTGCTCGTGCTATCATTGAAGCCTTGGACAACAGCTTTGCATGGCTCTTGAACGACAAGAAGAATCCTACCATTCTTTATGCTGGCAACAACATCAGCGAAGATTATTTGTACGAACTCACCGAGTTCTTGAAGGATAAACGCTTTGGCGTTATCAACATATCTAAGTCTGGAACGACCACAGAAACAGCTCTTGCTTTCCGTTTGTTGAAGAAACAATGCGAAAATCAGCGTGGAAAGGAAGAGGCAAAAGACGTTATTGTAGCCATTACCGATGCTGTAAAGGGTGCAGCACGCACGGCAGCAACACGCGAAGGCTACAAGACTTTCGTTATTCCAGATAACGTTGGCGGTCGTTTCTCTGTACTTACACCTGTTGGTTTGTTGCCTATCGCAGTGGCAGGCTTCGATATTCAGCAGCTTGTAAAGGGTGCGCAGGATATGGAAAAAGCAACGGGCGCAGATGTTCCGTTCGCTCAGAACATCGCAGCACGCTATGCTGCCATTCGCCAAGCACTTTATTCAGAGTCTGGAAAGAAGATAGAGATAATGGCAAACTTCCAGCCAAAACTCCATTTTATGGCAGAATGGTGGAAGCAACTCTACGGCGAAAGCGAAGGAAAGGAGCAAAAAGGCATCTTCCCTGCAGCGTGCGACTTCACCACCGACCTCCATTCTATGGGACAATGGATACAGGAAGGCGAACGTTCAATCTTTGAAACGGTACTCTCTGTCGAAGAACCAAACAAGTCATTGCTGTTCCCACACGACGACGAAAACCTTGACGGACTGAACTTCCTCGAAGGTAAACGTGTGGACGAAGTAAACAAAATGGCTGAATTAGGCACACGCCTTGCACACGTAGATGGCGGTGTTCCAAACATTCGCATCAGCATACCAAAGCTAAACGAGTACTATATCGGACAGCTTATCTACTTCTTCGAGAAGGCTTGCGGTATCAGTGGCTTGGTACAACAGGTAAATCCGTTCAATCAACCGGGTGTGGAGGCATACAAGAAGAATATGTTTGCCCTGCTCGACAAACCGGGTTACGAGGAAGAAAGCAAAGCTATCAGAAAACGATTATAAACATAAAAGAAGCCCAGTCCATTGCTTAAATGGGTTGGGCTTTTTAGTTTTACAAGCAAAAATGTTCGAAAAAGCAATCGCACAATATAACAAACAGGCAGAGCAACCTTTTGCACCGAAGGTTGTTCTTTTTGATATGGACGGTGTACTCTACAACTCTATGCCCAACCACGCAAAGGCTTGGCAAAGGGCAATGGGTGAATTTGGAATCAATTTCACTGCCGAAGACGCATACGCAACGGAGGGCGCGCGGGGCGTAGATACGGTGCGAAAGTATGCAAAGGTGCAGTTAGGAAAGGAACTAACTGAAGATGAAGCAGAAGAAATGTACCAACTGAAGGCGCGTTACTTTCACGAAATGTCTACAACAGACATCTTTGATGGTGTGAAAGACTTAATGCAAAAGATACAGGACAGTGGATTAAAGATTGGCATTGTAACGGGAAGCGGACAGCGACAGCTCATTAACAGATTGCTTTCCGACTTCAAAGACTTCATCAATGAAACGCAAGTAACTACCGCTTTCGATGTAAAACGTGGCAAACCGAACCCCGACCCTTACCTTATAGGCTTGCAAAAAGCAGGCAATTTCGCACCGCACGAAGGCATTGTCGTAGAGAATGCACCCTTGGGAGTGCGTGCAGGCGTAGCCGCAGGGTGCTTCACGGTCGCTATCAACAGCGGTCCGCTGCCCGATACAGCCCTTCTCAGCGAGGGCGCGAACATTCTTTTCGATACAGTCAGCGACTTTTCAAATTGTTGGGAACAGCTGATGACTTGCTGCAACCAATGATATAAACAGGTTGCAGCAAAGAAAACGATTCATATAATATAGCTTTTATCATTGCGCAAATACCCTTGTTTGTGCACGTTTTGTCGGTTTTTGTGCATTAAATTTGTTTGATTTATAAAAAAATCGTACTTTTGCTACACGAATTTAATTAAACAACGAGTATCTAAACAACACATTATATAATATGAGTTTGAAAATTGTTGTACTTGCAAAGCAGGTACCTGACACACG
>ENA-OWND01002204-OWND01002204.1-metagenome-genome-assembly--contig:-NODE-2204-length-10628-cov-12.271257_pt1 | contig 10628 bp, 8 predicted proteins | sample MGYA00245342_ERZ651119 | MGnify/ENA primary metagenome ERZ651119 (study PRJEB26857, sample SAMEA4031756) | metagenome | biome: human; feature: oral; material: saliva | place: Philippines | collected 2014...
AAGTCAGTTTCAGACCTGATTCGTTCAGGATTTTCGCGCCGAGTTCGGCGTTGTTGCCTTCCAGACGGACAACGACAGGCACGTCAACGTTGATTTCTTTAACGGCTGCCACGATGGCTTCCGCAATCATGTCGCAACGGACGATACCGCCGAAGATGTTGATCAATACGCCTTTGACGGATTTGTCTTCGAGAATCAGTTTGAACGCTTCAACCACGCGCTCTTTAGTCGCGCCGCCGCCTACGTCCAAGAAGTTGGCAGGTTGCCCGCCTTTAAGTTTGATGATGTCCATGGTTGCCATCGCCAAACCTGCGCCGTTCACCATACAGCCGATGTTGCCTTCCAGCGCAACGTAGTTCAGGTCGAATTCGGAGGCTTTCAGCTCGCGTTCGTTTTCTTGAGATTTGTCGCGCAATTCGGCGATTTTCGGCAGACGGTAGAGGGCGTTGCTGTCGATACCGATTTTGCCGTCCACGCAGGCCAGCGCGCCGTTTTCGCGGACTGCCAGCGGGTTCACTTCAAACAGAGCGAAGTCGTTTTCGACAAACGCTTTGTACGCGCCGGTCATCAGTTTGACGAACTCGTTGATTTGTTTGTCTTTCAAGCCCAGTTGGAACGCCACTTCGCGAGCTTGGCAAGGTTGCAGGCCAACCAGCGGATCAACGGTTACTTTGAAGATTTTTTCAGGGGTTTCAGCGGCAACTTTTTCGATTTCCACACCGCCTTCGGTCGAAGCCATGAATGTGATGCGACGGGTAGAACGGTCAACCACCGCGCCCAAATACAGCTCGGTTTGCACTGGATACATGTCTTCGCAAACCAAAACGCTGTTAACCGGCTGACCGTTGGCATCGGTTTGGTAAGTAACCAGATTGGTGCCAATCAGGCTTTCCGCCACTTCTTTGGCTTCTTCACGGCTTTTGACGACTTTTACGCCGCCCGCTTTACCGCGTCCGCCTGCGTGGACTTGGGCTTTGACGACGGCAAATTTGCCACCCAGTTTGTCGTAAGCGGCTGCGGCTTCTTCGCCGTTGTGCGCCAAAATACCGCCTTGCACGGGCAAGCCGTAGCTTGCCAGCAGTTCTTTAGCCTGATACTCGTGTAGATTCATGGATTTCTCCTTTAGATTAGTGGAATGCCCTGAGACTGCCCATAAATGGCAACCCCGTGCGTTTCAGACGACCTTTCGGCGGTCGGAAAATCGTCGTTTCACTTGCTGAACGGCAACCACATCCGCGCAAGCAGATACATGATTGCGCCGCCGCCCCCGAGGATAAAAAAGACGATGCCTTTTTTACGCGAATTCGGGCAGAGCAGGTAAACGGCAAGGCTGAAACTGATAAACAACAATGCCACGCGCCAAACCAATTCTTTGTCTTTGAAGCGGTTGAGCGTATAAGTTTCGGTCATCATCACATACATTTGCCACAACGCGGCCATACACATGCTGATGATGCCCATCGGTATAAACAGGATACCGATTACTTCTTTATTCATAATCAAATGCTGTCTGTGAATGTGTCGCCGATTATATATAGTGGTTCAAGTTTAAACCAGTACTGCGTTGCCTCGCCTTGCCGTACTATCTGTACTGTCTGTGGCTTCATCGCCTTGTCCTGAATTTAAACTTAACCCACTATCGTAGATTCAAATAGAAAATACTTAAATCGTCATTCCGACAAGAGAACAATGGCAACTGATATGCCCTATTTTCTCTCTATACCTATCGGAACATCGCTTCCGAACATTCATCTTTCCGAAAAGGTCGTCTGAAACTTTTTCAGACGACCTTTTATGCTTTACTTGGCCTCCTCAGCCGTGCAAAGCGCGTTTGTCGGCGGCCAGTGCTGCTTCGTGAACCACTTCGGACAAGGTCGGGTGGGCATGGATGATGCGGGCGATGTCTTCGCTGCTGGCAAAGAATTCGAGCGCAGTGACGCCTTCGGTAACCAATTCGCTGACAACCGGGCCGATCATGTGTACGCCCAAGATGCGGTCGGTTTTGGCATCTGCCAACACTTTGACCGTACCTTTTGCCTTGCCCATTGCCAACGCGCGACCGTTTGCACCGAAGCCGGAAGTACCTTTTTTGTATTCCACGCCTTCGGCTTTGAGCTGCTCTTCAGTTTTACCGACCCAAGCGATTTCGGGGTCGGTGTAAATCACGAACGGTACGCTGTTGAAGTCGATATGCGGTTTCTGACCGGCGATGCGCTCGGCAACCGCCACGCCTTCGTCGCTGGCTTTGTGCGCCAGCATCGGACCGCGAACCACGTCGCCGATTGCCCAGACATTAGGCAGGTTGGTGCGGCATTCGCCGTCCACTTTGATAAAGCCGCGCTCGTCTTTTTCCAAGCCGACGGCTTCGGCGTTCAAGCCTTTGGTGTTCGGAATACGACCGATGGCGACGATGAGTTTGTCGAATACTTCGGTTTTGGCTTCGCCTGCGGCAGTTTGGTAGGCAACGGAAACACCTTTGCCTTCAGATTTGATGTCGCCGATTTTTACGCCCAGTTCGATGTTCAAGCCCTGCTCTTTGGTAAAGTATTTGAAGGCTTCTTTGGCGATTTGCTGGTCGGCGGCGGCAAGGAAGGTCGGCATGGCTTCGAGGATGGTGACCTGCGAACCGACGCGGTTCCATACAGAACCCATTTCCAAACCAATCACGCCCGAACCGATGACGCCCAGTTTGGCGGGCACTTCGGTCAGGTTCAATGCGCCTTCGTTGTCCAAAACGTTTACATTGTCGATGGCAACCTGTGGCAGCGGACGCGGCACGGAACCGGTCGCTACGATGACGTGTTTGGCTTCGATAACGGTTTTCTCGCCTTTGTTATCGACTTCGATTTGGTAAGCATCGCCGTTTTTACCGGCAAAGGAAGCAGTACCGAACAGGCTGGTTACTTTGTTTTTTTGGAACAGGAATTTCACGCCGCCGGTGAGCTTGGTTACGATGGCGTCTTTGCGCGCAATCATTTTCGCTGCGTCGAATTTGATGTCGCCGACGCTGATGCCGTGTTCGGCAAAATCATGCTGCGCAGCATGGAAATGTTCGCTGGATTGCAACAGGGCTTTGGAAGGAATGCAGCCGACGTTCAGGCAGGTACCGCCCAGCGCGGGCGCGTCGCCTGCTTTGTTGACGCCCGCATCGACACAGGCGGTTTTAAAACCCAGTTGGGCGGCGCGGATGGCGGCAACGTATCCGCCGGGACCTGCGCCGATGACTACTACATCGTATTGAGACATGTGAAAAATCCTTTGTTGTTTGATATTTTTGCCGCAGGAAAACCTTCAGCAAAAGTTTATCCACTATATTTTGCATGAGAGGTCGTCTGAAAACGCGGCTTCAACAAAATTAAAACTTATTCTGCCTTTTTCAGAGTGCGAAGCCTGCTCACCGGCACGACCTATTCAAATTTCAGCCCGATTGGTTCGGACGCATCAGCGGCGGCAGGAATGCGGACTGTATTCCCTGACTTCCTGTCCGGTAAAATTGTTGTAAACGCGCACGGTAGCGTGCAGATAACGTTTGCACAAAACGCTGCGGGCGACGGGAATGCCTGCTTGGTTGCTGTCCATTTCAAAACCGCTTGTTCAACATTCTGCCGCGCGCATCATAAGCGTTGACGGAATATTCCTTGCCTTCGAATGCGGCACACGCGCCAAGCAGGGAAACGACAGCCAAAAGCGGAAACAGGGAGATGGGTTTCATGGATACGCTCCTATGGATTTTCAAGCGTTTGCTTCTGCACGAAAAATGGCAGCAACAAACTTTCTCCCTTAGATTTCAAACATCCTGCTGTTTTCAGACGACCTTTTTTCATTTCAAGGTCGTCTGAAAACCAGTGAGCAGCCCGATTTCAAACTGCTCTGTTTTTATCCGCTTTATATCCCTTTGGCGGCGTTTACAGATCCAACAACAGGCGTGCCGGATCTTCCAGCGCGTCTTTGATGGCAACCAAAGTCAGCACGGCTTCGCGGCCGTCGATGATGCGGTGGTCGTAAGAGAGTGCCAGATACATCATCGGACGGACGACAACTTGGCCGTTTTCCACGACTGCGCGCTCTTTGGTCGCGTGCATACCCAAAATGGCGGATTGCGGCGGATTGATAATCGGGGTGGACATCATAGAGCCGAACGTACCGCCGTTGGTGATGCTGAACGTACCGCCGGTCAAATCTTCCAACGCAATTTTACCGTCTTTGGCTTTTTTTGCGTAATCGACGATGGCTTGTTCGATGTCGGCAATGCTCATTTGGTCAGCATCACGCAGAATTGGAACGACCAGACCGCGCGGGCTGCCGATGGCGATACCGATGTCGAAGTAACCGTGATAAACGATGTCGCTGCCGTCAACGGAGGCATTGACCACCGGATATTTTTTCAGCGCGGCAACGGCTGCTTTGACGAAGAAAGACATGAAGCCGAGTTTGACGCCGTGTTCTTTCTCGAATTTTTCTTTGTATTTCGCACGCAAGTCCATGATGGGTTTCATGTTGACTTCGTTGAACGTAGTCAGAATCGCGTTTTCTTGTTGCGAAGCCAAGAGACGTTCGGCAACACGGGCGCGCAGGCGGCTCATCGGAACGCGTTGTTCCGGACGTGCGCCCGCGGGAACAGGTGCAGGTGCAGGTGCAGACGCGGCAGCGGGTGCGGCAGCAGGTTTGGCGGTAGCGTTTTGCACGTCTTCTTTCAAGACGCGACCGTCACGACCGGAACCTTGCAGCGCGTTCACATCCACGCCGGTTTCGGCTGCCAGCTTCGCAGCGGCAGGCATGGCGGCATTGGTTTGCGCAGCGGCGGGAGCGGCTTCAGGCGCAGGCGCGGCGGCTGGGGCTTCAGCAGAAGCGGAAGCGATAGCAGCGGTGTCGATGCGTGCCAACACTTGCTCGGCGGCAACGGTTTCGCCGTTTTGGGCAATGATTTCAACCAATACGCCGGCTTGTGGGGAAGGTACTTCCAAAACCACTTTGTCGGTTTCGATGTCAATCAGGATTTCGTCGCGCGCTACGGCTTCGCCGACTTTTTTCTTCCATTCCAAGAGCGTGCCTTCGGATACGCTTTCGGACAGCATGGGTACTTTTACATCAATAATCATTTTGTGTCTCCGGATGGTCGTTGGTTTTCAGACGACCTGTTGTGTGTTATCTCTTTTGTTTGGTAGGCGTTCCGTCTGGAGTGTTTCATTCGGAACGCCGCACCGTATTGCGTTACAGCGTCATTGCGTCTTCAACCAGTTGTTTCAGCTGGGCGACGTGTTTGCTCATATAGCCGACGGCTGGCGATGCGCTGCTCGGACGGCCGGCGTAAGACAGTTTTTGGCTTTCGCCGATAACGTCTTCCAAGCGGTGGCGGATTTGGTAGAACGCGCCTTGGTTCTTCGGCTCTTCTTGCGCCCAAACCACGGATTTCGCGTTCGGATATTTCGCCAGCTCTGCACGCACTTCGTCGTATGGGAACGGATAAAGCTGCTCGACGCGGACGATGGCGACATCGTTTTCCAGTTTGCGCTCGGCACGGCCTGCTTCCAAATCGTAGTAAACCTGTCCGGCACACAGAATCACGCGTTTCACGCTTTCATTGTTGCCACGCTCGGCGGTATCGCCGATGACGGGACGGAAGCGCGAACCTTCGGTAAAGTTTTCCAGCGGACTCATCGCGCCTTTGAAGCGCAACAGGCGTTTGGACATGAAAATCACCAGCGGTTTGCGGTACGAACCCAAGACTTGGCGTTGCAGCAGGTGGAACATTTGCGACGCTTCGGACGGCATGATGATTTGCATATTGTGTTCGGAACACAATTGCAACCAGCGTTCTACGCGGCCGGATGAGTGTTCCGGACCCTGACCGTCGTAACCGTGCGGCAGGATGGTGGTCAGACCGCAGAGACGGCCCCATTTGGTTTCGCCGGACGACAGGAATTGGTCGATGGTCACTTGCGCGCCGTTGGCAAAGTCGCCGAACTGCGCTTCCCAAATGGTCAGTTTGTCGGGCGCGGAGCAGGCAAAACCGTATTCGAACGCCATGACCGCTTCTTCATTCAAGATGGAGTCAATGACGAGGAATTCGCCTGCGCCTTCGCCCATATTGCGCAGCGGTACATAAGTGCCGTCATCCCATTTTTCGCGGTTTTGGTCGTGCAATACGGCATGGCGGTGTGAGAACGTACCGCGTCCGGAGTCTTCGCCGGAAATGCGCACGCCGTGGCCTTTGGTGACCAGGCTGGCGTATGCGAGGGTTTCCGCCATACCCCAGTCAATCGGCTGACTGCCCGCAGCCATGCCTTTGCGCGCTTCGAGCACGCGTTTGGCAGTCGGATGCAGTGCAAAGCCTTCGGGAACGGCGGTAAATTTCTCGGCAAGACGCTCGATATCGGCAGCGGGCAGACCGGTTTCCACATCTTCGCGCCAGTCTTTGCCTTGGTATTTGCTCCAATCGATTTGCGTGCGTTGGAAATTGCTCAACGTCGTTTGCTCAACGTGTTCGCCTTTATCCAAAGCATCGCGGTAGGCTTGGATATAGCCGTCGGCTTCTGCCTGCGTTACCACGCCTTCTGCGATCAGTTGCTCGGTGTACAAAGCACGCGCTCCGGGGTGTTGCGATACTTTTTTGTACATCATCGGCTGGGTCAGGGTCGGATCGTCGCCCTCGTTGTGGCCCCATTTGCGGTAGCAGACGACATCGATCACGATGTCTTTGTTGAATTTCTTACGGTAGTCCAAAGCGGCTTGGATGGCGAAGCAAACGCGTTCCGGATCGTCGCCGTTGACGTGGATGACCGGAGCGGAAACCATTTTCGCCACGTCGGTACAATGCACGGTCGAACGGGTGTCGCGGGTATCGGAAGTAGTGAAGCCGATTTGGTTGTTGATGACAATGTGAACCGTACCGCCGGTGGTGTAGCCGCGCGTTTTGGATAGGTTGAACGTTGCTTGGTTGACGCCCAAGCCGACAAATGCAGAGTCGCCATGAATCAATACGGGCAATACTTTGTCGCGGCCGTTTTCGCCCAAACGTTTTTGTTTGGCGCGTGCAGAACCTTCAACGACAGGATTGACGATTTCCAAATGCGACGGATTGAACGCCAAAGAAACGTGCATCGGACCGTTCGGCGTAGCGATGTCGGAGCTGAAACCCATGTGGTATTTTACGTCGCCGCTGGGCAGCTTGATTTCGGCACGGCCTTCAAATTCGGCAAACAAATCGCCCGGTTTCTTGCCCAAAATGTTGACCAAGACATTCAGACGACCTCGGTGTGCCATACCGATGATGACTTCTTCGACACCGTCTTTACCTGCGTTTTGAATCAGGTAATTCAGACCGGCAATCACGCTCTCGCCGCCTTCTACGCCGAAGCGTTTCTGACCGACATATTTGGTATGCAGGTAACGCTCCAAAGTCTCGGCAGCGGTCATTTCTTTCAGGATGCGGCGTTTCTGTTCGGCACTGTAACTCGGGGTGGACAGCACATCCTCAAAATAATTGCGCAACCAGCGGCGCTCTTCGGTATTGGGAATGTAGATGTATTCCAATGCGAGGTGGCCGCAGTAGGTTTGCTTGAGGTTGCTGATGATTTGGGACAGGGGCAGTTTGCTTTGGCCGGAAAAATCGCCCTCGCCCATATTGAACTGAACCGCCATATCGGCATCATTCAGTCCGTGGAATTTGGGATCGAGGGCTTCAATGTTGCGTGGCGGGATACGTTTGAGCGGGTCAAGCTGAGCAGCGCCCACACCTTGAATACGGTAAGCAGAAATCAACCGCAGTACGCCGACCTGTTTCTTCATCATGGCTTCATCCATACCGCCGGCAATAGCCGCTGTCGATTTGGTTTTTGCCAAATTGGCGAAGGATTCACGGATCGGCGCATGGGCGATATCAACATCCGCCGCACCGGGCTGCTTGCTTAAGTCGGTGAAATACTGCTTCCATTTTTCATCGACCGAATTAGGGTTTTCCAGGAAATTCTCATACAACTCCTCGATGTAGGGAGCATTTGAACCGAACAGATAAGAAAAATTGAGTTTTTCATCCATCATGACGCGAGCTCTTTTCTTTAAAATATAAACAAAGGGTAGAATTCCATGTGTTTCAACGGAATCCATGCCGTTTGAAATGACACTTCATTCTACCCTATTTCCAGCCAAATTACTTGTATCTGTTTCGTTTGCTGCAGACAAACTTATTTAAAAAAACTATTCGGCTTTCTCAAATGAAGTTCCGACAACATATTAATATACTGATTTTCAGCGTTTATCCGCCGGCACATAATCTCGGCGTTCCGCACCGGTATAAAGTTGGCGCGGACGGCCGATTTTCAGCGAAGGATCGCCGATCATTTCATGCCAGTGCGAAATCCAGCCCACGCTGCGTGACAGGGCGAAGATGACGGTAAACATTTCGGTCGGAATGCCCAGCGCGGACAGAACAATACCGGAGTAGAAGTCGACGTTGGGGTACAGCTTGCGCTCTACGAAGAACGGGTCTTTCAGGGCAATTTGTTCCAATTCCATTGCCAGCTTGAATTTCGGACTGTCTTCCAAGCCCAATTCTTTTAGCACTTCATAACAGGTATCGCGCATGATGCTGGCGCGCGGATCCATATTGCGGTACACGCGGTGTCCGAAGCCCATCAGGCGGTATTTACGCTGTTTCACGCCTTCCATATATTCGGCAACACGGGATACATCGCCGATTTCGTCCAACATTTTCAAGACGGCTTCGTTCGCGCCGCCGTGGGATGCACCCCACAGACAGGCAATACCGGCAGCGATACAGGCAAACGGGTTCGCACCTGAAGAACCTGCCAGACGGACGGTCGAAGTCGATGCGTTTTGCTCGTGGTCGGCATGAAGGATAAAGATGCGGTCGAGCGCGCGTGCCAATACAGGATTGGGTTTGTAGTCTTCACATGGTGTGGCGAACATCATGTGCATGAAGTTTTCGGAATAAGAGAGGTTGTTTCTCGGATAATTGAACGGCAGACCGTTGGAATAGCGGTAGCACATCGCCGCAATCGTCGGAATTTTGGAAATCAGACGGTAAATCGCGATTTTGCGGTGTTCGGGGTTCGTAATGTCCAGACTGTCTTGATAGAACGCAGACAATGCACCGACCACGCCGACCATCATCGCCATCGGATGCGCGTCTCGACGAAAGCCGCGGAAGAACCAAGTCAGCTGTTCATGCACCATCGTATGACGGCGGACGGTATTGTCAAATTCTGCCTTTTGCTCAGGCGTCGGCAGTTCGCCGTAAATCAGCAGGTAACAGACTTCCAAATAATCGGATTTTTCGGCAAGTTGTTCGATGGGATAACCACGGTAATACAGCAGACCTTTGTCGCCGTCGATATAAGTGATTTTGGATTCGCAGCTTGCTGTTGAAACGAACCCGGGGTCGAATGAGAATAAGCCTGTGTTTTTCGTCAGTGCGCGGATATCGACCACGTCATGACCGATGCTCGCTTCCAATACGGGCAGTTCTAAATCCTCTTGATTGGGTACGTTGAGTTTAATTGATTTGGACATATTTATCGCTCCTTTGTAGGTTGGGGCTTTCGTTGCTGCCTATGCAGCACGGTCTTTATTTTCAGACGACCTCCGTATCCTAGAAATCCGCCGAAAGGCAGGCGGATTTCCAATACGTCAAGCTCGTCTGATTTTTTCAAGCATGGGGATAAGGTGTTCCTTGTCTGTCGCCGAATGTCCGTTGATCAGGGCAAGAAGCTCCTGATCTTGAAACTCAAGGATTTCGGAAAACTCGGACAGCTCTTTATCGCTCAAATGCTCGAATTCTTTTTCCATAAACCTGCCGAAAATCAAATCTAACTCCAATAATCCCCGGCGGGTTTGAAAACGGATTTTCCGTTTGGCAATATCGTCAAAAACCATCATTTCTTAAACGGCTCGTTTCAACATAATTTCTTTAATCTTACCGATGGCACGGGTCGGATTCAAGTGTTTAGGACATACGTCCACGCAGTTCATGATGGTATGGCAGCGGAACAGACGATACGGGTCGTTCAAATTATCCAAACGCTCGTTGGTAATGGTATCGCGGCTGTCGGCAATGAAGCGGTAGGCGTTCAGCAAACCGGACGGACCGACGAATTTGTCGGGATTCCACCAGAACGACGGGCAGGCAGTCGAGCAGCAGGCACACAAAATACATTCGTACAAGCCGTCCAACTCTTTACGCTCTTCCTGAGTTTGCAGACGCTCTTTGTCGGCATCAATCGGATTGTCGTTAACGACGTAAGGTTTGATGGAGTGGTATTGTTTGAAGAACTGGGTCATATCCACAATCAGGTCGCGGATGACAGGCAGACCGGGCAGCGGACGGATTTTCACAGGCTGTTTCAGACTGCGTAAATCGGTCAGACACGCCAAGCCGTTTTTGCCGTTGATGTTCATACCGTCCGAACCGCAAATACCTTCACGGCAGGAACGGCGGAAAGACAGGGTATCGTCTTGCGCTTTCAGACGCACCAGCGCGTCCAAAAGTTTCACGTCGGTAGGTTCCAGTTCCAACTCGTAACGTTGCATATATGGTTTGGCATCAACGTCCGGATTGTAACGGTAAATTTCAAAACTCATTTTTTCCATGAGAAGTGTTCCTTTTCTCA
>ENA-OWND01002206-OWND01002206.1-metagenome-genome-assembly--contig:-NODE-2206-length-10619-cov-8.527641_pt1 | contig 10619 bp, 7 predicted proteins | sample MGYA00245342_ERZ651119 | MGnify/ENA primary metagenome ERZ651119 (study PRJEB26857, sample SAMEA4031756) | metagenome | biome: human; feature: oral; material: saliva | place: Philippines | collected 2014...
CAGGAAGCGTATCTTCTTTTCTTCTTTCTCATACTTGGCATGCTCAAAAGGATTGTAGCGGATAATCCTTTGCCTAACTGCACGGAACATCAGCCTGCTCAGCCAGCAGAGATAGTTGTTGATAGTCGTTCCCTTCAATCCACGCTTTTTGAGAAAGAAGCGGTATTCCTCAAACAAATCCTCCGTGATTGCCCCAATAGGTATATCCTGTACTCCTTTATCTTCCACAAACTCACGGAGATTTCTTTCAGAATGGGATAGGTTAAGATAAGTTCCCGCAGTTCTTGACCTTCCAACGCTTTCCTTGACTGCTTGCAGTTCCGCCTTGCTCATGCCAAGGAGAGTTGTCGGATTCTCTGATATACCTTGCAGGCGGTTCTTGATGAATTCAACACTTACCAATCCATCCCTTGTCAGTATATTCCGATAAGTCTTTTCCACAAGTTCCCTGTACTCATGGAGTCTTTGATTGGTTTTCCTGTCTGTCGTCAAGCCCTACTTGGTGTTCCACTCGGAGGGCTTACATTCTTCGCCCGTAGTAATGGCTGCGCTTTTTCCGTCTATGGTGATACGGCAGAGAATGCCTGTCTTTCCGTCCGTCTTTGTCTTCTGTCTGTTGATATAGAACAGTATCTTGAATGTACTTCTCATAATGGTTGTCTTTTATATGGTTAAACGTAAATCTTCGGTGAAAGAGAGGAAACGGTCGAATTCCTCAAAGAGTTTCTGTGATGTTACCTTTGCGTAGCGTTCCGTCATGCTTATATTGGAATGTCCCAGCATCTTGCTCACTGTCTCTATGGGTACACCCTGTTCAAGCGTGATGAGCGTTGCAAAGGTGTGCCTTGCAGTATGCGTGGTAAAAGAAAACGGGATGCCTGTACGAAGCCGCAAGGCTTTCAGACAAGCCTGATAGTTTTTGTACTTCATGTATGGAAGCAGCGTTTCCCTTTCATCGCTGTGAAACCTGTCTATCAGCATTATGGCTTCGGGAAGCAACTTGATACGGCAGAGTACACCTGTCTTGTGGCGGTTGAACTTCAGCCAAAGGCTACCCTCGTCGTCACGCACAAGATGGGACTTGTCCAGTTCCATCAAATCACAATAAGCAGCACCTGTATAACAGGCAAAGAGGAAAATATCCCTTGCCGTTTCCATATCCTCCTCCAAGTCCTCAAAGTTGAGAGCCTTCAATTTGTCTAATGCTTCCTTGTCCAATGCTTTGGGCAGTCTCTTGTCGCCCTTGCTGATTTTGGCTTTGTCAAATAGAAGTACATCAGCCAATCCCTCACGGTAAGCCAACCTGCATACCGTCTTCAAATGCGTGGCTGCATTATAGAATGTGCTTTCTTGAAAACCGCACTCACCTAAGAAATACTGCCCAAACTCATAGATAAAGTTCTCTGTGAGCTGTGAGAAAGCCAAGTCTGTTACCTTGTACTTCCGTTGAATAAACTTCTGCAAATGAATTCGGGTAGAGTGATAGCCGTGTATGGCTCCTTCCTTGATGTCTATACCAACATGGCTTTCCTTCTCCTTAATGAGCATATCCAGCCTTTCAATGAGCATGCATCGTGTCTGTACGCTCCCTTGGAACAGCTCTTTCACATCGGCTGCATCAAATGGGCAACCTTTGGATAGCAGAGATTGATAAGCTGACTGAACAGACAACAGCAGATTTTCCAATTTACCGTTTATCTCCACCGCCTCACGACTCTTGCCGTCCATTCTGCTCTCTCGTGGATTCCATAATTCGGGGTTGCAGGATAGTTTACAATTGAACTGCGCAACATTCCTTCCAAGCGTGATGCGTCCTATAATAGGAGCCTTGCCAGACTTGTCAAGACCGCTCTTTTTAAGGTAGAGCAACACCTTCATTTTCTCTTGTTTCAAACGCTTTAATTTTTATGGGCAAAGTTACCCGAATTAAAGCGTTCCTTACTTATGCAGAAAACTGCCGACCATAGCAACAGCCACACGAGCGAAAATAATTCAGTTACCGAGCGTTGCTCCATCGTTACCTATGGCGAAATCGGGTAACGGTTTAGTAACTGAACTTCTGTCTAAATCTGCATATTCCTGCCCTTTTTGAAAAGAGAACTTCTATGTAAACTGCTTCGTTTCTCGCTCATTATCAGTTAGTTTACGTCAACTTCGACCTTTCTTCATTTTCTTTGATTAGTTGCTGTCCGATCAATAAAGACTTTCAGACCTTTCATTCAGTTTTTGCCGTACACCAATATTAGAAAAAAGAACCGGAACTGGCGTAATCCTTGTGCGTCGATGACGTGCGTGTCGCCATAGTAAAAACTTAAGGCAGGTTCCATAAAACCATGTCATCGTGGACATCAGTTATGAAACCTGCCTTAAAATTGTTATATATGACTTGCTATATATGGCTAATCTTTTTTCAGCCAACAGCGTCGGGTTTGGGTTAAAGAGTCACGTTCACTCCTACACCTAATACATTATTCGTACGTGTGTAGTCGTTTACGCTACCGTTGGCGTCAGCTGCGCTGGTCTTGTAGTTGTCGTAGTTTGTACGGAAATAAGCCGCTTCGACAGCTATACGCTCGTTGAACCGGTATTTCGCACCGATACCGTAGGACCAAGAATTTACTACGAACGACATATCGTTCATGTATTTGTCAGATAGACCGTAGCGTGTAATCTGGAATCCGGCGCTGACTGTGAGCTTGTCGATAGGGTCGTACTCCACACCACCGAGATACTCGTTGGTGTCGTTGTTGAGCAATTTCTGGGCATTGCCGTATTTCTTTGCACTCTTATCGAAGTAGTGGTGATAGCCGGCGTTAATGCGAACGTTTGGCAGTGCGGTCCATTGTGCACCGAGTGTAAGCAGGGCAGGAGAGTCCTCGTCGATTTTTGTGCCGTCGCGGAACTTATTAACTGCTTCTATGAGGCTTGCTTCCTTCACCGTAGAATTATTCTTCAGCTCCATGCGTGTGAGGAATTCATACTTCGCAGCGAAGTTGAAGTTGCCTGTCTTATAGTCGACACCGATGATTGGGGCTATACCGAATCCGGTCTGGTCAGACTGGAGCTTCACTCCGTCGGCGTAAGGCGCCAGCTGTGCAGCGCTCGCATTGAGTTGCTCGGCTTGCTTCAGGAGTGCTTTTACAGGAGCCTGTTGCATAGCCTGTTCCTGTGTCAAGCCGGCTGCAACATATTGAGCTACGACAGAAGCGATTTTTGTCTGAAAGCCTTTCTCCACCAGTTTGAAATAATCAGGCAGCGAATAGCCCGTTGTACCTGCCATGGCTTGAATGTTCTGAATGTTCACCTTGTAACTTGCTGTGCCGTAGAGTGCGCGAGCACCGAGGTAAATTGACCAGTTGTCGTTGAGCTTATATGCCGCGCCGAGGGTAAATCCGAAGTAATATTGTCTACCCATCATGTAGCTGTCGGCGTTGTAACCCGTCACCTGTGGTACTGCTATGCCGGCAGCGTTCAGTCGTTTTGAGGTCTGTCCGAGCTGGTAGGCAATGCCTCCGATAGCACTCTCGAACGAGCCAAGACCATTGTTGAACTCTGCCTTACCGCCACCACCGTTGAGTGCGAAGTTAAACTGTAAAGACCAGCGGTTTTTGTTGTAAGCAGCTTGGACTGTAGGAAGGAACGGAGCTGTTGCCTCACCTTTATATTCCTTTGTAGTATGTCCGTTGTTGCGTGCGCCAAGGGTGAAGAGAGGATTTGTGGTGTTTATCACGCGTGTCTGGCGTGCTGACTGCCAACCGAAGGCGAAATGGAATCCGTCTTCCAAGAAGGCAACACCGGCAGGGTTGTGGTAGACTCCGTCAATACCGATAGCTGCATCGCGTGCAGGGTTACGGAGAAATGAGATACTTTGATTGGTGTTTGTGAGAATACCGCCGGCAAATGTGCTGAGGGTAGATGCGGCGAAGACTATGGTAACGCCGATTTTCTTTAGATTTTTCATCCTTAAAAACAATTTCTTTTTTATTTTCTTGCGTTGCTGAACTGCAGCAAGCACTTTTATTTTTCGGCTGCAAAGGTATAAAAAATGCACATTCCTACCAAGAAATGTGCAAAGTATTTGTAAGAAATGATATAAAAAAGTGGAAAATTAGAACAATCCTTGATTTATCTCATCTCTATTTGTAGAATTGTGTGAATGCCTTGACGCAGTAGATATGGTCGGCAACTGACGCCGTCTCGCGGCAGCTGTGCATGGCAAGCATGGCGTTGCCCATGTCCACTCCGCGCAGCGGAATGCTTGATGCGAGAATGTTTCCTAATGTAGAGCCGCCGGCAACATCGCTGTGGTTGACAAATCGCTGGCACGGAACGCCTGCCTCACGGCATATCTCTGCGAAGACGGCAGCGGATACGGCGTCGCTGGCATACTTCTGTGCGGCGTTGAACTTGATGACCGGACCACCGCCAAGGTGAGGATGATTCGTTGGGTCGTACTTCTCGGGGTAGTTAGGATGCCATGCATGAGCATTGTCGGCAGAAATCATGAACGCGTGTTCCACAGCCTGGTAGAAGCCTTCCATCGTGTCGCCCTGTGCCAATGCTATGCGCTGCAGCATTGATGCAAGGAACGGACTGCCTGCTCCCTGCTTCGTCTGTGAGCCTGTCTCCTCATTATCGAAGATAGCGAGCACCTGTGTGGCGTTGGCTGTAGTGCCGGCGTTGGCAAGGAGAGCCTCAAGTCCGGCGTAGCACATTGACAGGTCGTCGATGCGTCCGGAAGAGATGAACTCGTTGTGCACGCCGAAAGTGCATGCCGGTATGGCATCGGCGAGATAGAGGTCGAAGTCGAGAATGTCGTCGGCATTGACATTCAGTTCCTCGCGTATAATATTAATAAGGAGGTTGTCGCATTCTAATTCGTTGCTTATTATTCCGAGAATCGGCAGCACGTCTTTCTGTCGGCTCAGCGCCACGCCGTCGTTGACCTGGCGGTTGAAGTGTATGGCGAGGTTGCTTATCTGTAGCAGTGGACGCCTTACGTGGAGCAACTTCGTCACCGGGCTCATCGCGTCCTTGCCGCGCACAATGACACGTCCGGCAAGAGTGAGCGGACGGTCGAACCATGTCGACATGATAGGACCGCCGTATACTTCGGTGTTGAGCTTCACTATGCCACCTTCGCAAAGCATCTCTGCGTTAGGCTTGATGCGGAATGTAGGTGAGTCGCAGTGAGCGCATATCATGCGGAAACCGGCATCGGAGAGTTTCTCCTTGCCGATATGGAACGCAAAAACCGACGAGTCGTTTTTCGTAACGAAGAACTTGTCGCCCGGCATTGCGCTGACAAGTGGACTTGCGGCGTCCATGTGTTTGAAACCAGCAGCCTTTAACTGCTCTGTAATAGCCTTCACGGCGAGGAAGTTCACCGGTGAGGCATCGAGGAAAGATAATAGTCGTTGTATCATAGTCTTATTGTTTGTTGTCGTCAGCAGGAACATCCTTCTCCGGATATGCCACACGTGCATGGTAGATAGCTTTCAGTCTCTCTATGAGAACCTGCTTGGCAGTTGCGATGTCGCGGAACGTTATGGGACATTCCTTAAAGCAGCCCTCAGCCACCTGACTGTCGATGATTTTGTCGACGAGCTGTGTAATCGCCTCTTCGGTATGTTCTTTCAGCGAGCGCGAAGCAGCCTCCGTGGCATCAGACATCATGAGAATGGCTTGCTCGCGAGTGAACGGATTAGGACCGGGATAGGTGAAAGGCAGTGGGTCAATCTCCTCGCCGGGATGCTCGTTCTGTTCTTGTACGTAGAAATATTTTGTTATACCCTTGCCCTGATGCGTAAGGATGAAGTCCTTTACGAATTGTGGCAAGTCGTAGCGCTCGGCAATGCTGACACCGTTTGTCACATGAGCGATGATATATTGCGCACTTTTCAAGTTCGACAGTTTGTCGTGAGGATTCACGCCTGTCTGGTTTTCTGTGAAATAAATCGGGTTCACCATTTTTCCGATATCATGATAGAGTGCACCGACACGCACTAACAAAGCATTGGCACCGATGCGGTTGGCTATGGCAGATGCAAGGTTTCCTACTGTTATGGAGTGCTGGAATGTGCTCGGCGCCACCTCGCTCAACTCGCGTAGCACGCCTTTGTTGGTGTTGAGAAGCTCAAAGAGCGTTATGTCGGAAGTGAAGTCGAAGAGTTTCTCGATGAGGTACATCAGTGGATATGACAGCAGAAGCAGTACGCCGTTGACGAAGAAATGTGCGTACATATCGGAATTGAGTTTCGACAGGTCGTTGCTCTGCATGAGCTGCAAGGCGAAATATGCTATGCTGCTTGCTACTGCTACTGCCAGTGCCGTCTTCAACACTTGCGCACGGTTTGACATCTCGTTCAGAGAATACACTGCCGCCATACCAGCCACGAGCTGTACGATGAGGAACTCATACTGATAGGTCACAGCGGCTGCGCAGATAAGAACCATCACGGTGTTTGTGGTGAATGCCGTGCGAGAATCCATGAAGACACGCACGAATATTGCCGTCATGCTGTATGGAATGATGTAGACCGAGAAGAAATTATGGTTCATCACTAACGATGTCAGAATAGGAAATATAGTGATGAGGAGATATAGCATAAGCATTGTCTTCGGCTTGTCGAAGTAGTCGCGGCGGTAAAGATAGAGATAGACCGTGAAGAGACATACTATCAATGTCACGAATATTATCTGTCCGAGAAGTGTGTCGCGCACCTCGCTATTGTCAGAACTGCGTCGGTGTTTCTCTTTCATGAACGATGTGATGACACGGTCGGTGTATGCGTCGACGAGCTCGCCACGGTCAATAATCTTCTGTCCCGTACGTACAACGCCCTTTGTCAGTGGAATAGTAGCTATCAGATCCTCACGCTCGCTCTCCGTCCGTTGCTTGTCGTAGATAACGTTCGGCACGATGTACTCATTCAGATTACATTTCTGCAGCGCCTGCCGCAACTCTCCAAGTTCGTCGTCGATGAACATCTGACCGTAGGCGGTGCGAGTGGAATAGAAGTAACTTATGTATCTGCTTTCGGCTTCCTTTCCGTTGATGAGGCGTATCTGTCGCGTGGTATCCTCCGCAAGAGTTGAATAATCGTGCGTCGACATTATTCCTGCCTGATAGACACGATGCAGACGGTTGGTCACTATACGCAGATATTCCTCCGGCAGCCCCGGCAGTCCGTCCTTATAGTCATGCTCGAGTTTTGCCACCTGCTGGCGTTCAATATTGCTGTCGATGACATAATAAGGTTGAAACTGCTGCAGAATAGAGTCGCATTCCTGTTGGTAAGCCTGGTCGGACTTATAGACCGGGAAATCGAACTTGGCAATGAATGTGCCATACATCCACGGCATGCCCACCTCGTATTTGAATGTCTGGGTGTCGTTGCGTGGCAGAAAACTGATAATCATCACTATCGATGCCACCACCAACGTGACCCGTGTAATTACATTCCTCCAGAAGAAAGGAGAGTTATTTTTGTTAATATTCATATAATATATGTCAATATTCTGTTGTGTATTTATTTTCTCGCATGCGAAAATACGAAAAAAAATTCTCTAAACAGAAAAATTAGTTGTACTTTTGCAGAAAAGATAATAAATAATTGGTTTCGTGACATAAATCTGTATGATTCTGTGATTGCAGTCATGCTTTTTAATGTCCGTTGCTCAATTCGTCTAAAGTAAACTATATGGATAGAAAAGTAAGAGTGCGTTTCGCGCCAAGTCCAACCGGTGCACTGCATATCGGTGGTGTGCGTACGGCATTGTATAATTATCTGTTTGCCCGTCAGCATGGTGGCGACCTGGTGTTCCGCATTGAAGACACCGACTCTACCCGCTTCGTTCCCGGAGCAGAGGAATATATCCTTGAGTCGTTCAGGTGGCTGGGTATAAAGTTCGATGAGGGCGTCAGTTTTGGTGGCGACAAAGGTCCTTACCGCCAGTCAGAGCGCCGCGACATATATAAGAAATATGTAGAGCAGCTTCTCGACGTAGGAAAGGCTTATTTGGCATTTGACACTCCAGAGGAGCTTGAGGCGAAGCGTGCTGAGATAAATAATTTCCAATATGACGCTTCTACACGTATGTCGATGCGCAACTCGCTGAGTCTTTCAAAGGAAGAAGTCGACGATCTGATAGCTGACGGCAAGCAATATGTGGTACGTTTCAAGATAGAACCGGGCATCGACGTCCATGTCTACGACCTTATCCGTGGTGAGGTTGTAATAAAAAGTGACATCTTAGACGATAAGGTGCTCTATAAGAGTGCCGACGAGCTGCCGACATATCATCTCGCAAATATCGTTGACGACCATCTGATGGATATTTCTCATGTCATCCGTGGTGAGGAGTGGCTGCCAAGTGCTCCGCTTCACGTGCTTCTCTACGAGGCTTTCGGTTGGAAAGACACCATGCCGCAGTTTGCGCATCTGCCGCTGCTGTTGAAACCTGAAGGCAAGGGTAAGCTCTCAAAGCGCGACGGCGACCGTCTTGGTTTTCCCGTGTTCCCGCTTGAGTGGCACGATCCAAAGACCGAAGAGGTGTCGTCAGGCTATCGCGAGAGTGGCTACTTCCCCGAGGCAGTGGTCAATTTCCTCGCATTGCTGGGTTGGAATCCGGGTACGGAACAGGAACTCTTCACCCTTGATGAGCTTGTAGAGGCGTTCGACATATCACGCTGCTCAAAGGCAGGAGCGAAGTTTGATTTCCAGAAATGTATCTGGTTCAACCATGAGTACATCCTCCACAAGAGTAATGAAGAGATAGCCGAGCTGTTTGCTCCTATCGTTGCAAACAATGGTGTGGAAGAGTCGTTGGCGCGAGTGACAGAGGTTGTAAGTATGATGAAGGACCGTGTGAACTTCGTAAAAGAACTCTGGCCACTCTGCTCGTTCTTCTTCATTGCTCCTACATCCTACGACGAGAAGGTGAAGAAAAAGCGCTGGAAGGAGTTCTCTCCACAGCAGATGACCGAACTCCGCGATGTCCTTGCCAGTCTCGACGACTTCTCTATCGAGAGTCAAGAGGCTGCTGTACACAAGTGGATAGAGGAAAAGGAATATAAACTCGGCGATGTGATGAACGCGTTCCGCCTCTGCCTCGTCGGCGAAGGCAAGGGACCGGGAATGTTCGACATCTCCGCTTTCCTTGGTAAAGAAGAGACATTGCATCGCTTAGAGGTGGCATTGAAAACACTTTAACAGTCGCGATGTACGAAATAGCCATTTATACTTATCTCTGGGGCGTTGCCATAGCAAGTCTTTTCTCTGCGAAGGTGAGAAAGATGTGGCGTGGCGACAGAGAAGCCATAAACATACTGCGTCGTGAGGTAGACCCTACGGCGCGTTATGTGTGGGTTCATGCTGCCTCACTGGGCGAGTTCGAACAGGGTCGTCCCCTCATGGAACGTATACGCCGCGAGCACCCGGAGTATAAGATACTGCTGACATTTTTCTCGCCTTCGGGCTACGAGGTACGCAAGAACTACGAAGGTGCCGACATCGTCACATATCTTCCTATAGATACGCGTCGCAATGCACGTCGTTTCCTTCGTACGGTGCGTCCGGTAATGGCTTTCTTCATAAAGTATGAGTTCTGGTATAACTACCTTCATATCCTAAAGTACCGCAACATACCGGTGTATAGTGTAAGCAGTATTTTCCGCCCCGACCAGATCTTCTTCCGTTGGTATGGTCGCGGATATGCCGGTGTGCTTAATTGCTTTACGAAACTTTTCGTACAGAATGAAGAGAGCAAACAGCTGTTGGCAGGCATCGGAGTAAATGACGTGGAGATTGTCGGCGACACCCGTTTCGACCGTGTGCTCGACATCAAAGCCGCGGCAAAGCAACTGCCGGAGGTTGAGGCTTTCGTCGGAGGACGAAAGACTTTCGTGGCAGGTTCTTCATGGCTGCCCGATGAGGAGATATTTATCCCGTTCATGAAAAATCATCCCGACTGGCAACTCATTATCGCACCACATGTCATCGACGAAGAACACCTGCAGCAGATCGAACAGCTCCTTGCCGCCAACGGGCGTAAGGCATACCGCTATACCGACCTGCAGGAAGGAAGAGGAAGCCACCTCTTCGGTGGCGCACCGTCGGCGCTAATCATCAACTGCTTCGGTCTGCTATCGTCAATATATAACTATGGCGACGTGGCATACGTGGGCGGTGGTTTCGGAGCCGGCATACACAACACGCTTGAGGCAGCCGTATGGGGCGTGCCGGTGTTCTTCGGACCGAACAATCAGCGCTTTCGTGAAGCACAAGGACTGAAGTCCTGCGGTGCAGGAATTGAGATTAATGATGCTGATTGCTTTGCCGACAGAATGACAAAGCTCATGACTGACGAGGCATTCCTTGCCGAGACATCAGCTGCCGCCGCCGATTATGTAAGGAATCAGAGCGGTGCTGTCGACATGGTTTACAAGGCAACAATGCGATAGAATAGTTTTTACAATATAACCCTCAATCGGGCAATTGCACGATTGGGGGTTAATTCCGAATCAGGCATTAGGACGCATTTGCATAGATTTGTTATTTATCCCGAATCGGTCATTAGACCGCATTTGCTTAGATTTGTTATTACCTTCATGCTTC
>ENA-OWND01002207-OWND01002207.1-metagenome-genome-assembly--contig:-NODE-2207-length-10610-cov-50.632117_pt1 | contig 10610 bp, 9 predicted proteins | sample MGYA00245342_ERZ651119 | MGnify/ENA primary metagenome ERZ651119 (study PRJEB26857, sample SAMEA4031756) | metagenome | biome: human; feature: oral; material: saliva | place: Philippines | collected 2014...
ACATGTGTGGCATGTATTTATTTTTAGCCATGTTAAAGGCCAACATTGGAAAGGCTGAGAAACCGGTATTAGCCGCAACTGCCAAGATCAAGGCTGTTGACAATTGGAAGACGTAAAAGAAGGCTTGTCCGACTGGGGAATTCCCTAAGATGGCTTGGGCCATTTGGGCTAGAGTTGTTACCCCTTTTGCTGGAACGACACCCACCCAGTAATTGAGGAAGGTAATCCCTGCAAACATGATCCCCAAAATCAAAGCCATAATGGTCAAGGTAGAGGCTGCATTCTTTGCTTTTGGTTTCTTAAAGAAAGGAACCGAATTGGAGATGGCTTCAACCCCTGTTAGGGAAGCGGATCCACTCGTAAAGGCCCGCAATAAGAGAATGACACTAACCCCTGAAATGGTTTGACCCACATGAGCAGTTGCGTTATAGGCCAAGTGACCCGTCAAGATTTGGATCACACCATAGCCGATCAAGGCAATGGTACTGACAATGAACAGATAGACCGGAATCATCAAGGATGTCGCTGATTCGCGTAATCCCCTCAGGTTCATCAGCATCAAGATCAAGACCAATAAAATGGAAATGTGAAGATTATAAGGATGAAGAGATGGAATCGCTGACGTGATGGCATCTGCACCGGAAGACACAGATACTGCTACTGTCAGCATGTAGTCGACTAAGAGACTACCACCAGCGATCAAACCCGCTTTGGGAGACAAGTTCTCCGTAGTCACCATGTAGGCCCCTCCCCCTTGAGGGTAGGCATGAATGACCTGGCGATAAGAAATCGTTAAACTGGCTAGGAGAACCAGGACCACAATCCCAATCGGAATGGACCACCAAATGGCTCCCGCTGAAACGGTCATCAAGACCAGGATAACTTGCTCTGGACCGTAGGCGATAGAAGAAAGCGCGTCACTAGAGAGCATGGCCAAGGCCTGCATTTTCCCAAGCAATCCGCCTTCACCTTCTGCACCAGATTTCAACGGACGGCCAATAAACCATTTTTTCAATGTTGAAAACATAAAAAACTCCTTGAAAAAAGATCATGAGGCCGGGAATTCCCTGCCTCTTTTCATAAAACAGGGGTTATTCTACTCCTTTTTTTCAAGACTGTCAACCAAAATTGTGAAATTCTCATAAAGTTTTCATTGTGTTCATTTATCCAACCTCTCTTAGATCGGTCCGCTTCTTTCAAATTGATCCAAGCAAAAAACGAGGCTGGGACAAAAATCCTAGCCTCTCAATTATTTTTGGATTGTCGAGCAAGACGCAGTGGTTGAGTGGGCTCTACTACGCTGATTTCATCAGCTTTTACAGCCCTACTCAACTGTGCGGAGGTGGGACGACGAAATCGAATTCTAACGAATTACCGATTTCTGTCCCACTCTCACTTTTTTATTTTGCTTGATTTTCGACATAAAAGGCAATGACATCCGAAGTGTACTGGGCTGTGCCAGCTCCAAACTTGTCGATGTTTTCCTTGAATTCTGGATTATAGACATAGCCTTTGCCGATATGGCCAAAAACCTCTATAGAGCAGTCAAATCCATACGTTCGAATCGCGTCTAAAAGTTTGGCGGCTTCTTCTTGGTTTTCCGACGCTGTTACCGGCAAACCAGCTTGGAGGTTTTTCGCCAAGACTTGGAAGACTTGATTAAAGGCTCTTGTCGCCTCCTCTTCTCGACCTTTTTGACGTTCAAGCGCTTGGTCCATGACTTCTTGACCGTACTTCTCTACCGCCTCTTGCTGGTATTTTTGAGTATCTTGGTAGCTAAATCCAGTAAATTTTTCCTCAATGGTCATTTTTCTTTCTCCTTTTTGTTCTTGAATGGTTTTTTGCAAGGTAGAAATCAAGGTATCCAGACGTTGTCTTTCTTGAGTCAAATAGTCCAACTGTTTGGTCAAATGGGGCAATAAGTTAGATTTTTCTTCGGCTAAGAGTTCTGCTATTTGGTCTAAGGAAAATCCTAGATACTTGTAGTAGAGAATCACCTGTAATCGTTCTAAATCTTCTTGACTGTATGTCCGATAACCATTTTCAGATTTGACAGGGACGAGAAGTCCTATCTTGTCATAGTGGTGCAAGGTCTTGACAGAGACACCTGACAGCTCTGCAGCTTCTTTGATATGGTACATGATTTCCTCCTTACAAGGATAGTATAATCCCTCCCCTTAGGTCAGAGTCAAGACTTAACATAAAAAAGTTTTCAGATAAAAAAGGCTTGAGTTGTTTCACAGCTTTTAACTCAAACCCTTTCTTTTTATGGATGACTCACGATCAATTCTATACCTTGCCCTTCCAAAGTCCAGGATTCAACATCGCTCGGTAAGATAAAGTGGCTTCCCTTTTGAATAGGATAATCCTTTCCATCTACCGTCAATTTCCCTTCTCCGGCTAAGACGCTCAACAAGCTGTAATCAGCGGTCTTTTCAAAATCAGCTTTTCCAGTCAGTTCCCACTTATAAACGGTGAAGAAATCACTGGCAACCAAGGTGGTCATTCGAAGATCATCGATCACAACTGTATCTGGATGGCTATTGGCAGGCTCACCGATGTTTAACACATCAATTGATTTTTCCAAGTGAAGTTCCCGCAAGTTTCCTTGAGCATCTTTGCGGTCAAAATCATAAACCCGGTAAGTGGTGTCACTCGACTGTTGGGTTTCAAGAATCAAAATTCCAGAACCAATGGCGTGCATGGTCCCACTTGGCACATAGAAGAAATCTCCAGCCTTGACAGGAACCTTTGTCAGCAAGGCATCCCAGTTTTTATCTTCGATTTGCTGGCGGAGTTCTTCTTTTGACTTGGCATTGTGTCCATAGATAATCTCAGATCCTTCATCAGCCGCAATCACGTACCAACACTCAGTTTTTCCAAGTTCTCCTTCATGCTCCATTGCATAGGTATCATCTGGGTGCACCTGTACACTGAGCCAATCGTTGGCATCCAAAATCTTTGTTAATAAAGGAAAGACAGGCTCTTTACGATTACCGAATAATTCCCGATGCTCTTGATAGAGCTGATCCAATCCCATTCCTTCGTATGGACCATTGGCTACTTTAGAAACTCCATGTGGATGGGCTGAAATCGCCCAAAATTCACCGACATGGTCGCTCGGAATTTCGTAACCAAATTCTTCTTTCAGACGAGTTCCTCCCCAAATTTTTTCCTGCATGACTGAATGTAAAAATAATGGTTGTCCCATAATATCCTCCTCGCATTTCATGTTTCTATTATACAAAAAAAAGAAAGTTTTTGAAAGCCCTTTCCATCATTTTCCTCTCTCGCCAGAAACTTTATTTTTGTGTATAATGAAAGGGATGACACTAAAAGAAAACATTATCCAACTGGCGCATTCTATTGGGATTTCAAAAATTGGATTTACAACTGCTGATGACTTCGCTTATTTGGAAAAATCGCTCCGCTTGGCCGTTGAGGAAGGACGGAATTCTGGATTCGAGCATAAGAATATTGAAGAGCGCATCCAACCCAAATTAAGTCTCTCCTCCGCCAAGACCATCATCTCAATCGCTGTCGCCTACCCCCACAAACTCAAGCAACAACCTCAAAAAACAGCCTATAAAAGAGGAAAATTCACGCCCAACAGCTGGGGATTAGACTACCATTATGTCCTTCAAGACAAGCTCAACCGCTTAGCTGCTGGGATTGAAGAAATGACGCAAGATTTTGAATACAAGGGCATGGTCGATACTGGAGCACTGGTTGATACGGCTGTCGCCCAACGAGCAGGGATTGGCTTTATCGGAAAAAATGGCTTGGTCATTTCAAAAGAATACGGTTCTTACATGTTTCTGGGCGAATTGATTACCAACCTCGAAATCGAACCAGATCAGCCAGTCGACTATGGTTGTGGAGACTGTCGACGTTGTTTAGATGCATGCCCAACCTCCTGTTTAATCGGAGATGGCTCTATGAATGCCAAGCGTTGTTTGTCCTTCCAAACCCAAGACAAGGGCATGATGGACCTAGAATTTCGCAAGAAAATTAAAACGGTCATCTATGGATGTGACATCTGTCAGATTAGCTGCCCTTATAACAAAGGGCTAGATAATCCCTTAGCAACAGAAATCGATCCTGATCTGGCTCATCCAGAGTTGATTCCTTTTATCGAGCTGTCCAACGGACAATTTAAGGAAAAATTCGGACATGTTGCTGGAAGTTGGCGAGGCAAGAACATCCTCCAGCGCAATGCCATCATTGCATTAGCCAATGCCAATGACCGCTCGGCCATCCCTAAGCTCCTGAACATCATCGAAACTTCACAAAATCAGATTCATATTGCAACGGCTATCTGGTCCTTAGGGCAACTGCTTCGTGAAGTCACGCCGGACCTTGTTGAGCTCTTACGGAATATCAAACATCCGACCGATGCTATCATAGAAGAACGAACTGCTTTCTTTGAAAAATTCGGTATTTAAGCAGATTCACAGCTACAATGAAAAAACACTAAGGTTGTATCCTTAGTGTTTTTTTAGTTCCTTCAAGAAATACCAACTACCCATCTCTACTTGGTTAAAGCTAATCTCACTTGAATAGACTTCCTTGTAACCATTTTTCGTGTAAAAATAGACATTTCCTTTGGTATTGGTATAAAAGGCTAGTTTTTCCCCTTTGATCTCTTCCAAGAAAGGCTCAATTCCTTCTGTCATAAAGCGACTGCCATAGCCCTGCCGTTGGTGTTTAGGGGCGACTGCGAGAAGCATCAAATACCAATCAAAGTCTACATTTTGCTCCAATTCCTTATCCGTGTCCTCCATAAATTTAAAGTAGGCCAACATATTTTTCAAGGAAATAAACTTGAGCAAACCGAATCCCCCATTTAAGAGATAGGCCCGAAAAGGAATCGGTCCCTTTTGCAACAAGGCAACTGCATAAATTTCATCATTTTTTTCTGCCACAAGGCAAATATGGTGCTTAAGAAAAACCTTTACCAGGATGCGCATCATTGCCTCAACAAAGGCAGGATATTGCTTGGGATCCCGAACCAAATCCTTGATAACTTTTAAAAATAGATAGTCCTCAAAGGCTGTACTGGCTACTCGAACCACCTGATCCAGATCTGCTTTTTCTGCTTTTCTGTACTTCATCTTCTCTCCTATTCTAAGTCCACTTTCCAGTATACACTATCCCTCGCTCTTAGACAAAGGTCAATTTTCAGCAATTTGTTCATTCAAGCCAGCAAAAAGAGTCCTCCCCAGACGAGTCCCAATCCCCAAGCGACGAGGACATCCTTGGGATAATGAACCCCTCCAAGAACTCGGACAAGGGCTAATAGAAGAGATAGGAGCATGGAGCACATTCCTAGAGAAAGCGACAACTGACAGACACACATGGAGATAATGGTCGCCGAAAAAACATGTCGGCTAGGAAAGGAATGACCGGATGAATTTTTTTCTAATAAGGGTTGAATCTCCCATTTCTCATAAGGTCTCGGAACATTGACCCAATGACGAAAGAGGCTAAACAAGACAAAACCCGAAGCAGGGATCCAGATAAAAGGCCAGATGCCTCCCATTGAAGTTTTCTTAAAAAACAGCCAACAAAAGACCAGGCCGTAGATGCCTGGCATGGCGAACGTCAGGATTCGATTCATCCTTTGAAGAACCTGCACACGATGTGGCTTTCTCGTAAAAGGCAGGGTTAGCCAACGATAAAATTTCGGATAATCTTGAAGATTGGGCTTCATGTTGGCACTCCTGTCTATCATCTCGTTTTTGTACTACTAGTATACGCGATCCTAAGAAAGCCTGTCAAGCCAGGCTTCTTTTTTATCCTTTCTTTCTTCTTTTTCACATTAGAAGCGATCTATTTTTGACGCTTTGTCATTTTTCTGTACCTAAGAATCGTCTTTCCCATCCCTTCTTCCAGCATAAAAAATAGGATAGAAGCACATAGAATTGCCTTCTATCCTATTTTTTTACTTTACATTTCACAAGCCTTGTATCTTGATTTCATGCTACTTCTTCTGTGAATTGGCTATTATAGAGATCAGCATAGAAGCCATTTTGGCTCATGAGTTCTTGGTGGTTGCCTTGCTCGATAATATTTCCATCTTTCATCACGAGAATCAGATCCGCATTACGGATAGTGGACAAGCGATGGGCAATGACAAAGGAAGTTCGGCCTTCCATGAGTTTGTCCATGGCTTTTTGAATCAACTCTTCTGTACGGGTATCGACAGATGAGGTTGCTTCATCCAAGATGAGGAGCGGGGCATCCTTCAAGAGGGCACGCGCAATGGTCAAGAGTTGCTTTTGACCGACGGACAAGGTCACTGAATCATCTAATACAGTATCATAGCCATTCGGCAAGGTCCGAATAAAGTGATGGACCCCAACCGCTCGGGTTGCCGCTTCGACCGCTTCGTCTGAAATATCGGTTTGATTAAAGACCAGGTTTTCCCTAATAGTCCCCTCAAAGAGCCAGGTATCTTGCAAGACCATCGAAAAGGCATCATGAACTTCTTCGCGGCTCATGGCCTTAGTATCCACACCATCGATGGTAATTTTACCAGCTTGAATGTCGTAAAAGCGCATCAAGAGATTGACCATGGTCGTCTTACCAGCACCTGTTGGACCAACAATAGCGACCTTTTGTCCTGGCTTCGCTTCAGCTGTAAAGTCATGGATAATAGTCTTATCTGGTGAATAACCAAAGCGAACATGCTCAAAGGTGACGTGACCTTTTGGCGCTTCCAATTGACGTGTTTTTTGGGATTCATCTTCCATTTCTTCTTCGTCCAAGAATTCAAAGACACGCCTCATAGCAGCACTAGCTGATTGTAATTGGGTAATTCCTTGGGCCATTTGACCAATTGGTTGGGTAAAGATACGGACATAGGTCATAAAGGCCACAATGGTCCCAATGGTAATATCTCCATTAATGGTGAGGGCAGCCCCTACGATACAGACCATGACATAACCAAAATTCCCTACAAACTGCATCAAGGGCATCATAATCCCAGAGAAGAATTGGGATTTCCACATGCTTTGATACAAATCTTGGTTGATGGCATCAAAATGATCTTTGGCTTGATGACGGCCATTGTAGGAAATAACAACATTATGTCCACTATAGATTTCTTCAACATAGCCTGAAACTTTGGCAAGATTATCTTGTTGCTGTTTAAACAAAGGCTGACTCTTGACCATAATGATGCTGGAAAGAGCAAAGCCGGCAAAGACGGATACAATCGCTGTGACAGCTAAGTGCCAGTCCGTCTTAAACATCATAAAGATGGAGCCGATCAATAAGACAATAGAGGAGACCATTTGAACCAAACTTTGGTTAAAGGATTGAGTCATCAAATCCACGTCATTGGTCACACGAGACAAGGTATCTCCTTGTTCATGGCTATCAAAATATTGGAGAGGTACACGATTGATCTTTTCAGCGATGGCATTTCGCAAGCGTTCTGCGAAGCGCTGAATCATGGTTGAGATAATGAAACTACTGCTGTAGGACACCAGTGCTCCAACTCCATAAAGGATGGCTAAGGTCAGGGCAATCGAAGTGATTTTGTCAATATCAATGGCGCCTCCCATCCCTTTTGTGATGGTATCCGTGATTTCTTTTAACTTATCCGGTCCAATAACCGTGATAATACTCGATACGATCGAAAAGAGGATAGCAATTCCAAAAAATAGGTGGAAGCCCTTCAAATAAGGAGAAAGTTGTCTCCAAAGGGACGATTCTTGTTTTGTTTTATGCATGTTCCAACTCCTCCTTAGACAATTGTGAATAGGCAATTTCTTGATAGACTTCATTGGTCGCAAGCAATTCCTTGTGGGTACCTTGACCGACGACCTTCCCTTGATCCAAGACCAAAATCAAATCCGCATCCATAATGGTCGAAATCCGTTGGGCAACGATCAATTTGGTCGTATCTGCCAGCTCTTCTTTCAGGGCTTGGCGCAAGATACGATCCGTTTTGTAATCCAGGGCTGAGAAGGAATCATCAAAGATGAGGATCTCGGGCTTACGTGCAAGGGCACGCGCAATGGCCAAACGTTGACGTTGTCCTCCAGAGAAGTTGCTTCCTCCTTGCGCTACTTCTGTATCCAAGCCTTTTTCTTTTGTGGCCACAAACTCTTTGGCTTGGGCCAATTCAAGAGCTTTCCAGATGGCTTCATCCTCTAATTTTCCTTGACTACTTTCTCCAAATTCCATATTGGAGCGAATCGTGCCACTAAAGAGCACTGCTTTTTGGGGAATGTAGCCGACTTTATTGTTCAATTCTTGGTGGCTATAGTCCTTGACATTGACGCCATCCACTAAGATCTTTCCTTCTGTCGCATCGTAAAAACGTGGGATTAAATTGACCAAAGTGGATTTACCAGAACCGGTTGATCCGATGAAGGCAACGGTTTGTCCTTTCTGAGCTGAGAAGGTCACATGTTCAATCACAGCACGGGAAGTCCGTCCATATCGGAAGGAAACATCTTGAAATTCAACGGTACCCTCTTGGCCTGTTGTTTCTTTTGACTCACTTGGGAAGGCTACAGACGGTTCAAGAGCCAAGACCTGATTAATCCGTTTTGCGGATACCAAGGCACGAGGAAGAATAATCAAGATGGCCACCATCATCATAAAGCCAACGACAACCTGCATGGCGTAAGAGGAGAAGGTGATCATATCGGAGAAGACCTTGGTCCGATCCGCTAATGCAGGACTGGTGAAGATCTTTGTAGGATCTTTTGGCATGGCGATATCATTGATCAAGTGCGCCCCAATCCAGTAGATAGCAAGGGTCAACCCACTTGATACCACTGTCATGACAGGGTTCATCAAAGACATCAAACGATAAACAAAGAGATTTAGACGGGTTAAGCCCTTGTTTTCAGCCTGGAATTTCTCATTTTGATAAGCTTCTGCATTGTAGGCGCGAACCACTCGCACCCCAGTCAAACTCTCCCGTGTCGTCGCATTCAAGGCATCGGTCAAACCTTGAACCTTTTGCTGGCGTGGAAAGGCAATCAGAACCAGAACAGAAAGCAGAATCAAGACCATCAAGACCGCAATCCCAACAGAAGTTGTCCAGGCACTGCTCTTGCCCCAAATCTTGGTCAAAGCCCAAATCGCCATAATGGGACCACGCGTCACAACTTGCATCCCCATGACAATCATGATTTGTAACTGGGTCAAATCATTGGTCGTCCGAGTCAAGAGAGAGGGAACGGAGAATTTCTTGATCTCGGCATCAGAGTAATCCATCACTTGATGGAAAATCTCTCCTCGAAGTCGCGTCGTAAAGCTGGCAGCGACTCTTGAAGCCAAAAAGCCCACAAAAACTGCCATCAAAAAGCTTCCAAAAGAGAAGAGCAACATCTTGCTTCCCGGATCCATAATATCAGAAACCTTGGTCCCATCCTTAGCTAAGAGGGTCGTGATATCAGATAAGTATTCAGGAGTCTTTAAATCCATCCAAACAGCCAGACAGATAAAGACCGTACTAAGGGCAATCATGCCCCATTCTTTGGCGGTTAACCGCCGAAACATATTGATCATTCCTCGCTCCTTTTTTTCATATTCTCATAAAATTGATGCATGACCTTGAAAAAGATGGCCAATTCTTCTTCTGATACACCAGCCATCATCTTCTGGTCCACTTCCTCAAAGAATTGTTTCATGTCATTCAACTTGTTTTTCACACTGTCTGTTAGGTAGACATACTTGGCCCGTTTATCGGTCGGACTAGCCTCTAAATAAATAAACCCATTTTTCTCCATTCGCTTGATCAGGCTACTGGCCACGGATTTTGAGATATGAAGTTCCTGCTCAACATCCCGAATCAAGGTCACTTTTCCCTCTTTTTCACGATGAGATAAGAATCTCAATACCTGACCTTGTGGTCCTGCGCTAAATTCAAACCCACGCTTCTTAGCCTCTCTTTCCACCATGAGGTGAATGAGATGGCCAATTTTTTTTAATTCTTGTAATGGCTTTTCCATCATTCCTCCAAATAGTTCTCTTAAGAACCTTAAAGTTACTATGAGAACTATTTTAGCACAAAAAAGATCCCTGTCAAGAAAAAAGTTTCCATAAGAACTAAAAAAATGGAGCCGAATCGACTCCATCCTTCATCTTTAGATAATAATGCCTTCTAGATGATCCATTTCATGCTGACAGATCTGGGCTGGAAAACCTGACAAATGAATTGTTTTTGCTTTCCAATTCACATCTCGATAGGCCACTGAAATCTCCTCATAACGAGTGGTCGGCCGACTCCCCACCAAGGACAAGCATCCTTCTTCTGTTTGGTAAGGCTTTTTCTTTTCAAGGAGAACAGGATTAAACAGGACCAGATTTTCACTTCCCATTCGGATGATAATCGCCCGTTTTTTCACCCCGATCATATTAGCCGCTAAACCAACACACTCAAGGAGATGAGCATTTAAGGTGTCCTGCAAATCCAAAGCCAAGGTGCGATCCTCAGGTGTCGCTTCTTCTGACTTTTGACCCAAGAATAAGACATCCTTTACAATATTCTTTTTCATTCCTTCCTCACTTCTTGATAGATAGACGAAAGAAGAGAGTGGGACAGAAATCGGTAATTCGTTAGAATTCGATTTCGTCGTCCCACC
>ENA-OWND01002208-OWND01002208.1-metagenome-genome-assembly--contig:-NODE-2208-length-10609-cov-5.805856_pt1 | contig 10609 bp, 8 predicted proteins | sample MGYA00245342_ERZ651119 | MGnify/ENA primary metagenome ERZ651119 (study PRJEB26857, sample SAMEA4031756) | metagenome | biome: human; feature: oral; material: saliva | place: Philippines | collected 2014...
TTTTCTTTCTGCTTCAGCAAGCTCTCTAAGTTCTCTAAAATCTATTCCCATAGCTTTTATAGTATGTTCGGAAACGTCATTTTTTAAAATTTCCTCAACCTCTTTTGCATCTAACATCTCTTGAATGTTAACCTCATTATTTTTCTTTTTTCTTGATATAAAAAAGGGGCTAGATTCTCTCAAGCCCCTGTTCATGCGGTTTCCGTCCCACTTAATCCCGAATTTTCCCGCCAAATCCCTATTTCTCTTTTTTTCTCATTTTAAATGGTTGGATACACCAGCGAAAGAAAAAAGTGAAAATAAAAAGTAGGCAATTAAAAAGCCAATAACAGGCAATTTATTTAAACGACGTTGGCCGATAAAAATCGTAAAGCCATACATCAACATCGTAATCGCTGCAGAAAATGCCCACGCAAAAGCCGCTCCAAATAAATCAGTAAAACCTAATGCGGTTTGAGCGAAACTAATCGCCATAAAAACAAATAAAGGAATATGTACCCAGCCAGGCAGTTTTTTTGTTGTTGGTTTCATTATGTAAGACCTCAAAATGTCGATGTAAATTGAGGATAAATCATACCAAAAGCGAGCAAAAAAAAAACAACTCCGACCATGAGTTGTAAATTTTATATATAAAAAACTTTGTAGAAAAATACTACAAGCGGTGAAATTTTGAGATTATTTTGCAAGATTTAAGTCTTGATGCTTTTTATGCTTTCGCTTTTCTTGCCAAAATGCGATTTGCACATTCTGCGACAGAGTTCCAAATCCTCCGCTAAAGTAAGAATGTCCACAGTCACAATAATCGCATCAATGATATAAGAAGAGGTATAAGTACTGTTTTCTTTATGCCATTTAATGTTTTTCGCCACCATTTTGCCTTCAGGGCTTTGTGAAGGGGTATGCTCGCTCAAAGTCGTGTTCTTCTTCGATAAAGGTTGGGTAATGATTTTAGCAACAAATTCAACAAACTCATTAAATGCACTCATAGAGATCTCATTGAGAGTAGTAAAAAGGAATGAGATTGTTGCATATTTGTTGATGGGTATAAAAAACGGCCGAAAAACCGACCGCTCTTTAGACAAAATATAAATTAAGTAGCCACCATTACCATCGCTGGGCGAATGACTCGACCATTTAAGGTGTAGCCTTTTTGCAATACGACGCTAATTTGATTGGTTTCAAAGCCTTCAGCAGGTTGCATTGAAATGGCTTGATGTAAATCAGGATTAAATGCTTCACCGACAACTCCCACAGCTTCCACGCCAAAACGCCCAACGGTTGAAACTAATTCTTTTAAGGTCAGTTCTACGCCGTCAAATAAGGCTTTTACGCTTTCATCTTCTTTATTTGCTGGAGTGGCAAGCGCACGCTCTAGGTTATCGATAGTATTCAAAATGTCTTTTGAAAATTTTTCCAAAGCGAATTTATGTGCTTTTTCTACGTCTTGTTCAGTACGACGACGAAGATTTTCAATTTCAGCACGAGAGCGAAGTAAAATGTCCTGTTCTTTATTTGTGGCTTCTTCTATTTGAGTTTTTAGCTGCTCTTCAAGCTCTTGCACGCGAGCAATTGCTTCTTCTAAAGGATCAAATTCTTGAGAATGCTCTGCTTGTTGTGTTTCTTCCACAACGACTTCTTCTTGATTTTCTACTTCTGGGTTTTTAACTTTTTGTTCTTGTTCTGACATTTTTTTCTCCGTAAAACAAAATTGATTAATCGTAATTGGGCATAGTGTAGCAAAAAACGATATAATGACGAAAATGTTAAATTCAAGTGCGGTCATTTTATGAATCATTTATATCGTTCCTTTAAAACCATTGCTCTTGTAGGTAAGCCTCGCAATGATATTAACTTACAAATGCACAAAAACTTATTTCATTGGTTAATGGAACGTGGTTATCAAGTGTTGGTGGAAAAAGAAGTCGCCATAACACTTGAGTTACCTTTTGAACATCTTGCTACGTTAGAAGAAATAGGTCGCCGAGCCCAATTAGCCATTGTGATTGGTGGAGACGGCAATATGCTAGGGCGCGCTCGCGTATTAGCAAAATATGATATTCCATTGATTGGTATTAATCGTGGTAATTTGGGATTTTTAACGGATATTGACCCGAAGAATGCCTATTCCCAGCTTGAAGCTTGTTTAGAACGTGGCGAATTTTTTGTGGAAGAACGTTTTTTATTGGAAGCAAAAATCGAACGAGCAAGTGAAATCGTATCAACCAGCAATGCGGTAAATGAAGCGGTTATTCATCCCGCTAAAATTGCACATATGATAGATTTTCACGTATATATCAATGATAAGTTTGCATTTTCTCAACGTTCTGATGGATTAATTGTTTCTACTCCAACAGGTTCTACGGCTTATTCTCTTTCCGCTGGTGGACCTATTTTGACACCAAACCTTAATGCCATTGCATTAGTGCCAATGTTTCCACATACATTAACTTCTCGCCCTCTTGTTGTTGATGGGGATAGTAAAATATCGATTCGTTTTGCTGAACATAATACCTCTCAATTAGAAGTGGGCTGTGATAGTCAAATTACCTTACCTTTTACCCCAGATGATGTGGTGCATATTCAAAAAAGCGAGCATAAACTCCGATTGCTTCATCTGAAAAATTATAATTATTACAATGTGTTAAGTAGCAAATTAGGTTGGTTAAAATCATTTTGATTATGGTAAAAATTTTCGATTGAAATAGATTTGACAAAATACTGTAAAAAATCCTTTACTGTAAATTAAATCAGTTATATCATATTAAATATACAGTTAAAGGATTTTGCTATGCTTACTCAACTTACTATCAATAATTTTGCGATTGTTCGTCAGCTTGATATTGAATTGGCGAAAGGAATGTCTGTTATAACAGGGGAAACTGGTGCTGGAAAATCTATCGCCATTGATGCTTTAGGTTTATGTTTCGGACAAAGAGTAGAAACCTCAATGGTGCGTGAAGGGCAAGAGCGTGCGGAAATTTGTGCAACTTTCCAACTAGAATCGCAAAATCCTGCTTATCACTGGTTGAGTGAGCAAGAATTACAGGATCCAGATAATCCAACTGAATGTATTTTACGTCGCATAATTAATGCAGACGGACGTTCTAAGGCTTTTATTAATAGTACACCAGTATCCGCTTCTCAATTAAAAGAAATTGCTCAATATCTTGTTCATATTAATGGGCAACACGCTTCTCAATTATTGTTAAAAAATGACTATCAGCTTCAGTTAGTTGATAATTTTGCCGCTCATCCTGAATTACTTGTGAAAATGCGTGAAGATTATCAGACATGGAAAAATCTTCAAAATCAAGTTAAAACCTTTCAACAAAAAGTGGCGGAAAATGAAGCACGTAAACAACTTTTACAGTATCAAGTGGATGAGTTAGATGAATTTAGCCTTCGACCAAATGAATATTTGGAATTAGAAGATGAACAACGTCGTTTATCTAGCAGCGAACAGCTAACTCAACTTTCCCAATCTGCACTGCAAATTTTAAGTGAAAATGACACCGTAAATATCGATAGTTTGCTTTATCGTGCGACACAATATATTGATGAATTAGCTGAACTTGATCCGCAATATGCTGAAGTGCAAAATATGTTGAATGATGCGTTGATTCAAGTGCAAGAAGCAACCAGTGAAGTGCAAAATTTATCAAGTAATATCGAGCAAGATCCTCAACTTTTACAGGAAATCGAACAGCGAATTAGTCAGGCTTTACAACTTGCTCGTAAACATCAAGTTAAACCTGAAGATCTTGTGGAACATCATAAAAAATTAAAAGCAGAATTAACCGCACTTTTGGATTTTTCTGAAAGTGAAGAGATGTTGATTGAGCAAGAAAAACGAGCATTTGAACAAATGCAAGCAACGGCTACAGCATTAACAGCAAGTCGTCAGCAATCTGCAACCCGCTTAGCGCAAAATGTCACACAGTCGATAAAACAACTTGCAATGGAAAACGCTGAATTTTATGTAGAGTTGAATACGGATTTAGATAAAGTGAGTGCAAATGGTGCGGATAATGTGATTTTCACTTTGCGTAGTAATTTAGGACAACAACTGCAGCCATTAGCTAAAATTGCCTCTGGTGGTGAGCTTTCTCGTATTTCTTTAGCGATTCAAGTTTTAACTTCTGATCAATCGGCTATTCCAACCTTAATTTTCGATGAAGTGGACGTGGGCATTAGCGGAAAAACAGCAAGCGTTGTCGGAAAACTTTTACGTCAATTAAGTGAGCGTTGTCAAGTATTATGCGTAACCCACTTGCCACAAGTTGCTTGTCATGGCCATCATCAGTTTAATGTGGAAAAATTTACTGTGGATAATAAAACTGAAACAAAAATGACCGCACTTTCACAATCTGAACGTGTACCTGCGTTGGCAAGACTCTTGGGCGGAAGTGAAATTACAGAATTAGCTCTAGCCAATGCACAGGAAATGTTAGATTTGGTTCATTAAAAATAGGATTGAATATTTCGTTTTAGGACGTTTCAAGAAGATTTGTGATGAAGGCTATTTCTGAAACGTCTACAAGCCATATTTTAGGATACAAATAACCTATCCCAAAATGCTTGAATAAATGACCGTTCTTTGACAAATTCAGTTTCATCCACAACGGGGGATTTGCCTATCAAATTTAAATGGTGAATAGCATTGCGTAAATCGACATAACTTTGTTTTAAAGCGTCGCAGTCTGTTTGGTTAATAATTTGCGCCCCAGCCATATCATCGAAAATACGTACATTGTCTGACCATTTTGTCAGTTGTGGGTTTTGTGGGGCATTGGCAAGCATTAAATATTGAGCAATAAATTCTATATCTGTAATGCCACCGTGATCTGTTTTAAGGTTAAATTCACTGTGTTTTGAGTGAGATAAATGGGCAAACATTTTTTTTCGCATCTCAACAACATCTTGTTTTAATTGTTCAATATCTCGTGATGCAGAAAGCACTTGTTGGCGGATATGCTCAAATTTAGCTTTAAGAGATGATTCGCCAAATACTGGACGAGCGCGCACAAGTGCTTGTTTTTCCCATGTCCAAGAGTCATTCAATTGATAATGGGAAAATGCAGAAAGAGAGCAGCCAATTAAGCCAGCATCGCCAGAAGGGCGCAGGCGCATATCTGCCTCATAAAGTACGCCAGCGGAAGTATTTATGCTGAAAATACTCACAATCTTTTGTGCCAAGCGTAGGTAAAATTGATTGCTATCAATCACTTTTTTGCCACCTGTTGTTTGACTTTCTACGGCATCGTACAAAAATACGAGGTCTAAATCGGATTTATAACCGAGTTCAATACCACCAAGTTTTCCATAACCAATAACTAAAAATCCTTTTTCATTATTTTGTAAATGTTCAGGCACGCCAAATCTAGAAGACACTTGTTTCCAAGCTAGATTCACAACCACTTCAATAATGGCTTCAGCAAGATAGGTTAAATGATCGCTTACTTTCATTACTGGCAATGCACCTAAAATATCTGCCGCTGCCACTTTTAATAGGGTTGCTTGTTTAAATTGACGTAAAGCATCGATAAGCTGTTCTTCATCATCAGGGGGGAAACGAAGCAAATATTGGTGTAACTCTGTAGGATATTGGGTAAATGGCAAAGGATGACGTAGTGCTTCCGTATTAAGCAATTCATCTAATAAAATAGGATAGCGAGCCAATTGTTCTGAAATAAGTTGAGACTGTGCACAAAGTTCAATAACTTGCTGAAGTGCGCGAGGATTTTCCAATAATAATTCTAAATAAGTCGTGCGACTCGAAATTTTTTCAATAATGTTCAGTATTCGGGGGAGCAAAGTGCGGTAATTTTCTTGTTCAAAAATGAGTGCAAGTACTGTTGGCATCAAATGACTCAAAACATCACGCCCACGCGAACCAATCACTCTGTGATTTAGGCCGTCTTTGAATTGAGCAAGCTTTTCTAAAACTTCATCAATATTATTTTCTGATACACCACTCTCTAATAATGTTTGTTCAATATCCTCAAAATCTGCTTCTAAAAAATCTTGCCATTGGCTATCAGTTTGTGAAGGCTCATCTTGTTCATCACCGATTAATTGAGTAAATACTGCCCGCACTTTTTCTTGTTTTTGTTGTAAAGTGCGGTAAAAATCGTCCCAATTTTCTATTGGATAATGTTTTTCAATGGTTTGATTATTTTCATTTAAACAGGTGAAAGTTTTACATGCCTTGACTAAACGAATTTGATCTATTTCATCGGTTGGTAGTGTTTGCGTTTGTTGATCGTTAATGGCTTGTAGAATGTTTTCTACGCGGCGTAAAAAAATATAACTTTCACGTAAATCGTGGAATTGTTGTTCGGTAATTAATCCTAGTTTGGTAATTTCAGGCAAGATCTTTAAGAGTGAATGTTGTTGCAGATTGATTTCTCGCCCGCCTCGAATGAGTTGAAAAACTTGTACGATAAATTCGACTTCACGAATACCACCAGCACCTAGTTTAATATTATCTTTCAAACCACGACGGCGTACTTCTCGCTCAATTTTGCCTTTCATTTCACGTAAAGATTGAATCACACTAAAGTCAATATAGCGACGATACACAAAGGGGCGTAACATTTTTTGCAATTTAGATACGTTGGGATCCTTTGTTTGTACGCCCAATACTCGCCCTTTAATCATTGCATAGCGTTCCCAATCTCGACCTTGATCTTGATAATATTGTTCCATTGCTGCAAAGCTGAGAACAAGCGCGCCGCTGTCACCAAATGGGCGCAAGCGCATATCGGTTCGATACACAAAACCATCAGAGGTAAATTCATCTAAGGCAGAAATAAGGCGTTGCCCTAAACGTGTAAAAAATTTTCCATTATCCACAGAACGTCGAGCATTCGTATTCTCAACGGACGTTTCCCCTTGTGATGGATAAGTGAAAATTAAATCAATATCCGAGGAAAAATTTAGTTCAAAGCAGCCTAGTTTCCCCATTCCTAGGATATAAAGTTGTTGCGGATTGCCTTGTTCATCCATTGGTGTGCCCATCTCCGCACAGGCTTGATGATAAAGCCAATCGCGGGCAGAGATAATTAAACTTTCTGCAAGTTGTGAAAGCTGAACAAAAATTTCCTCAACAGTCGCAAGATTCAAACTTTGACAAAAACTTAATTTTGCCATTTCAATGTTACGGAATTGACGTAATGTTTGATAGAGTGCAGTTTCGTCATGTACATTGGCTAACTCTCTATTCAAACGTTCAATATAGGCAGTGCAATCTGCAAAACAGGGGGATTTTTCCCACCATTGTTTCACTAAGTGCGGGTATTTTTGCAAGACTTTTTCCACAAAGTCAGACATTGCTATGGCATAGCCTAATTGATAAACAGGCAGTTCTGGATGATTTGAATTTTGTTGAATAGCTTCGTGAATTTTTTCTGGGGAAAGCTCTGGAAAAGATTGGCACAGGATTGTGCCAAGAGATTGTAATTTTTGTTCAATGAGGGCAGAAAGTGCGGTCATTTTTTCTAACCTTTTTGATAAGAATCTAAGTGACGTAATACGGTTTCTTTCGCTTGTTGAGGTTGCAAACTATCCAGCCATTGTATTGGTGTTTTCCAGCCACGCAGCCAAGTGAGCTGGCGTTTTGCAAGTTGGCGCGTTGCACAGATACCACGGAAAATCATTTCCTCGTAAGCGTAATCACCTTGTAAATATTCCCACATTTGACGATAGCCTACACAGCGAATTGACGGCAGATTAATATTTAAATCGCCACGCGTATAAAGTTTTTCTACCTCTTCTTGAAAGCCCAGTTCAATCATTTTATGAAAGCGTTGTTCGATGCGTTCATGCAAAACATGGCGATCTTGCGGCGCAATTGCAAATTGCACAAAATCATAAGGCAAGGCTTCGCCTTTTTCTTCAGTCAGCTCTGTGAGTGATTTTCCCGTGATATAAAAAACCTCTAAAGCACGATTGATTCGTTGAGAATCACTCGGATTAATTCGGGCGGCAGACATGGGATCGATTTTGGCGAGTTCTGTATGCAATGCTGCCCAACCTTGTTGAGCTGCTTTTTGTTCAAGCTCGGCGCGAATATTTTCATCAGCAGAAGGCAAGGGAGAAAGCCCTTCAATTAATGCTTTGTAATACAACATCGTGCCGCCCACTAGTAACGGGATTTTGCCTTGTGCGGTAATATCCGCCATTTCGCGTAGCGCATCATCGCGGAAATTCATTGCGGAATAGCTTTCTGATGGATCTAAAATATCAATCAAACGGTGAGGCGCAAGAGCAAGTTCTTCTTTTGATGGTTTCGCTGTGCCAATATCCATTCCCTTATAAATAAGAGCTGAATCCACACTAATCACTTCGACTGGAAGCGAACTTCGTAGTTGAATAGCTAAATCCGTTTTGCCTGAGGCCGTAGGACCCATTAAAAAAATTGCAGTTGGTTTCATGAAGAATCTAAATTTCGTCTAATAAAGGCTGCCAATTAACAGGTTTGAGTAATTGGGTGAATGCCGTGCGATTCGTTTGCGTGAGTAAACGTTCTGTATCGTTTAATAAATTGAGTGCGTCCGCTAAAGCGTCAAAGGTTTTACATTCTAATTGTGAGCAAAGTGCGGTTAAAAATGGTGATGAATTTTCATCTCTAGTCAGCATTGCCATCACGCATTTTTGTAGATTTTGTGTGCGTAATACACTTGGCACTTTATTTAAGGTTAAACGTAATTGTGCTTGATTTTCGATAAATTCAAAGCCAATTTTTTTGAAGTCATCTGAATATTGTTGCCATGCTTGAAATTGTGCTTCCGTTAAGCGAAACACGATTGGAATCAACAATGGTTGTTGTTCAATCTGTATTTGTTTTAACGCTAGTTGCCATTGCAAGCGTTGTAATTTTTCCAATGAAAGCAAAAAGAAATCTTGGTTTTGTTGTAATAACAACGCACGATTTTCAATAAGTGAAAGGGCTCGCAGATGTGATGAACACTCAATTATTTCAGTTGAGATGATTTTAGCTGTATCTGAAATATTTTGTTGTGCTGTATTCGATATATCCCTTTGCTCTGTAGGCGGTAATGTGCGTAACAATTCAGCATATAAACGTTGCTCAGTTTTACTTGGTGCATCAGAACGGTAATCTCGATAACCAGTACTTACATGATTTGGCAACACTGGCGTGTTAGAAAAGTGCGGTTGATTTTGCTGTGGTTTTTCATGATATTGTGGTGCAAAGCTATTTTGCCCCGCAGCGGCGCGATTAGGACGAATGCTGTAATTCGGTTGGGGCTCACGCACCGTATTTTCTTCGTGATTTTCTACCGCACTTTGGTCTGTGTGCCAATTAAGCTGTTCTTGATTGTTTAGTGCATAACTTATGCCTTCGTAAATAAAATCATGAATGAGGCGTTGTTGATGAAAGCGTACTTCATGTTTGGTTGGATGAACATTGACATCTACATCGTGCGGGTTTAAATCAATAAACAACACAAACGCAGGATAAGCATCGGTTGGTAAATATTGAGCATAGGCTTGTCGAATCGCATGGCTGATCACTTTATCTCTCACCATTCGGCCATTAATATAGCAATAACTTAAATCATTTTGAGTTCGGCTAAAATTTGGTGTCGCCACCCAGCCAGATAAGTGCAAATCATCGTGTTTCCAATCAATTCGTAAGGCATTTTTGACAAAATCATCCCCACAAATCGCGGCGACACGTTTTAGTTGTTGATTGATTGCTTCGGCAGGACGGTATTGACGGATAATTTTCCCATTATGAGTCAATGTAAATGCCGTATTGAATTTTGTTAAAGCAATGCGACGAATGACTTCATCAATATGAGCAAATTCTGTTTTATCTGTGCGCAAAAATTTTCTGCGGGCTGGCGTGTTGAAAAAAAGATTGGCAACTTCAACTGTTGTGCCGACAGGATGTGATGCGGGTTTGATTGTGGTTTCCATATCACGACCTTGCGCATAAACTTGCCACGCTTCAGTTTGTTCTTCGGTACGAGAAGTAAGGGTTAGGCGTGATACGGAACTGATACTAGCTAATGCCTCGCCACGAAAACCTAAACTTAAAATCGCTTCGAGATCGTCAAGATCGGCTATTTTACTCGTAGCATGTCGTGCTAAAGCGAGGCTTAATTCTTCTTTTGGAATACCACAGCCATTGTCACGAATGCGGATTAAATTTGCCCCACCATTTTCGATATCAATTTGGATTTTATTTGCACCTGCATCAAGGCTATTTTCCACTAATTCTTTTACCACTGATGCAGGGCGTTCTACCACTTCTCCAGCAGCAATTTGGTTAGCAAGTTGTGGGGAAAGAATTTTAATAGGCATTTATTTTTCTCTTAATTTTATTTTTTGTCCTGTAATAACTTTGCCATTTTTTAAATGTGGATTTAGGCTCAATAGTATATTTACTGGAATGTTATATTCCCTCGAAATAGCATAAAGTGTTTGGTTTTTTGTTACTTTATGATAGAGCGGAATTATATTTTTTTGATTATTTGTGAAAAGGTATATTCAAGAGAATTTATTATGAGGACATCAGATGGATCATATTCTAATAAATTACTATCATGAGTTTTGAAAAGAATTAGCTTGTCCAATGGTT
>ENA-OWND01002209-OWND01002209.1-metagenome-genome-assembly--contig:-NODE-2209-length-10608-cov-15.713731_pt1 | contig 10608 bp, 10 predicted proteins | sample MGYA00245342_ERZ651119 | MGnify/ENA primary metagenome ERZ651119 (study PRJEB26857, sample SAMEA4031756) | metagenome | biome: human; feature: oral; material: saliva | place: Philippines | collected 2014...
CACCTGCAATCGCCGAGGGGCGCGTCGCCCGCGTCGTCGGCCCTGTCGTCGATGTGGAGTTTCCCCCGGATCGCATCCCGCCGCTCTACAACGCACTCACCGTCGAAGTGAATCTCGCCGGTCAGGGCGAGGGCGAGTCGACCTTCACGATGACACTCGAGGTTGCCCAGCACCTCGGTGACAACCTCGTGCGTACCATCGCGCTGAAGCCCACCGACGGCCTCGTGCGTGGTACCCCCGTCACTGACACCGGTGCCCCGATCTCTGTGCCCGTTGGTGACGTCACCAAGGGCCACGTCTTTAACGTGACCGGCGACGTCCTCAACCTCGAAGAGGGCGAGACCCTCGACGTCAAGGAGCGCTGGCCGATCCACCGCCAGCCACCGGCCTTCGACCAGCTCGAGGCGCGCACCAAGATGTTCGAGACCGGCATCAAGGTCATCGACCTGCTGACCCCCTACGTGCAGGGCGGCAAGATCGGCCTTTTCGGTGGCGCGGGCGTCGGTAAGACAGTCCTCATTCAGGAGATGATCCAGCGCGTTGCCCAGGACCACGGCGGTGTCTCCGTGTTCGCCGGCGTCGGCGAGCGCACCCGTGAGGGCAACGACCTCATCGGTGAAATGGAAGAGGCGGGCGTCTTCGACAAGACCGCCCTCGTCTTCGGTCAGATGGACGAGCCGCCGGGCACGCGTCTGCGCATCGCGCTGACCGGACTGACCATGGCGGAGTACTTCCGCGATGTCCAGCACCAGGACGTTCTCCTGTTCATCGACAACATCTTCCGCTTCACTCAGGCGGGTTCCGAGGTCTCCACGCTGCTGGGCCGCATGCCCTCGGCCGTTGGCTACCAGCCCAACCTGGCTGACGAAATGGGTCTGCTCCAGGAGCGCATCACCTCGGCCGGTGGCCACTCGATCACGTCGCTGCAGGCGATCTACGTTCCCGCCGACGACTACACCGACCCGGCTCCGGCGACGACCTTCGCTCACCTGGATGCGACGACCGAGCTTTCCCGTGAGATCGCGGCCAAGGGTATTTACCCGGCTGTGGACCCGCTGGCCTCGACCTCGCGTATCCTCGACCCGGCCCTCGTGGGCCGCGAGCACTACGACGTCGCCACGCACGTCAAGGCCATTCTGCAGAAGAACAAGGAGCTGCAGGACATTATCGCGATCCTCGGCGTCGACGAGCTGAGCGAGGACGACAAGGTCACCGTCGCACGCGCACGCCGCATCGAGCAGTTCCTGTCCCAGAACATGTACATGGCGGAGAAGTTCACGGGCGTGCCCGGTTCGACCGTCCCGCTGTCGGAGACCATCGAGGCCTTCAAGCGCATCGCCGAGGGCCACTACGACGATGTTCCGGAGCAGGCGTTCTACAACTGCGGCGGCATCGACGACCTGGAGCGTAACGCTCACGAGCTGGCCAAGGAAGCCTGATGGCATCGGGCAAGTCCTTGCAGGTCGAGGTTGTCTCTCACGAGGGACGCCTGTGGCATGGCGCTGCGAGCGCCGTCCAGATCCCAACGGTTGATGGCAGCCTGGGCATTCTGCCCGGCCGTCAGCCGTTGCTCGCCCAGCTGGGCGATGGAATTGTCACGGTGACGTGTGCCAATGAGATCGTGTCCGTCGAGGTCAGTGGGGGATTCGCCTCAGTTGACTCCGATTTCATTACGGTCGTGGCTGACCGCGCTACAGTGGCATCACAGTAGGTTGACGCAACGCGAGGAGAACCTGATGAGCCTGATACATGTTTTGATCGCGGTAGTGGTTCTCCTCGCGTGCGCGGCGGTGATCCTGTGGGCGTACATGAATGTGCGCGCCCGCAGGATCGCTGCGCGTCTGGGCGCGTTTCGCTGTTGGTCGCGCCCGGACCACCATGCGGGGTGGACGGCCGGGATCGGCGTCTATGGCGTCGAAGAACTGCAGTGGTATCGCCTGGTGGCTATGTCCCTGAAGCCGGTGTATTCGATTCCTCGTCGCGGCATGGAAGTGTCCGCTCCGATCTCCCACTCGGACGATGGTGCCATGGTCGAGGTGCGCCTGGCCTATGGTGAGCATCGTTACGAGGTCGCCGTGGAACGCTTGACGTATAACGGATTGGTCTCCTGGGTTGAGTCCGGTCCTCCGCGCCGCCCGTGACCGGGATTGGTAAGCTCACGGAGTGCGTATTGTTATTGCTACCTGCACCGTTGATTATTCCGGTCGACTGAGCGCCCACCTGGACCCTGCCAAGCGCGTCATCATGCTCAAGGGTGACGGCTCTGTGCTCATTCACTCCGAGGGAGGTTCGTACAAGCCTCTCAACTGGATGACGGCTCCGTGCACAGTGTCCTTCGGTGAGCCGGGGGAGGGTGAGGAAGGCGTGGAGCAGGTGTGGACGGTTCAGGCCGACAAGACGGATGACAAGCTGGTCATCCGCATCCACGACGTCATTGCTGACGTCACGGAGGACCTGGGAGTGGACCCCGGCCTCGTGAAGGACGGCGTGGAGGCTCACCTGCAGGAGCTCCTCGCCGAGCAGGTTCCTCAGATTCTGGGTGAGGGGTGGGAGCTGGTGCGCCGGGAGTACCCCACACCGGTGGGTCCCGTTGACCTGATGGTGCGTGACGCGGATGGAGCGTACGTGGCGATTGAAGTGAAGCGCCGCGGTGGCATTGATGGCGTTGAGCAGTTGACTCGTTACCTGTCTCTTCTCGGCCGAGATGCCCTCCTCGGGGACGTCACGGGGATTTTTGCGGCACAGGAGATTACGAAGCAGGCTCGCACGCTCGCCGAGGACCGCGGTATTCGCTGCGTGGTCCTGGACTACGATGCGATGCGCGGCTTTGACGACCCCGAGTCGCGTCTGTTCTGATGCCCGCTGACCTGCATGCGAGCTTGTCGCGCATCGTTTCCCAGGGGTTGGTGAGTGCGACCTGTGCGCACAGCCCGGTGGAGGCGGTCGAGTCTTTGCTCGCGCTTCAAGGCCAATTGGTGAGTGCCATTCCCTGGGCGATTGGGGTTCGCTGCCCGGGTTCGACTCGCGCTCAGGTTGAGGAGGCGTTTGCGCGCGGCGAGTTGGTTCGTTCTTGGCCGATGCGCGGCACGGTGCACGTCACGAGTGCTCGAGACCACCACTGGCTGCGACGTGTGCTGCGCCATCGTCGTGCGTCGTGGGAGCGTAGGGCGATCGAGCTGGGCCTCGTCGACGCGGTCGTTGAACGGGCGGCGGCTGCCTCGTATGCCGTGCTGGAGACCGCGCCGCAGGGCGTGAGTCGCGCGGAGCTGATCGAGGCGTGGCAGAGCGCTGGGATCGAGGTAATCTCTTCAGCCTCCTCCGAGGCTGGCCTGCGACGCCGTCATCTCATGATGCGCCTGCACCTCGATGGTTTTCTCACCTCGGGTCCAGTGCGGGCGGGGGAGCATCTGTTGATCGACGCGCGCTCGCTCCCGCAGGCCCCCGGTGTTGCGAAGGGGGAGGCTGGGCACGAGGAGGCGCTGGCCCTGCTTGCAGCGCGTTACGCGTGGGGGCACGGCCCCATCGATGCGGCCGACCTGGCCAGGTGGACGGGGCTGACACTCACCGAGGCACGGCGTGCGTTAGGGGGTGCCCTCGTGGTAGCAGAAACGGCTGGGATGAGGCTGTCGAGGCGCGGCGATGCAGTTGCTCGCGCTGACCTGGAGGACTTGGTGATGTCAGTCAGGGACGAGGCCGGGGGAACTTTCGCGCTGCCAGCCTTCGATGAGTTGCATGTGGGGTACAGGGATCGAACCTGTCTGACGGACGAGGCCGGGGAGAGGCTCATTTGTCCGGCGAAGAACGGTATGTTTCGGCCTATCGTGGTGTCGGGTGGGCGCGTTGTTGCGGTGCGTGCGCCGGGTGGAGTTCTTTCGTTCGCAGACGGGGGAGAGGCGCATGCGCAGGAGGCTCGTGCGCTCATGAAGGACTGGGAGAATTGGATGTCGAAGTGACAGCGCTTGAGTGTCAGGTGTGCCACAATGAAGGTCATGACTGATTCTGTGCTGCGTGGCCGCCTGGTTCTCGAAAACTCCATTGTTGATGACGGAATTATCGAGATCGACGGCTCGACTATTACCCGTGTCTGCCCCGTATCCGACTATGACGGTGAGCTTCCCGAGGCCACCGATTCGACATTCCTGCCCGGCCTCGTCGACGTGCATTGCCACGGCGGTGGCGGCGAGTCCTTCCCGAACGCCGAGACAGCCGAGGCAGCGCTCGTCGCCGTCAAGGAACACCGCCGCCACGGCACAACGACCCTCGTTGCCTCGTGCGTGACTGCGTCTGCCGACGTGTTGCGCGCCCGTGCCAAGACGCTCGCTCAGCTCGCCGCCGCTGGCGAGATCGCCGGCATCCACTTCGAGGGCCCCTTCGTCTCCCATGAGCGCTGCGGTGCCCAGGATCCGACGTACATCATCGATCCTGACGCTGATCTGACCCGCACTCTTCTGGAGGACTGCCAGGGGTACGCCCTGTCGATGACCCTTGCCCCCGAGAAGCCGAACGCCTATGGGTCCGGCTCCGTTGCCGAAGCGCTCATTGATGGAGGAGCGCTGCCCTCGTGGGGACACACCGACTCCAATTCGACGAAGGCGCGTGAGGCACTGGCCTACTCGCGAGAGCGCTTCGCTCAGGTGCAGACCAAGCGCGGACCTCGCGCGACGATCACGCACCTCTTTAACGGCATGCGCCCACTGCACCACCGCGACACTGGCCCCATCGCCGAGTTCCTCTCGGATGCGGCGCGGGGAGGGGCTGTCGCCGAGCTGATTTGCGACTCGATCCACGTCGACCCAACGCTCGTGCGAGACGTCTACGAAATGGTGGGCCGCGAGCACGTCGTCTTTATTACCGACGCGATGGCGGCGGCCGGTATGGCTGATGGCGCGTACACGCTGGGTCCGCAGGATGTCGTCGTCAAGGACGGGGTTGCCCGCCTGGCGCAGGGCAATGCGATTGCAGGAGGCACCGCTCACCTCCTGGACTGCGTCCGCGTGGCCGTGACGAAGGGCGGTATCCCGCTCGTGGACGCGGTCTACATGGCGTCGGCGCAGGGGGCAGCCATCCTAGGCGACGACACCGTGGGCACGCTCTCGCCCGGAAAGAAGGCTGACATTGTCGAGGTCGACAAGGAGCTGAACGTGCGCCGCGTGTTCCGCCGTGGCACTGTGGTTGCGTGAGAGGTAAACGAAGCAAGAAACGGCCGTGGGGCGAGGCGCGTCCACTCCAGATGGACCGCCTCGCCTCCGTGCCGCGCACGGAGCGAGGCCCGGACGGAGGCGACTACCAGGTTCGTCGTCTGCCCAGTGCGGTCAAGGAATACACCTGCCCCGCGTGCCTGCGTCCCATCCCGAGGGGAACGCCGCATGTTGTGGCGTGGCCCGAGGAAGCCCCCTTCGGTTTGCCGCAGGGTGTTGAGGGCCGTCGGCATTGGCACTCCGAATGCTGGCGGCGTGGGCTTCGACCCCTGTGAAATGAAATGTGATGTATCACTGCCTCGCCTGCGAATGCGCCTGTTCACTGGGTTTGCACGTAAAGTGGGGGCTGAAGAATGCCCGCAGTGTGGGCGTTGGATCTGAGGAGCTACCGTGGAACTCTTAAAGCGATACGTGGCGGCATCGTCGATGGGCGCTGTCGCACTCGTATGCATCCTTATTGGGCTGCTCGGCGTGACCGTGCTACGGCCGCCGGCGCAGCAGGTCTCGACGGTGGAATCCGCGACGGACCTGATCATGACGCGTGACAATGTGTTGTCGATCGTCAAGGATGACGTCACGGTGACCGCCACGTCGAAGTCGGGTGCCCCCGTCACGCTCGTGATCGGCACCTCGCAGGACGCGAAGGGCTGGATCGGCAATGCAGCCTACACCGAGGTCATCGGCGTCGAGGCTGATCGCACCAAGCTGAAGGCGGAATCGCATGCCGCGAACGGAACCGGCATGGTGAACCCGAACGCTCAGAATGCTGTGCAGTCCGGTGCACAGCCCCTTGATGACCCGACCTCAGCGCAGCTGGCCGATCAGCTGGCGAAGTCGCCCATGTGGTTCAAGCAGGAGAGCGGCACGGGTAGTGTCTCCCTTGATCTCGAAAACGTTCCCAGCGGGCGGTCGGCTGTCGCTGCCTCCGCGGGTGGCCCCGGTGATCTGACGTTCACGCTGACGTGGCAGGTCGAGCAGGTGAACCTGCTGGCGATCATCGCATTCCTGACTGCTGCGTTCTTCGCCCTCCTGGCCTTTGCTCTCTTCCTGACGCGCTGGCAGCTGCTGCGCCTGCGTAAGATCCGCGCACAGCGCATTGAGGAGCGCCGCAAGGCCGACACCCTGGACACCTCCACGATCGACGCGGCTGAGGTGGCTGAGATGGTTGCCGCCGCCCGCGAGTCTGGTTCCCGCGCTGCCCACGCCCCCGCTGTCTCGGAGCCCCCGCTCGCGCCGCCCCCCGCTGCGGAACCCGCCGTCGATGAGACCGCCGCAGACGAACCCGTCGTCGCTGACGATGACGAGGCCGTGGCATACACATCCGAGGATGCTCAGTACGAGGAGATCGAGGATAGTACCCAGCAACAGGCTGCTCCAGCGTGGGGCGCTGCCGCCTTCGCGTCTTCAACCGGCCGAGCCCCTGCCTCGGAGAGGACACGCGACGAACGGTCCGCTCGGGACGCCGCAGTCCGTGAACCTCTTCCGCTTCGCTCGACGAGGGATAAGTCCATCGTCCGCGCGTCCATTGTTGGTGTCCCCGCCCCGGATATCAGCGCCCTGTCCGCACCCGACTATGTACCGGATCCGATGATGGACACCTTCGAGCGCCGCGGCCGACACGGTCTCGACGCCGGCCCCTTCGACGTGGATCCCCCGGAGCGCGCGACGACGGATACCGGTGTCATCGACCTGTCGGGCATCCGCGGAGGCCGTAACCTGCCCTCGCGGCGCGCTCTGCGTGAGGCGCGCAACAACGGTGAAGAGGTCGTCGTCGTGGACGGCCAGGAATTCAACACCGGTCTGATTCCGGTCACGCGCCCGCGCACCACCGAGGTGCAGGCCCCCCCGCCTGCACCCACGTCCGCTCCTGACGATGACGCGTCGGCGACCGGAGGCTGGACCTCGATTATGTCCGGCTGGCTCAAGGACCGTCAGGAAGGACAGTGATGAAACGACGGACCCTCGCGGCTGCTACCGCCGCCCTGCTCATGACTTCTGCGCTCGGCATGAGTGCCTGCTCGAGTGAGCTTGTCGCCCAGTCGGGCAGTAGCTCCGCGCAGAGCGCCGCGAACCTGGACCACGAGCGTATTTCGTCCGTGCTCGAGACGGTTGGTGGCGTGATGGCGACGGCTGACGCTTCGCTGAACGCTGCCGACCTCGGCGATCAGGTGACCAAGGGTGCACTGGAGATGCGTACCGCGCAGTACGCGCTGGCGAACGCGAACGGCCAGGCGTTGCCGCCTTTGGACTTCGAACCGACGTCGCTGGCCATCACGAACTCGGATTCGTGGCCGCGCGCGATTTTTAATATCTCTGATACGTCCTCGACGGCGCTGCCCGTCCTTGAGGTCTATGTGCAGGACTCTGCGCGTTCGGACTACAAGCTCACGAACTATGCGCGCCTGCTCGGCGGCACGCATCTGACCCTGCCGTCCGTCGGTACTGGATCGGCATACGTCACCGGCGACTCGCAGGGCTTCACGGTTACGCCCGACACCGCTCTCGCGCAGTACATCACGATGCTGAACTCCGGCACCCAGGATACGACGCAGTTCGTGGCCGACGACTTTACCAAGCAGACGCTGCAGCAGGTGAGCGACCTCAATTCGTCGGTGAGCAGCGCCGGATCCGTGACCATGGCGGCCAGCGCGACGAGCTACCCGATCTCGGGCCTGGTCCTGCAGGATGGCTCGGCTCTGGTCGCAGCGAACGTCAAGTACACGCTGACCTATCAGCGTACGGTTGCCGGTTCGACGATGAACCTCGCTGGGAATACCGCCGCACTCAGTCCCAGCGGGACGAAGGTGGAAGGTACCGCGACCGCCGACTGCATCGCGACGATCATTATGCGTATCCCCTCGCAGAAGGCGGGCGGAAACGTGCAGATCGTCGGTGGCGAGCGAGCGATCACCAAGGTCGCGCTGGATCCGTCCAACAGTCCGGGCTGAGTTTCACCCATAGCGCACACGTCGTCCCCACGCCGATTGGCGTGGGGACGACGCTTATCATCGTTTGAGGATAGCTACGCGTTCTCGAGAGGACCACTATGAACACGCCTGACCCCCGCATCGATGCCCCTGAAGCGACCGTGATTCCCGCCGATTCACACGGGGCCGTTGACCTGTCGGCACGCGTGAGCGCGCCCGCAGCCGAGGACGCGGCCGCGCCCTCGGGGGAGGGGCTGCATATCCCGCTGATTACCACGACGGATGAGGAGAACTTCCAGGACGTCATGTCCACCTCCCAGGCCGTGCCGGTCATCATGGTCATGTGGTCGCCGCGCTCGCTCGAATCGAAGCCCGCGCTGGCCATGCTTGAGGAGATTACGCGCGAGCATGCGGGTGCCTTCCAGCTCGTTGAAGTGGACATTGACAAGGCTCCCGCCATTGCTCAGGCCTTCCAGATCCAGACCGTCCCCACGGTCGTTGCTCTCGTCGGCGGTCGCCCGGTGCCGCTCTTCCAGGGTGGAGCGTCCAAGGAGCAGGTCCTCCCGGTCGTCTCTCAGTTGCTCGAGGCTTCGGCGCAGATGGGCATCACCGCGCGCATCGCGGTTGCAGCTGAGGATACCGCCGCGCCCATTCCCCCCGAGCATGAGGCACCGCTGGCCGCGGAGGAGGCCGGCAACCTCGATGAGGCGATCACCCTGTGGGAGCGCGTCGTCGAGCTGAATCCGCGTGACGAGGACGCGAAGTCTCACCTGTCCCGCGTGCGTTTCGCCGCGCGTGCCTATGGCGAGCAGAACCCTGACGACCCGGCCTCTCACGCTGATGCACTCTTCGCGGCAGGTGACGCAGCGGGAGCCTTCGATGTGCTCCTCGAACTCCTTGCCGCCACTACCGACGCCGAGGAACGCGACGCGTTGCGCCTGCGGCTCCTCGACCTCTTCCGTGTCGCAGGCTCGTCCCCCGAGGTTTCCAAGGCACGTACGCGCCTGGCGATGCTCCTCATGTGATATCGTCATGCCAACGCACAGTTGCGGAAAGGGGCCGTCATCATGGCATCATGGATCATTGTCGCAGTTGTGTTCGTCTTGGTTGTCGTGTGGTACGGATGGCATTCCACGCACAACGAACTGACAAAGAAGATCGACCGTGAGTCCGACCCGGAGATCAGAAGCGAACTCATCAAGCTACAGGGGCAGATAGACCGGGGGAGGGCAGGCTTCTAAACCCCGTCCGCGCGTACGCGCCTGGCGATGCTCCTCATGTGATACCGACGTGCGACTGAGATACGCGCACCAAGCACGCAACGGACGAGGCCGGAGCAGGAATCCCTGCCCCGGCCTCGTCCGTGTCTCGAGGAATGCTCGATCAGCGCGCCTGGGAGGCGGGCACCAGCCACAAGGCACCCAGCGGCGGCACGCGCAGCTGAGCGGAGACCGGGCGACCGTTCCACGGGGTGTCCTCCGCGATGATCGTGCCGACGTTGACCACGCCGGATCCGCCGAACTCCTCGGCGTCCGTGTTCAGGATCTCGACCCACTCGCCGCCGAACGGCAGGCCCACGCGGTAGCCCTCGTGCGGGTTGCCAGCGAAGTTCGAGACGCACACGACGACCTCACGGTTGCCGTTGGCGTCAGTACCCTTACGCAGGTAGGAGATCAGGTTGTGATCGCCGTCTGAGGCATCGATCCACTCGAAGCCCGTGTAGTCGTCGTCCCACATGGCGGGGGAGTTCGCGTAAATCTTGTTGAGGCGCTCCACCAGCGCAGCGACACCGGCGTGGCCCTCCTGGTCCAGCAGCCACCAGTCGAGGGAGTAGGACTCGTTCCACTCCTGCTCCTGGCCGATCTCCTGGCCCATGAAGAGGAGCTGCTTGCCGGGGTGACTCCACTGGTAGGCGTACAGGGAACGCAGACCAGCCAGACGCTGCCACTTATCGCCGGGCATCTTCGAAATCAGCGAACCCTTACCGTGCACGACCTCGTCGTGCGACAGCGGGAGCACGTAGTTCTCGGAGAAGGCGTACACCAGAGAGAAGGTAAGCTCGCCGTGGTGCCAGCGGCGGTTGACCGGATCCTCGCTGAGGTAGCGCAGGGTGTCGTTCATCCAGCCCATATTCCACTTCATGCCGTAGCCGAGGCCACCGCCGGACGTCGGGGCAGTCACGCCGGGCCACGCCGTGGACTCCTCGGCGATCATGACGATGCCGGGGTGACGACGGTACGCGGTCGCGTTCGCTTCCTGAATGAAGTCGATGGCCTCCAGGTTCTCGCGGCCACCGTACTGGTTGGGACGCCACTGGCCGTCCTTGCGCGAGTAATCCAGGTACAGCATCGAGGCCACAGCGTCAACGCGCAGACCGTCGACGTGGAAGTCCTCAAGCCAGTACAGGGCGTTGGCAACCAGGAAGTTGCGCACCTCGCGGCGGCCGAAGTTGAAGACGTAGGTGCCCCAGTCGGGGTGCTCGC
>ENA-OWND01002210-OWND01002210.1-metagenome-genome-assembly--contig:-NODE-2210-length-10607-cov-3.620262_pt1 | contig 10607 bp, 10 predicted proteins | sample MGYA00245342_ERZ651119 | MGnify/ENA primary metagenome ERZ651119 (study PRJEB26857, sample SAMEA4031756) | metagenome | biome: human; feature: oral; material: saliva | place: Philippines | collected 2014...
CTTTATAGATTAAATTATGGTGCTTTTAAGCCCATTTTAATGGCTGTTTTACTAAGACCAGAAATATGCAAAGTAGATTTTGTTGATCTATTAAAAATAATAGAAAGATATATTTTTTTAATTTTTTATATATCTAGAAGACGTTCCAACATAGGCGATAGTTCGTTTTACGCCGATGCTAGTGAATATTACAAAAACAATAAAAGTATAGTTGACATAATTAAAAATATTAAAAAATGGTTAGTGGGCTATATAAAACCAAATCATTTCTATGACTACATTCAGGATAAATTTAATGAAGGAGGAGGATATTATTATTGGAATGGGCTTAAATACTTTATGTACGAGTATGAGCTTTATTTGAGGGAAAAATCTAAAAACTCGGAGTTAAAAATATCTTGGAGTAGTTTTACTAGTATTAAAAATAACTATTGCACTATAGAGCATATTTTACCTCAAACGCCTGATGGAGATTGGAAAAAGGTCGTCAAAGGATTAAGGGGTAAAAAAATTCAAAAAATAGTAGGCACTATAGGAAACCTTGTTCCTCTTGCAAATGCTAAAAATTCAAAATTAAGCAATTATGACTTTTTAATTAAAAAGAGTGGAAAAGATGGAGAATTTGTTGGTTATTACAATGGTTCGTATTCAGAAAATGAGATAGCCAAAGAAAACGTATGGGGTTTAAATGAGATTAAAGTAAGAAGTGAAAAACTCATAAAATTTTTATTCGATCATTGGGAGATAGAGACTTATTTAAATGAAGATGAATCTAACACTATAGAAGATTTAAAAAAAAGACTAACTTTTATGGAAGATGTAGAGTGACACTATCTAAATCTCTCTACATCCGCGGTCTTCAGTGCAAAAAGAGCTTGTGGCTTAAAAAGAAAAAGCCCGAGGTTTTGCAAGCTCCAGATGATGGCGCGCAGGCTGTGTTTGACACTGGCACATCAGTAGGCGAGCTAGCCTGTGAGCTATTTAGCGGCGGCGAGAGGATAGAGTATACCGGCGACTTTAGCTCGCAGATGGCAAAGACCAAGGAGCTTATCGAGCACGGCACAAAGGTCATCTACGAGGCCACTTTTTGCTTTGACGGCATCCTTGTAATGGTTGATATCCTCCGTATTTGCAAGGACGGTCTCGTCATAAACGAAGTAAAGAGTTCAACCTCGGTAAAAGAGGTCTATATCGATGATGTAAGCATCCAGTACTACGTCATTAGCTCGCTTGGCTACAAGGTGAGTGCCGTAAATATCATCCACATAGATAACAGCTACGTAAGAGGCGAGAAGCTCGAGCTTGAGAAGTTTTTTCACACCGAAGACGTGACTGAGCAAGTAAAGCAAAAACAAGCAGACATCCCTCAAATTTTAAGTAAATTTGACGAAATTCTTAGCAAAGACGTTGAGCCAGAGATTGATATCGGAGTTCAGTGCTCAAACCCATATCCTTGCGATGCTTGGGAGTACTGCTGGCGCGAGCAGCGAGGCATACCAGAGTATAGTATTTTTGATATTAGTGGCTTAAGAAATAAGAAGAAATTTGAGCTTTATAAAAGTGGCGTGGTTAAATTTGAAGATATCAAAGAGCTAGATAAATTTAACGCCTCTCAGCAGATACAAATCCGCTCTGAGCTCTCCAAAGAGCAGATCATAGACAAAGAGGCTATCAAAGAATTTCTAGAGACACTTAGCTATCCACTCTACCACCTTGACTTTGAGACATTTCAGCAAGCAGTGCCCGAGTTTATAGGTCTTAGTCCGTATGAGCAGATACCTTTTCAGTTTTCTATCCATAAGGATGATGGCAAGGGAAATTTGGATCATTTTGAGTTCTTGGCTGAAGTTGGAGCCGATCCCAGATATGAGCTGGCGCTAAATTTGATCAAATTTATCCCGCAAGATGCCTGTGTGCTAGCCTATAATATGAGCTTTGAAAAAAGAGTTGTAAGACGTCTTGCTGAAATTTATCCACAAATTTCAAATAAGCTTATGGCTATCCACGACAACATAAAAGACCTCATGGCACCATTTGCTAGCAAAAGCTACTACCACCCAAAGATGCAAGGCAGCTACTCTATAAAATATGTCTTGCCAGCGCTCGTGCCTGAGTTTGAGTCGGCGTATAAGGATCTAAATTTGATCCACCATGGCGGCGAAGCGATGCAGGCTTATGAAGCTATGGCGTATATGCCAGCCAAGGAGTGCGATGCCTATAAACAGGCACTTTTAGCATACTGTAAGCTAGATACCCTAGCGATGGTTAAGGTTTTAGAAAAACTGCGCGAAGTGGCAAAATAGACAAAAAAGTGTCTGATTTGCTGGTTATAATGCTTTAAAAATTTAAAGGAGAAAGTATGGATATAGAAAAATTTGAATCTATGTTAAAACAAATCAAAGTCCTAAACGACAAGCTAGAGATCAAAAAACTACGCGGCAATAATGACTACAACTTATTTTTAGCACTTTTAGATATAAACGATGAGGTTCGGTTACACTCACGATTTATCTATTCACTACTTGATCCAAATTCGTCACATTATCAAAAAGAGTTATTCTTAGAGCTTTTTATAAAAGCATGCGGGCTAGAGGATTTTGGGCTAGACCCGCAAAGCGCAAAAGCCTATAAAGAATACGAAAACATAGATATCTATATAACTGACGGCGCGAAGCATATTATTTTAGAAAATAAAATAAATGCCGGCGATCAAGAAGCCCAAATAAAAAGGTATATAGAAACCATCCAAAAGGAAAACGACGGCGAAGCTGAAATTTACGTACTATTTTTATCGCTGCAAGGGCGAGAGCCGAGCGACTATAGTTTAAGTGGGCTAAAAATCAAAGGCGGCAAAATTTTAGAAAAAAACGGTGATGAAGTGGCTAAATTTAAGGCTGTATCTTATAAAAAAGAGATAATGGCATGGCTTGACTCGTGTCTTGACGAGGCTGGAAATTTGGCAAATTTAGCTGCGGTGATATCGCAATACAAAAACGTAATTGAAAAAATTTATGGTTTCTATAAAGGAGTAGAGATGGATACCGAGGAAATAAGTAAGATAATACTAGAAAACTATAATCTAGTCGATGAAATAAGAAATAGATACTTTGACATGACCAATGCAAATAGGCTTAATAAATTTATGTCAAATGTAAAAACTGAGCTCGAAAAAAGATTGTCACAAGAGTGGTGTGTAGAAACAAAAGAGGCTGATGCTAGTAGGTGTTTTGCGCCTATATTTTTTTATAAACATAGTTGGGGTAATGGCCGTGTGCTAACTTTTGCTCTAGAATTTGACAATAGAAACTTTTTAAATCCATACATTGGACTTGCTTATGATACAAAGAGAATAAAAAAAGAATATGTGGATAACATACAAGTTGAATCTCTATCCAATGAATGGAAAGTAGGCGAAAGATTTGCTAGATATAAAATGCTTAACAAAGCTCAGTTTTTGAGAGAGATAATTATAAACAAGTATACCGAAGCTGAATTAGCTGAAGAGTTTGTAAATATGAAAGATAAGCTAGAGTCATTGGCTGATAAAATCATTAAGTTAGCTGTGGTATAGGTCAAACAGTTATTTTTGGATAGATGGGTCGCCTCAATCGCTAATGCCAATTTAAAGAGTTGGCGATTGGTTGATCGATCTTAACTTTATCTATTTCTAAACTATGGCAAAAGCTGTTATATAGATATTTATAGACAAATTTTGTCCATATTTTTATTTATAATAAAAACATAGGAGTAAAAATGAGCGAGCAAGAACTTTGGCAAGAGTATGATGAGTTTTCTTTTTTGGCGCAGGCTAAGTCAAGCTATGACTACGTAAATAACGCAAATTTTATGAAATATAGCAATACGAAAATGTCAAAAGATTTCTACAGGCAAGCTGTTAAGGCACTAAATAATGCGTATGATGTCGTTACTGAGGCTAAATTTATACTGCAAAATCTAAAAAACGACTTTGGCTGTGAGAGCGAATTTATAAAAGAGATATGCTTGCAAATTTTAGATATAGAGATGACGCCATACGAGCATCAAGAGGTGGCTAAAATGATAGAGAGCTATAGCTCTATCGCTTGATAAAATGGCTCTTTTGCACCGCTACTTGCAGAGTTATAAATTTTAACTCCGTTTAAAACGTCCATGTTGGATTTTGGCTCGTGGATATGCCCACAAAGGATGATCTTTGCCTTTAAAAGGTTATTTTTAATAAGCCTTGCAAGCTCTATATCTCCGTGATCCTTTTCATTTTTACTAATGCTCGTGCTTGTCTTTGCTGGGGGAACGTGGGTCAGTAAGATGTCGCACTCCGCAAATTCAAGCAGATCATCACACAAGTAAGGCACGCAGCCAAATTTAACGCCGTTTATAGTCTTTATAGCGCCATCAGAGTATATGGTATTTATAGAATTTAGCCAAGATGGCGGCATATCGTGGTTGCCAGAGCATACAAATACCGGCTTTTTAAAGCTTTTTAGCCACAAAGCAGTTTGCTCTTTTTCTTGTGCGCTCTCTTTGTATAGAAAATCACCGCTAAAACAAAAAATGTCAAATTTGTCTTGAAGGGCCAAAATATAGTCAAAATAGCCAGCATTAAAGTGTAGATCGCTAGCGTGAAAAAGTTTTATGCCACTCATTTGTGTCCATTAGCCTTTAACCCCAGATTAAATTTGTGATCAAATTTACCACCATATCTTTTTGCTTTGGCTCGCTTTGAGCTACAAATAATGCAAGTGCAACAAGGGCGTTGTCGCTCATCCTGCGCTCGCCGTTACTTTTAAAAAGCAGTTTGCATTTTGATAAAAACAGGACAAATATAAATGATCCGATGCGCTTGTTGCCGTCGCTAAATGGGTGGTCTTTGATGATGTAGTAGATCAAATTTGCCGCTTTTTCTTGTGGGCTCGCCAAAAGATCACGTCCTCCAAATGTCTGATAGATATTTTTTATTATCCCTTCAAATTCATCTGCCTTTTGGACGCCAAAGATATTTGACGCCTCGCCCTTTTTTATAAGCTCTATTTTTAGCTCATCCACTGCCGTTAGCGCCTCGTCATATCCAAGGATAAAATTTTCGCCCACTTCGCTTTTGCAAGGTCCAAGTGAGCCATCATCAAATTTTTGCAGTAGCGACCAGCTCTTTTTATAGTATCTAATAAGCTCAAGCGCCTCTTTAGTGTTGTTACTCATGGCTTAGAAATTTATCTCTTTTAGATACTCGCTGACATCTTTTTTGACCTCGTCAGCCAGCTCTTTTGGCTCAAGCACCTTGATAAATGGCAGATAATAATATATGAGCGGTTTTATCTCCATTATGTGCGTAAATTCTATCTCTATCTCGACTGAGCCGTCGCTATCTTGACCAGTTATGCGCTGCTTTGCGTGCGGTTTTCGCTCGAAGTATTTTGCCACTTCTGGCGCTAGCAGTAGCCTTGCTGTTTTTGGCGCTTCTAAATTTGCCCATGCCGAGTTCATCGCCTTTATGCGCTCATCTAACTCGCTACTTAGTTCAAATTTCTCTCCGCTATGCTTTATATCTTTTATACTTTTTAGATGAAATTTCTTAAATTTATTACCCTTTTTGCTATCAAGCAAGAGCAGATACCAAAATCCCTCAAAAAGTGCCAGTTTTAGAGGCTTTACAAGAAACTCAAAGCCGTTATACGTGCATGTTATCTCCGCTTTTTCTCTTATGGCATCCTCAAGCGCTTGAAAATTTACAAGATCCTCCTCGCTTAGCTTTTCGTTGTTTATGTTTGTAAGTATTGGGTGGTTTAGCTGCTGAGAAATTTGCTCTAAAAGCACGTGAGCCTTGCTGTAAAAATTTGAGCCCATGTTTTTTGCCACGTTATCAAGGATGTTTAGCACCACCCTGTCATCGCCGTCTAGTCCGTCGCTCGCGTCCTCGTCGTTTAGGCTCCAGTAGTGCCCCTTTTTGACGGCGCCATACTCTTTTAACGTGTCGTAAAGGTCGCGCTGGATGGTCTTTGAGGTCACCCCAAGCATGGCTGTTAGCTCTTTTATCGTGTGCGGTCTCTCTCTTAGCTTTAGGGCTATAAAATTTATGCGTTCAAATTTGCTGTTTTCTTGTTTGGTTATGATGGGTTTCATTTGGCCTCCTAGTTTGGGGATTATATCCAAATTAGGACTAGAGAGTGTCTTTTCTAGCATAATATCTGCCTAAGACCATCTAGCGCGCCACATTTTAGACTTATGCCGAAATACTGCGAGATGTAGTTATCTCGTGGGTTTATGCGGATAAGCGTTGCTTTTTTTGAGCGTTTAACAAATTTCTCACCAAAATTTCTGATTGTTGGCACCGCAAGCCCAGCGCCTAGCTCTATGATCACAAAGCGGCTATCTTTGTTTTGCTCAAGCCACGCTTCATATCTTTTATACTGCTCGTTTATGCGCCTTGTATTTACCATCCAGTCGTAAAACATCACGATATTTGGGCGGCTCACACAGCCACACTCTGGGCAAACTGGCATATCTAAAGCGACAAATTTCTCTTCATCTACTCTTATATCGCTACAAGTTTGCCATATAGCGCCATCACGCTTGTGGATGCACTGAGAATAGTGGATAGAGCCGTGGCACTCGTAAATTTTCTCCTCGCTAAAGCCAGCCTTAGCAAAGTGTCCATCGACGTTTGAAGTATAGACGAAGTAGTTTTCGTTTTTACTTTTTACAAGATCTAAAAGCAGCCTAAAGCCCTCATGAGGCTCTGTGTTTTTGTATAAATTTAGCCTGTGACCATAAAATGCCCATGCTAGCTTTGGATCATCTAAAAACCACTGCGGATTTGCCATATCTTCAAAGCTTAAATTTTTATCCCTTAAAAGTGGATACGCCCTCCAAAATCCCACATCTCCCCTAAAATCAGGCAATCCACTATCCACGCCCATGCCAGCACCTGCTGTGATGATAACCGCATCAGCCTCTGCGATGATCTTTTTGATCCTATCTATCTTCTCTTGCATTTTGATCCTTTCAAAGAAATTTGGGTAATTGTAATGAGTTTATAAGACAATTTTTTGTCTGTTATCTTTAACATATTTACTTTGTAAAAAGTGATATAGCTAATTAATTTTTTAAAAAAGAGAGCTTGTGAATGCAGAGGAGGGTAGTTTTGGTTTTATGTGAGATGAAAATAATATAGAAATTCCATTTTTTCAGCGTCCTTATTTTTGGAGTAAGGTTCAGTGGGAGCAGCTTTTTAATGATCTTCTTAATGGCTTTAAGGAGCAAAGATTGCATTTTCTTGGTTCAATTATATTAAAACAATTACCGAGCTCAATGGTAGAAGGAAGTCGTAGAAGCCTAATAGATGGACAACAAATATTAAAGACTTTTTCTATTTTAGTTAAGTCTATTTATGATTTATTGGATGAAGATAGACTTGTTGATTATGTAGGTTTTTTGTACGCAGAGCCCACAAAATATAAAAATCCAAAAATAAAACATTCTCATATAAATAGATCTTCTTTTGAGGCCATTATAAATGCTAAAGATTATTCTGAAGTATGTGAGTCAAAAGATGATGGTAAATTACTTGCTTGCTATAAATATTTTTCTGAAAGATTAAAAAATAGTAATTTAGAAAGCAGCGATATTGTTCGTTTCTTGGACTATATATTAGAGATGAAGTTATGGGTCGTTATAAATTTAGATGAAAATGAAGACGAACAAAAAATATTTGACTCTATAAACTCTGCAGGTCTGGTTTTATCGTCAATGGATATCATCAAAAACGCAATATTTGATAGACTTATAAAATCTGGAAATATGGGTGATGAAAAAGCAAAAGAAATATACAGATATTATGTAGCAAACGCACCTAAATTGTATTTTGTATAGCCTCAACTAGCAATTTTTTATTCTCGTTGTTCATCTTGTCATAGTTAAAAATCAAAAATCTAGTATCTACTAAAATTCCTTGCACTATTAAATAATTTGTGCCATTTTTCCATTCCATTATAGCTTTGCCGATATTCTTAAATTTACCATTTATTGCGGTGCTAAATTTGTTATTATTTTTATTGTAAGGCATCAAAAAAGCATTGTAAATATTGCTTGTATCATAACTGTTTTTGCTCTTTATAACATAGGCTGTATATTCACCATAAGCTACTTGCTTTGTTATATCACTGCTTTGTGGTAGCCCTTTTAAATTAACACCATATTTATAGTATTTTGCATCTAAAATATAAATTTTATCGTCATAAATCATAATGGTATCTGGCTGTAATGAGCTATTATCTTTATCTTTTGTATATCTTAGTTCCCACTGCGTTTTTGGAAAGTATATATTCTTATCAGCAATTCCAAATGCGTTATCTATCATTTTTTCCCAAATCGCATAAAATTTAGTAGTACCAAATTTAAACTCATTTTCTTTTAGTTCATTGTCGTTTTGTAAAAGCATATCTTTCATAGAGCTAAAAAGCAGTCGCTTTTTATCATCAAAAGTGTTGTTTAGTTTGTTTTGTAAAATATAAAGGCAGTGATTTTTGCTTGTTGGTAGATTAAATTTTGGTGGCATAAATGAGTTATAAACAAAGCCAAATTTATGAAAAGCTTCATAAACACAATATCTATTTATGGCTGTAATTAGTTCGTTTTCATTTGTTTGATTTTTCTTGGTTTGAAACTCTGTATAAACGAAAGAACCATTTTTTTGAACCAAAGGGCAATTTTTCTTAATTGTTCTAGCAAAATTTATCTTACCTTTTGTGGCGGTTTGATAAATGGCTTCTCGTTCTATGTAGTAGCTGTGGGCCAAAAAATACTCTATGACATTTTTATAAGCGATGATTGGAAAGGTTTGTTCTATTTGATCGTTATTAGTATCAGTAAAGTGTATTTTGGTATGGGATTTATTAAATTTTAAAAGCACGGATAAGAGCTTTCTAATGTCAGCTCTTATATTTTCATCATCTAAATCAAAACCTAGTGGAAAGCAAATTTGCAACTTATTATTTTTGCTTCTAATGCCAACAAAGTCATCGTTTATGGCATTGTTCAAAAAGCAATGCTCTTTTAAATTAGTTATTTGCTTCATCTATGTTATTTTGTGTCTCTGCTTCGTCTTTTTCGTTTTATTTCGTATTTTTAGCTAGTTCTGCTCTAATTTCGTCATTAAAAATATCAAATTGTAAATCCCCGCTATTTTCATCATTTATAAAATGAACAATAATAGCTTCTAGCGTTTTAAAATTGCTATTGAATGCACCCTTGTCAAATTTAAAAACATCATCCCAAAGGTATTTTAAAACCTTGTATGCAAATAGTTCTTTATTTTTTAGCTCATTTTCAGTTAGGAAATACACACCTAGCCTCTTATCTTCCATTGAGCTTGTATTATCGCCACTTTCAGTAATTACACTATTTATAGTGGTGCAAAATTTTTACCAAGTTATGGTTGTGTCTAGGATAGGCAACTCTTTAAATTCTTTTGCTGCATTTTTAAAAGAATTTTCAATCAGTCTCATAGTAAATCTACGCTGAAATGCGGTGTCAAGCGTAAAGACATTTTGGTCACTTGTATTCATTGTGGCGATTATCCATAAATTTGAAGGAATTTTTATAGGTTTATCTGTATTGTTTTTACCATAAACTATTTTTGCAATATTTTCATTATTGATAACATAAACACTGTTGCCATCCTTGTCTCTATCAAGCAACTGAAAAATTTCGCCAAATATCGCAGGTGCGTTACCTCGATTTATTTCATCAATGACTAAAAGATACTTCTGGGTTGGATTTTTATAAGCTTTTTCTAAAATTTTAGTAAAAGGTCCGGGTTTAAAATCATAACTTACAGCACCATCATCTTTTAAAGCAGGCATTATCTGTCCAACAAAATCACTATATGAGTAGTCAGGGTGGAAAACTAATTTTTCAAAAATATAATCATGCTTTGGATGCTCGGTTTCTATTGTATGACTTTTACCACTACCTGGCACACCATAGTAAATTATATTTTCTCCGCCTTTTTCTCTTGAATTTTCATCAATTTCTATTTCATCATTGCTGTCTTTTTCGTGACTACTTTCATCTAGTAAAAAATCAATCTCTTTTTCTTGTAGTTTGTATAAAAATTTACCGCTTTTGCAACGATACATAATACTGTATGGCAAATCTATTTTTATCGGTTCTATGTCAATATTTTCTAATTGTCCATTTTCTTTCTTTATAAGTTTTTTTATAATAAAAAACTCTCCGCTTTCGATAGTTTGTACATAGCCAAAAATAATATCATCTGTCAAAACGGTTTCGTAGTTTTTTATATCTTTAATTTCTAAGTCATCTTTTAATGAGCAAATCCAAGTATTCATATTATTATTATATCTCCAATCCCGTTAAATTCGTCACATTCTAAATTAGTGTTATATGGAACACCAATGTATTTTTTTGAATAGCGGTCGGTATTATAAGCAAAAAAAGAGCCGTGCCGCCTTTTTATGATTGTATCTGTTCTTAGTATATTAAAATTTTTTAGGTAGTTTCCAGCTATTGTGTTGTAGCTTTCCCCAGTGTCTATATCTGACATCAAAATATAATAATTGTCGCACTTTTGCATAATATATCTATAAAGC
>ENA-OWND01002211-OWND01002211.1-metagenome-genome-assembly--contig:-NODE-2211-length-10605-cov-39.075450_pt1 | contig 10605 bp, 10 predicted proteins | sample MGYA00245342_ERZ651119 | MGnify/ENA primary metagenome ERZ651119 (study PRJEB26857, sample SAMEA4031756) | metagenome | biome: human; feature: oral; material: saliva | place: Philippines | collected 2014...
TGTGCGTTCACACCTAATTTCTGGAAGACGTAATTAATCACGTCCTTTCCCTTTTCCATCACACCAGCCAAAATATGCACTGGCTCAATGGTTTGCTGCCCATTTCTCTGTGCAATATTTATCGCACTCTGAACAGCCTCTTGTGCTTTAATTGTAAATTTATCAAATGTCATTCTTCAAATCTCCTTTCTTATTTTCTTATCGTTCCTCTAATCATTTCTAATCAGACGTTTTTCAATCACCTAATTATTCATCATCAGCCTCCCGATTATTTCTTACTTTTTTACTAATTCTGTAACCCATTATCTCAAATGATGTGCCTATGAAAACAAAATGACAGAATGACAGATGTAAGCGACATAATGACAGATTTTTTCTTCTTTCTCACTAATCACTCCCCTCTCCACTCGGAGAGGGGTTGGGGGTGAGGCTACTTCACCATCACAAACACTTTTTCTCCTTTCTCCATAGCCTCCGTCATCATCTTAACGAGTGTCAGCACACAGCGGGTAGAGTCCAGCACATAGCCTTTGCGGCGGTTGAAACCGAGGAGGATGCAGCCCCTCGTATCTTCAGGCTTATTCCCCGCATGAATCCTTATCCCTTCAAAGCCCTTCACGTTCAGCAGCAGCGGCAACCATCGTCCGAATCGTTGACTACGAGTGATGAGAATGCGATACCGCCCTGTGGGGATAGCTCTAAAACCCTCGCCTTTCACTTTCTTAATCGTTTTCAATGAACACTTTTCTGACAGACGTTTTGAGGGAGGTTCGAGGGTGTCAGAGAAAAAATAATTATTGACATATAAACGTCCGATAGTATATTTCTTCTGGTAATATTGTCTTATTAGTTTTATTTCCATAGCGTTGACTTAATTTGATTTGTGATTTTATGATTGTGATTTTGTGATTTTATGATTGTGATTTTGTGATTGCCAATAGAGAGTTTTCAGATTATAATAAATATTACATGATACGATTAAAAGTGTTTACACCTTATATTTATCTTGGGTCGTTTTCATCCATTTGCCTTCCTCTTTCTTTTCAATCCATCCACTCTTCTTCCATCGATAGATGATGTTGTTGATTACGTTTCTGGTCACAGTAGAACCCTTTTCTTTTTGCAGGTCATTGATGGTGAAAACTGGTGGGAGTTTGTCAAAAATACATCCGTTTGCCGAATATTTTCCCATTTCTTGTTCAGCCGACTTATATTCACAGAGTAACGCTTCACCGAAGAAGTTACATTGTTTCTCCAAAATATATTCAGCAATCAAGCGAGCAAATTCCAGCACCTTCTCGTTCTCTTCACCCATTAGTAGACGGGCAATAACGCCACAACGAAAACCAATGACAGCTGCACGCTTACGATAGGTGTCTTTGACGATGTCGCCATCAGCCATTGCCTCTATTCTTTTCCGTTCCACCCACTCGCCGATAGCTTCTCGCAATAGGGGGGTGTCAATAATGCCATGGCTGGCGCGCAACATGGTTACAGCAGCATTAACTTCAGTCGACAAGCCCTCCACTTCTTCACCATAGAGGGGCATAGGGGCAAAAGTGGAATCGGGCATTTCTGCGATAAAGATGCGCGATGACAATCCGTTTTCAACATTGTCTCTTTTGAAACATCTTTTGAAGGCACCGTAAGTGCCAAGGATAGAGAAATTATAGGCTACGGGAACCACACCACTCTCTGCCTGATCTGAGTTGTAATCTTGCCCCCATACACCATTATCGAAGGCAAGGCGATAGACATCATACTTCTGCGACCATGACCCTGCACCATTTGTCTTGCGAAGCGTATCGAGTTCCTCACCAAAGGAGAAGAGCGTGTGACCACGGGAATTCTTAAATCGTCTCAACAGCGTTGAACAACTTATGGTGACGGGCACTGAACGTATCAACACACAAGGATCTTCGGGTGCTTTCTCGTTGGCTTTGCGACGCTTCTTTTCCTGTTTCCATTTCTCTTCAATCTCACGTGAGCGAGCATCGTCCTCAAGCATTTGACTTATCCATAAGTCCACCTTTGATTTGCAAACGCTCTTGCCTGATGCTTGTGGACCGACAATGACCGACATTAAGTTGAGTCGGTGCAACTGACCATCACAATATCTTACTTGAACGCCGTCTGCGTAGGCAGCAGCAAGGGGGAGTACAGCACATAGTACGGGCATGTGCATATTGGCAGGAACGCCCTCAAGCGTTTTGCACAATATGGGGGGAAGGGTGTTGAATATTTTATTAATGCAAGCTATCTGCGCTTGCTGCTCTGCCTCTCTTTTTATTTCAAGTTGTTCCAGGTTGTTTTCGGTTGAAACTTTTGAATCTGACTTATTTCTGAGTGATTCTGTATAAATCTTTCGCAGTTGAAATGACATCGGGCGGTTGGTGTTGGTGTATTTCTCGTAGAAGTCTTTGATCAGCTGTCGGCAGTCGGATTCTCGTGAATATTCTGGCATACGCTGTGCGATGATGGCTTTGAGCTGCTCTTGTGGGAGGAGTCTACAGATCCCCATAGAAAGTAGTGTTACGAGCGAATTGTGACGTGTTCCCTTGCTGGTAAATGCAGCAGGTGACAGCCCCGAAGCGGAAACAAAAGCGTCGAAGAGCACTTCCGTGTCTGGATGGATGTCAACGGGTGTGTCGTCAGCGTTTGCAGTGTCTTCTGTAGTCGGCTCTGTTCTCTCTTCTGTGGATTTTATAGGGGGTAGAGGGGTGACGGGTGTATTTTTTATGTCAGTATCTTTTACAAGTGTCTTCGGTGCTTTTTGCTCCGTAAATAGACGCTCTTTGTCGATGAAGAAGATGTAATCGGCTGGCACGGCAAAGGAGCAGCGTGCGTAATCCTTGCAAGCTTCATCAAAATCTTTCAGCCCCAGTTCCTTTGCAAGCCACTGCTGTCCCTCTGCCAAAGTCATCTTCTGAGGAAGTGTGAATACGATGCGCAGTCCTTCTGACGATGGCGTCATGTGCACCAGAACGATGCCCAACTCCTTCGTACGCTCTTTTACTTTTTCGTTGTAGAAGGTTTCAGGTGAGGGGATATGGTCGATGTCAAGAATGGAAAGCCCTGAAGGAATTGCCTCAGCGTTGAGTCGATGACCATTCTTGAAGTGTGCATGAAAGCAGAAGGCTGGTAAACGGCGTTTCAGTTCTGCTTTCTTCGTTGAGAAATCATCACGACTCATCTCGCCACGCATCACTTGTTCGCGGTAATCGGCAAGTTCAGCACAGATGTTGTTTACTATGGTCGAATGTATTACCACATCTAAGATATCAGCTGTGCAAGGAATTGTGTGCTGGGAACGAATACTTTGTATATAATCGAACATTTTGTTTACTTTTATGATTAGAAACGGGGATGTTCGTACATGATTTATAATGCAGAACAACCCCATGAAAAATTATTACTATGCAAGCAGACTGCCTTCCATAAAGTTAATTGCCTGCTGACTTTCATCGTAAACAACGTCTACGGGGGCTGTCTCGTTAGAGCGTTTCACCATGATGTAAAGTCTTACGCGGTCGGGCGCCACTGTTGCTCGTCCGTGTTTCATGTTCAGTATGCGGTTGGGCGTTGCCGTTGATGGCGTTTCTCTCGCGAACGCACGGAAATCAAATTCCTGTGGGGAATTCATTGCAATAGACCCTCTCACTCTCTTGCCGTTAGCGGCGATAATGCGCTGGTAATCAGCGTCACTCATAATTACTTTTACTTCCATAATCTTATGATTTTTTATTGATAATATCAATGTCTGAAATACTTACATTCTGGAACACACGCTCATTATATTCCGTTGTGTAGAAGTAGAGCTGTGCTGCGACGAGCGCACCCTCTTCGAGTTCTTTTTCTGCCTCTGCATCAAAGAGGGTTGATGTGAAGCGGTCGGCAAACTTACCTCCAAGCTGTTGCAACTGAATGTCACGGCAGTGCGAGGTGATTCCTTTCTGATTGGTGTACGGGCGGACTTCTCCGAGTTTTGTAATCTTAAAAATGTTGTTCATAATGATATTTTTTTTCCGCAGGCAACATTGCCATTGGTTTGTTTTTATGTTTGCAAAGTTATCTCGCTTCATTCGTGATTGCAACTTTTAGAAGTAATCTGAGGTTTCTTAAAATCTCTTAATCTTAATCGCTAAATGCTTTATTTACAGAGGCTTTCAACGTTGATTCAGAAAGACTGATATTACTATGATCGTTGCTGACGAGGTATCTGAAGAAGATGCTTTTAGCCACTCTTAGTGGACTTTCTCCCTGCTCTCCCGATGCTATTGTTAGGGCAATAAGGGCATAGAACCATGTGCGTTTTATCTTCTTTTTCCCCTCCTCCGATAAGAACAATCCTTTCTCTCTCCGCAATGTCTTCACGTCATTGGATAGATAGGGTCGCAGTTGATTGGTTAGCTCGTCCAAACGCTTGAAGTATTCTGGTTTGAATAGTTCGCACATCATCGTGTTCTCGTCAAAAGGAAATCTGCGCTTTGCTTTACGCTGTTGCTGCACACGCTGTCGTGTGTAATGCTTTTTCCTCATTCTCCCAAGTGTTGTGAGAAGAGAAAGCACGGGAAACGCTGCGCAGCTTTACCTCATGAGATTCCTCCTGCCCACTCCGCTCGGGTGAAACAATCTGTCTGATCTTTGGGTGTAATCTCTCGAAAGAGAAAACCCACGTCAAGTCATTCTAACTGTGACGTGAGTACAAAGTTATAGACAGGGAGCGTTTGCATGAAACTGAACCTTGCAAGGGCTTTATAAAAAAATTATTTTTTTATTATCAAAAAATTATAAACTGATAATCAACAGGTTACGAAAATAGTTTATAATTTGTTTATAGAAAGTTTATAATGTGTTTATAGATTGTTCATAATTTGTTTATAGATAATCCGTCATGTGTTTATAGATTGCATCTCATGTATTTATAGTTTGTTTAACAAGGCGTTAATAGATAGTTAGGATCGCTTTCCTTTTGTTCTTACACGATAAAAATAAGGGGATAGCCTCGTGGCTACCCCCTCTATTTATTCCCTAATTCTTTGATTTATACTACGAATATAAAATGTTTTTCCACAAGAATGTCAATTCTCTTGCAAAGATATGTGACTTTTTTAGAGGATGTCTTCTTCATCTCCAATCTCTTTACCACTTCCATTATCAACACGTAGAGTGGGAGGAGTGGTGTTGTTTGAGTTATTGCCTGTTCCAGCTAATAATACAACCTCTTCACATAAAGAATGGACAACGCAATAGGGGCTGGTGTATTCTTTCTTATTCATTATGTTCTAATTTAAGTATATATTTTGATGTTTATTTTAAGTATATATCTGTCAAATAATCTGTTAAGCGGCTCGCAAGAATAATTAGCAGATAAATTGTAGTAATGCTATTAAAATAGCTCGAACGAGATACAAAGTTAATTAATATCTTTTAAAAAACGCTCTGTTTATCCTTAAATCCGCAATAAAATGTGCAAAATAACGGCTTTTGTAGGGTGTTTCTTTCCCGATAGCAAGGTGACATCAGCTGAGCAAGAACAGTTTTACAGAGCCTCAATAATTCTGACGATGGCATTATAGTTGTCGGTGGTGATGCCGAAAGCGGTGCGGTTGTCGTTGTAAGGGCGGTGGTGAGTGAGGTAGGTGTTGTTGTTGCCTCCACCGATGGCTTTGTTGATGGCGTTCATGGTGATGTCGGTAAGGTTTCGGAGCTTTACGAAGATGGCGATGATGTTGAGTGCCATCTTCTTGTTTATTCCCCACGGGTTGGCGTGGGGCATTGTCATCTCGAAGCGGGCGAGGAGGGTGTCGTCGTTGCAGATGTTTTCAAAGCATAGCTTTAGATTTTCGTAGTCGAAGCTGCCAAAGAGCTGTTCTAAGCCCCTTGTCTTATCAAAGAGAGTTGTTAGGATTTTCTTTCTGCGTGCTTCTTTCTGTAGGGTGGGGGTGGTGTTTGCATCTTTTGCGGTGAAGGGGTTATAGCTGTCAATGACAATCTTCTCACCATAAATGTTAGTCTTCTGAGAGAAGAAGAGTTCAGCATACTTATCGAAAGCGGTTTCCCCTATTTCGTTCATTATTTTCAGTACGACACCATCGTTCTCACTTACAGGATCCTCCTCGTGTCCAGGTTGAATATAATTCAGACTTCTTGTGGCTGTTACGGTCATAATGAGTTGTGCTGATGCTTCAGCTTCAGCTCTTGTGCGATTGATGGTGTTTCTTCCCTGCTTGATAATGCTACACTCTTTGATTAATGAGGTGTAGATAAAGGGGATTTCGTCAATTTTATTTCCCCCTGCTTGGTAGAGTTTTTCAATGCATTGTGTACTCGTTTGCCAGATGTCCATCACAGAGATTTCTCCCTTCTCTCTTTGCAGGCGGTTGAGTGGCGATGCCCATTGCTTAAAGAGCGAACCCTCTGGTGAGTTCATTACCTGCGTCTTGTAGACCTCATTGTCATAGTCTGTCAGAATCTCCATATTCCTGTAAGTCTTTTTCAATTTTATTTATCAATGCTTTAAGATGCTCTTTTGGATAGAGTTCTGGGTTGTCGAGACTCATATTGCTGAAGGTTGCATCCTCGAAGTTGATGTATCTGTAGTTATCTTTCCCGACGTTAATCTTTTTTCTACTGCCGTTGGGTGTCAGACTGATAGATGCGTCTCCACCAATATCGCTTGCTACCTCGACAACATCTCTTGTCCATTTGTCTTTCGCATTCAAATGCACAGCGTTGCCTGCGCCAGCATCGGTGACAAGTTTCACTCCTGCGTTCGTGTCTTTGCGGATTCCTTGGATAAACTCGAAACGCTTTGCGAGTCGCTCGAGGTTAGGTTTGGGCCATGTAAATTCCACTTTTCGGAAGCCTCTGGGGTAGCGGTTTCGATCGTTAACAATCTCCCAGAAGCAGGATGAATTGTATAGATTTCTGATACTTACTTTTAGAGAGAATCGTTGTGCCATGATTCTTGAGAATGTTTTTTCAAGGATATTTTCCACCGATTTCATCGTTCGAAATGCTGTTGTTGAGTTCTCTATAGCGAGGAGCTGCACGCCAGGTCGATTGTCAATAATAATTATGCAACGTCGATAGTCATCAAAGGGGATCGAATTGAGTTGTTCGTCGTGTCGTGTTCCTCGGCAGTTGTTGAGAATCATCAGTATGTAAACGCCTTCTTCTCTGTAAGGTGCTAAGAGGAAACGATGAAGATACTGCGTGCCTCGTGCGTTGGTGAAGTTAATGCGTTTTTCGTTATTGAAATCATCAATAAACACATCGTCAAAGCATTTTTGTCGGTGGATGAAATTCCTCTCAACTTCTTGCTGGCGCTCTTCGTCGTAGAAGAAGTCGTCTTCGGCGCACTTCTCAAACATGTAGTTATAAAGTGAGAATCTTATCATTGTGCTGATTGTTTTTGTTATATTTTTTTGGTAAAGAGATTGTTTTTGTCTGATAATAGTTTTTTCACAGTTCTGTAAGCCATAAACGCAGGAGAAACATTTTTGCCTTGCTAATGAGCTTTTAGGATTGCTCTTGCAAATTTACGAAAAATATTTATAATTAACAAACTAAAGTTTCCCACCCTAATAAATAGATAGAAAAATAACAGTTTGTCGAATTTTCTTTGTAAATTAGTAATCGCTAAAGAACTGATTTTAAAGACAAGACAACAAAACTGTTATGGAAGCAAAAATAGAGAAAATAAGTGAGTTATCCAAACTTTTGAGTGTTAAAACTCGAATGAGTGATGATTTATTTCATCCTTTTGACAAGTTTGGCATTGGCCACTTGTTATCTCGCCTGTCATTGGAGAAAACATGACGGGGTCTCGGCTTCGCAAGCAACTTGTTAACTTGTCCACTCGTTGACTCGTCCACTTACCATGTTACTCTGTCTTTTATTTACCCTGTCTACAAGCAACTTGTTCACTTGTCTACTCGTTGACTTGTCCACTTACCATGTTACTCTGTCTTTTATTTACCCTGTCTACAAGCAACTGGTTTACTCGTCCACTTACCATGTTACCAATTGAAGTATCGAAATCACAGGATAAAGATAAAAATTGAAATGTAGCCCCCCAGAATTTGTTTTTAACAAAAAGATTAAGTAAATTCGCACTTGGTACTTGACTTTGCCAAATTTAAATTTAGAAACCAATTTTATGCCGAGCTATACGATGGAGCAGAGTTGTATGAAGTTTTTAGCGATGGCAGAGAGATATTAAAAGTAATATTTAGCAAGAAAGAAAATAAATTTATATCTATAAAGTAATTTTATGAGAACGTACAAACGAGGAAATTTTGCTATCTATCTATCACAAGAGTATTATTTTTATAAAACAGATAATCCTGATATGTTTGAATTAATAGATAGAAAGTGCCAATATGAAAAGTTGAGCAAAATAGGTTTCTTGCAACATAATAATATAATAAGCTATAAATATGTTTCAAAAAAAGATATTTCAAGCGCATTTAATACAATAACCTTTGTTAAATATAAGGGATTTAATTTCTTTGTAGAGAATTCTTCAGAAGGCAAATTTATACTTCGTCCATTAGAAGAAGCAATGAAATATTTCAAAGATTTTCCAAGACACGGATATGACCCCATATATGAGGCGATGGAAGAGGAAATTTCTGACATTTGGGAGGAACGCAGACCAATAGAGGGTTTCAAATTTGATGTAGAGCCAATTGTTTATCTTAAAAAAGATGGTGTGTGGTTGAAAGAACCGAGGGAATAATAACCTCATGGTATGCAATCATAGACGAAGGTACAGAACTATGGGGAGTGTATAGCAATGGACATGAGGTGCTGAGAGCTGTGTTCAAGTAGACGAGTGAACGAGTTGACAAGTTAGACGAGTAAACAAGTTACTTGTTATGAAGGGAAGTAGACGAGTTTACAAGTTGATGAGTAAACAAGTTGCTTGTTAAGGAGGGTAGTAGACGAGTAAACAAGTTACTTGTTATAAAGGAAAACTCGTTCTCATGTTACTCTGTCTTTCTTTGCAAGCAACTGGTTCACTCGTCCACTCGTTGACTTGTCTACTTGTTAACCATGTTACTCTGTCTTTTATTTACCCTGTCTACAAGCAACTGGTTTACTTGTCCACTTACCTACTTGTCTACTTTTCAACAAAAAAACTACTTTACCTTGCATTTTCAATAAATTTTGCTATATTTGCAAATTGTTTAATACATATGTATCACATGTTTGTTGAGATTAATGATATTTCATACTATGAGTTTAAATTGTAGTCACTGTGTATGGAAGGCTCAAGAAGAGTTTTGTTTGTCCTTTTATATGATAGAGAAAGAGTTTCACAATCCGATTTAATAATATCAGACTAAATATAACAATGTTCTATGAGAAAAAAGTTACTTATGTGTTTTGCCATGCTCTTTATGTGCATAAGCACGGCATTGGCACAAACTAAAATTTCGGGTACCGTAGTGTCGGCCGACGATAACGAGCCTGTTATCGGTGCTACCATTATGGTCGTAGGCACCAAGTCGGGTGCAGTAACCGATGTTGATGGTAAGTTCTCGCTTACCACTGACGTCGCTAATCCTCAGATTACTGTGGGCTACATCGGTATGGCATCACAGACGCTGAAGGGTACTACCGACATGAAGGTGGTGCTAAAGTCAAGCACTCAGACACTGAACGAGGTTGTTGTGACGGGTCTTACCCGCACCGACCGCCGTCTCTTTACGGGTGCTACGGACAAGGTTGATGCTGAGAAGGCGCGCCTGAGTGGTGTGGCAGATATCAGCCGTTCGCTTGAAGGTCAGGCGGCGGGTGTGTCTGTTCAAAATGTCAGCGGAACTTTCGGTACGTCTCCAAAGATTCGTATTCGTGGTGCCACCTCTATCTACGGTAGCAGTAAGCCACTTTGGGTTGTCGATGGTGTAATCATGGAAGATGCAGCCAATGTCGGTGCAGACGACTTAGCATCGGGTAATCCAGAGACGCTTATATCTTCTGCGATAGCAGGTCTTAATGCCGATGATATTGAGAGTTTCCAGATTTTGAAGGACGGTTCGGCAACTTCTATCTATGGTGCGCGTGCGATGGCAGGTGTGATTGTTGTTACTACCAAGAAGGGTAAGCAGGGTCAGGCACACATCAGTTATACTGGTGAGTTCACCTCTCGCCTCGTTCCCTCTTATAGCAACTTCGATATCCTCGACTCAAAGGAGCAGATGGGTATCTACAGAGAGTTAGCAGACAAAGGTTGGCTGAACTTCTCAGAAGTACTCAATGGTAGCGAGTATGGTGTATATGGAAAGATGTACGAGCTGATTAACACGTATAATGCACGTACAGGGCGTTTTGCCTTAGAGAATACCACAGAGGCTCGCAACCGTTATCTACAGCGTGCAGAGTTCCGCAATACCAACTGGTTTAAGGAGTTGTTCTCATCTAATATTATGCAAAGCCACTCTATCAGCTTGAGCGGTGGTACACAGAAATCAAACTACTATGCATCGTTCAGTGCATTGTTAGACCCGGGATGGTATAAGCAGAGCAACGTAAACCGTTATACGCTCAATGTGAATCTCACACAGCACTTGTCAGACAAGCTGTCGTTGAACC
>ENA-OWND01002213-OWND01002213.1-metagenome-genome-assembly--contig:-NODE-2213-length-10596-cov-3.716441_pt1 | contig 10596 bp, 14 predicted proteins | sample MGYA00245342_ERZ651119 | MGnify/ENA primary metagenome ERZ651119 (study PRJEB26857, sample SAMEA4031756) | metagenome | biome: human; feature: oral; material: saliva | place: Philippines | collected 2014...
GATACTTGAAGCTCTTAATTGTGAACATATCACTATCAGTCATCATAAAGGTGAAATAAGGTGCGAGAGAATAGATGGTGGAAATCCTACTGCTGTTTTGATAAATGCAGATTCTTTGCGTTTTTATTGTTTTTCTACAAATGAAAAAGGTAATATATATACTTTTGTTATGCTAAGACAAGGTGTTGATTTCAGGACAGCTTTAACCTTTATAGCTGATTTATTTGATGTTAGTTTCTCGTCCAAATACAAACAATCTCTTCAATTACCATTTGGGGGGTTTTTTAAAGGATTGTCACAAAGTAATGAGTCGCCCGAATTGCATATGAAAACTTATAGTGAATGCATATTAAAACCTTTTAAGTATATAGCGAACACGAAATTTCTAAAAGATGGTATTAGTTTATTAACTCAAAACAAATTTTATTTAGGGTTTGATGATATAACGCAAAGAATTACAATCCCTCAATGGGATTTGCAAGGACGTTTAGTTGGTGTTATGGGGCGTTCCAATTTACCAACTGAGGAACTTAGGTGGCTTCCAATAATTGAGTGCCAAATTGGATTGACGTTATTTGGTTATCATATTAATTATCAAAATATCCAGCAGGCGCAAACTTGTATAATTACAGAAAGTTCAAAAGGGGTTATGCAACTTGATTCCATGGGGTATCCTTACGGGTTAGCTACAAGTGGTAATAACATTTCGGATACACAAACAAAATATTTAAAATCTTTAATGATTGAAAATTTAATATTAGCGTATGACCATGGGCAAGATAGGGAATACTTAAAATCACAGGCTCGTAAATTGTTAGGAAACAAATATTTCGCCAGTAGTAGAGTTGGATATATATACGATTCTAATGGCGAAATACTATGTGGGAAAGAAGCCCCGACAGATTTAGGCAAAGATAAATTTAAGAAATTGGTCAAAAACCATATAATTTGGTTAGAGGAGTAACACAGGTGGCACAAAGAAGTAAAGATAAAAGAATACAGGAATTATATGATAAAGGCATAAAACCATATAGTATCAGTAAACTTAACGCTATTGATGGCTGTTTACGTGAGGCATATTATACTTACAAAGAACATAATCATGGCGACGATAATATATATGGTATTATGGGGACTAAAATACATGATGTATTAGAAAAAATTTACAAAAAAGAAGCTAAAGAAGAGGATTTACTTCCTGCCCTAAGAGCAGAATTAGAATACGCCGATATTTTAGGGGTTGATTTCCCAAAAGATTTTCGGGGTGGAAATTCAATTAGAAACAATTGGGTTAAAGATATGGCGGATTATTGCCGGCATTTCCGGAGAATCCCGGGTGAGGCTTTGACAGAACAACTTATAATTTATAAAGTTGATGATAAACGGTATTTACGTGGCTATGTAGACCTTACAATAGTAGTAGACGCAGAAAATAAAGTAGTTGATATTTATGATTTCAAAACTAGTTCAGCTTTCAAAAAAGAAGATTTAAAACATCATGGAAGACAGCTAGTGTTATATGGGATGGCATTCGAGCAGGCTGGTTACAAAGTAAGAAAAATAGCATGGGATATGTTGAAATATGTTAAAGTAGAATATATGGGTTATAAAACCGCTCGCTCTACAAAGAAGACATTGATAACAAAGATGGTTCAGCGCAATAAATTAGTAAAAGAATTAGAACTACCGATTAGATGTGAACTTAGTGAACAAGGGTGGAATCTTATTGATATTGATTTATATGTAGATGATTTAAAAAAATACTTTGACAATCTGCTATGTTTGGATGTCGACTTAAAGCAACCTAAATTTCCAAGTTGTTTTAAATTTAGCGAAGCCATTGTTGAATATCCATTTACAAAAGAAAATCAAGATGAGGTTTTGGAATATATAAATACAAATGCAAATAAGTTTGAGTCGTTGTGGGATAAAGATATAGATAGTTGGGAGCCAGTCATAATTGATAAAAAAAATGAGTTTTATTGTCTTGCTTTATGTTCGCACAGAAAACACTGTGGTCACTTACAGGAATATAGCAATAAAAAACTTAAAGAAAATGATGAAAACAATAAGGATAAATATACAGATTTATTTTGAGGGGTATAATGCGAAAAGAGATATATATAGTTATTAAAAAAGTTTACGAAGATTACCACCCACCTTTTGATATTATAGAGGCGGCTTTTATAAATGAGGACGAAGCTATTGAAGAGGCCGTGCGATTAAATGCAAGGGCTGAATCAGAGAGGATAGCTAAAGAGATATGTAATGGCAAAGAATGTATTTCAAAGGAATTAGACCACTATACTTTTTATAGAGTCGAGGAAATTGAGGTTAGAGGATGAATCGTTATGATTACAGATGTTTTTAATAGAGCTTGAGAGAGGATGAGGAATGAAGGCAGAAGATGTGAGAATGGCGTTACGTAAAAAGTACCACGACCATCGCAGGTACGTGGTGGCTGAAGAGGTAGGAGTAACAACTGGTGGTGCGTGTCGGCGAATTGATATGATTGCGTTGGACTGTTTTAAGTCGAACGGATTCAGGCTTGATGGATTTGAAATCAAGGTCAGCACATCGGACTTGCGACGCGAGCTGGAAGACCCAAACAAACACAACGCGTTTTTCGGAATCATTGATTTTTTTACACTCGCGGTGCCGCAAGGTGTCGTAGCTCCAGTCTACCACGTCATTCCGAAGAAGTGGGGAATCTTGATAGTTAACGATGACGGTACGACTCGCTACCGTCGGAAACCACTGGCTCTTGAGGATAAGATAGAAAAGGACGTACCGCGTGGATTTCTTGCGTCACTCGTGCGGAATGTCCAAGACCATCAGCCAGCACAGAAAGCAATTAGTGACGCCTTTTGGAGAGGAAGGGCTGAAGGTGAAGAATCTCAAAAGCGAATATGCGAAGACTTGCGGAAAAGAGCGAGAGACGTGTCTGAGGACATACGACGTTATGAGAAAATGTTTGACAATTTAGCGCCGTGTGGGAATGTGGACAAAACTATCGCGGAGTTTAACACTTTTAGAAATATGAATTTAGAGATGACGGAGATGGCGGTTGACCGCGCCATTAAAGAGTTGAGAGGTGTCAAAAAAGCAGTGCTAAAAATCAAGGAAGAAGACAGGGGCGAAAAGTGATTGTAGATTTATTTAACACATACAGAAAATACGATGTGATTTATGCCGATCCACCGTCCATACGTAAAATCTGCTCAGATAAAGCTGTGTGTTTTATGTGGGCAACTTTTCCAAACATTGGCGAAGCACTAAAAGTTATGGAGGCGTGGGGCTTTACATATAAAACAGCCGCATTCGTATGGATAAAGAAAAATAAGAAGTCGGACAGTCTATTTTGGGGCATGGGTGCGTACACAAGAGCTAATGCAGAAGTATGCCTATTAGGCATTAGCAAAGAAACTAAGGCAAGCAAAATTGTGAAATCTCATGCAGTTCATCAAGTAATTGAAGCAAAAGTCAAGAGGCATTCGGAAAAACCATATGAAGCAATACAGCGGATAGAGCAGCTTGTCGGCGATATTCCTCGCATTGAATTGTTCGCAAGGAGAGAACATACCGACTGGGATTGTTGGGGAAACGAGGTGCAAGATGAATAATTTAAAAATTGAAGTAAGTGAGCATAAAAAGTAAGGAGATAATTATGAATTATGAAAATGTAACGTTTGTTGAATATCAAGAAAAGAAAAAAGAAATAATAAACTTTTTAAGTCGGAATTATGGAATATGTCACGAGGTGAGTCATGCAGACTACCCTTCGAGCAAATATAACATCCCCTGTAACAAATTTGAAATGTTAAAACCGTTAGAGGCTATAAAAACAGTTATGGATTACGAAATACCGATTGATTGGACAAAAATCGAAGTTGATACACCTGTTCTAGTGAGAGGAATTGAAACGGGCAAATGGTATAGGCGTTATTTTGCACGATATGAAAATGGGGAGGTATACACATGGCAAGACGGGGTAACCTCTTGGTCGGCGGAAGATGATAAATGTGTGGTCTTTTGGAAATATGCAAAATTATATGAGAAAGAAGATGCTGGAGAATAAAAAAAAGAAAAATAGCTAAAGCAATGGCTGAACAGTAGGGGATGAGAAAATGATTGAAATAGGAGAAAACCTAACAGAAATAATAATCGCAGCAATAGTAGGATTTACATTCATTATAACCACTTGGATATTTTGGAGATAGAAGAATGAGGCTGATAAATGCAGATAAATTGATAACGGAAATAGTTAATACGCCATCAAACTATGATAATCCTGATTTCGGGTTGTCGGATGTGTATGATGGCGTAATATTTCGACAAATTGAAATTTTAGGGTTGATAGAAAAACAGCCAATAGTTAACGAAAAAAAGAGAAAGAATGAAGTAAGCTCATACTTAGACCTTTATGAAGATTGCAATAGATAATTAGAATTGGATGTGCGAAATGAATACTGTATTAACTGAAAAAATTGTCAGAACACGAAAACCTCATAACTGCTGGGGATGCTTGCGGGAATTCCCCAGAGGTACTCGGATGTGGCTAGGAGAATTAGCGGAAATGGCATTAGAGAAAAAAAGGAAGTAGAAGTGAACAGTGAGAACAAAAAAAACAATTATATAATTTATCACCTACATAGTGACCTTAGTAACGGCACTACTAATATAGACAGCGTAACTAAATACGAAGAATATATACAAAGAGCTGCCGATTCTGGTATGAAGGCTTTAGCTTTTTCTGAACATGGCAATATTTTTGAATGGCATCATAAAAAGGAAGCAGCAAACAAAGCCGGCATGAAATATATACATGCTTGTGAAATGTATATCACTGAAACGCTTGACGAGAAAATTCGTGACAATTATCATTGCGTGCTTATTGCGAAAAACTATGACGGTGTAAAAGAATTAAATCAATTAACATCATTAGCTTATAATCGTAATGATAATCATTTTTATTATGTACCAAGAATATCAATAGATGAGTTATTAAAGGTAAGTGATAATATAATTATTACAACCGCCTGCTTAGGCTCTATATTAAATAATGGTTCCGTGGAATTAAAGAAAAAATATCTTGATTTCTTAATTAAAAATAAGGCTAGGTGTTTTCTAGAGATACAACATCATAATGTTGAAGAACAAAAAAAGTACAACAAGTATTTATGGGAAATTGGCAAACGAACAGGGCTTCCTTTAATCGCCGGTACTGATACGCACGCTTTGAATGATGAACATTTAGAAGGGCGTGCTATGTTACAAAAAGGAAAAAATGTTCATTTTGCAAACGAAGATAATTGGGATTTATCCTTCAAAACATATGAAGAATTGCTGGAGGCATATGCACGACAAAATTCTTTACCAGAAGATGTTTATTTGAAAGCTATAGATAATACTAATTTACTTTATAATATGGTGGAAGATTTCACCATAGATAAAAATGCAAAATATCCTAAGCTTTATGCTAATTCAACAGAGCAATTTAAAAAAGAAATAAATAACGCTTACAAAAAACATCCGTATGTTAGTAAGCGTTATTCACGAGAGGAAGTTTTAAAGGAAGTTACCGCAGAATTAGAAGTGTATGATAAAACTAATACAATTGATTTTATGTTGTTGCAAACACACCTAAGGAATTGGGAAAGAGAGAATGGGATATTTTGCGGTTATGGTCGTGGAAGTGTAAATGGTAGTTTTATTGCATATTTATTAAATGTGACACAGATGGATAGTAAAAAATTTGGTTTAAATTTGTTTAGATTTTTAAACCCAGACCGTGTATCGCTGGCTGACATAGATACCGACTATGGCGATGAAGACAGGGAAAAGGTTAAAAAATTTATACTTAAAGATCATCTTGGTTTAGATAATATTCATTCGAGTGAAATTATTACATTTAACACTATTGCAACAAAAGGTGCCATCAAAGATATTGGTCGAGCGTTAAAAATGCCAATAAACGAAGTGCAAAAAATTAGCGACACCGTTGTCGACAATACAGCTCCAGATAGTGTTCGTAGGAAATATCCTGAATTGTTTAAATATGTTGATATCGTAGTAGGAACTATTGTATCAGTGGGGTCGCATCCAAGTGGAATACTCATAACTGACACGCCAATTGAATCAGACATTGGGACTTGTATGTTATCAGGGTCTAAATACCCAGTTTCAGTTCTAAATATGAAAGAATTAGATGACCGCATGAATGTTAAATTAGATGTTTTAGGTTTGACTAACATGTCAATTATAAATAACACATGTGATATGGTTGGTATAGACCGTATTACACCCGACAATATTCCACTAGATGACAAAGAGGTGTGGGAAAGTATACGTGAGGATACAACTTGTATTTTTCAATGGGAATCAGCTAGTAGTTCTGCATATTTAAAAGACTTCATGTCGGATGAAACTTTAGCTACTGCCAAAGAAGCAGACCCGAACTTTTCATACATGAAATGGTTTTCATTCGGCAATGGTTTGATTAGACCGGCGTGTGCTAGTTTTCGGAACGAAGTTGCAAAAGGTAAATTTTACGATAATGGGCTAGAAGAACTTAACTCATTTTTAGCACCAACTCTGGGTAGGGTTAGTATGCAGGAAGACATTATGCAATTCCTAGTTAAGTTTTGTGGATATTCCGGCTCAGAAGCGGATACTGTGCGAAGAGGAATTGCTAAGAAAAAAGGAACTGAGCAATTACTTCCAGAGATTGAACGAAGATTTATAGAGTATGCTCCAAAACATTTCAATGTAACTCAGGAAGAGTGCGCTGAAGTTATTAAACCATTTATACAGGTTATATTAGATGCCAGTGCATATGCGTTTTCTTGGAATCATTCCATGGCATATTCATGTATAGGATATGTGTGTGGTTATTTGAGATACTACCATAAAGGAGAATTTTTAACAGCCGCCCTAAATGCCTATGAGGGCAAAGACGAAAAAACTCAAAATATTATAAAGTATGCACAAAAAAACCATATACCTATCAAACCTATTAAGTTTAGATTTTCAAAGTCATTGTATCAATACGACAATCAAACAAAAGCAATTTATAAAGGTGTATCGTCTATAAAATTTTTGAATAAAAAAATAGCGGAAGAATTATATAAGTTGGGGCAACGACAGTATGAAAGTTTTATAGAACTATTAGTAGATATAGATAAAGAGACATCGGTTGACTCTAGGCAATTAGACACACTTATTAAATTAGACTTTTTTAGCGAGTTTGGGGAGATAAATGAGTTATTAGTCATAGTACGTATTTTCGACGCTGTACATGGGCGTAAAGTGCTTGTACGGGCTAATATACCTAAATTCAATATATGCGAAGACGAATTGTTGACTATAGGCGCTTCTTTTACAGAAAAACAAGTTAGGGATTTCGATGAATATAAGTTAATGGAATTAATTTTAAATAAAATCAAAATCGACAAGACTAATTTAATAGATAAAATTAAATATCAACAAGAGTTACTGGGATATATAGATGTTATCATTCCCAAACTTGATAATAAATTTGCTATCGTGTTAAGCATAGCTGGCAAGTATAAAAATAAAATGGTTACACTATACCGTCTTAATTCGGGCATCCAAGAAACCGTTAAGGTAAAGGGTAAAACTTTAGAATCATTCAAATTGTCTGAGGGGGATTTAATACAAACTCTTGAAGCAAGGGAAGAAAAAAAATGGTTTAAAGATACAGACGGTAATTGGGGGAGAAAAGACGAGTATGAAACTATCCTATATAGATGGAAACATATAGATAATTTATAACTTGTTCGTGACAAAGGAGGAATAATGAAAAAATATGAAAAGATAAAATCGCCGTTTAAACGCTGTGTTAATAATACAAGCGAGGTAGATTATGGAAACTGGACTACACCAGAAATTGAAATGCTAAAAGATATATCATGGATTGCTACCGAAAAAATTGATGGTACTAATTGTGGGATTATCTGGAACGGTTATGAGATAACCTATCAGGGTCGGACTAAAAAAACACAATTTCCACAACATAGTTTAGAAGCACTAGACAAAATCTTTAAAGCTGAAGGAATGGAAGAAAAGTTTGAAGAGATCTTTGGGGATAAAGAAGTAATTTTATTTGGCGAATTGTATGGAAAGAAAATTCAGAAAGGTGAAATTTATAGAGATGATATTTCGTTTGCTCTTTTCGATGTTTATTGGGTAGAGTTAGATGTCTACAATAATATAAGTGCAGTTGCCGATATAGCAAGTAAATTAGGTATTGATATGGCTCCGCTTATTTTTCAGCCAACCACTCTAAAATATGCAATGCAATATGTAGCCCAAGAACCAACAAGTATTATTAGTTTAAAAGAGCAGAAACCAGTTATGGAAGGATTGGTTCTTCGACCTCTTTATGAATTGCGTGATAAAAATGGCGAAAGAATTTTGCTAAAAATTAAAGTAAAAGATTTTAAGAATTATGTTGAATAAATATTATTATACGGAAAAAGAAAAAATAAAGTTATTAAAAAGTTTAGTAGTTTTGGTTGATACCAGAGAGCAGAAAAATACACATATTATAAATTGGTTCGATAAAAACAAAAAGCCGTGGAAGAAGAAGGCATTGCCGAATGGCGATTATAGTTTTATGATACCAAAAGATGAGAGTTTGAATATCGAACGAGATATGTATTTCGATAAAGAGATTATGGTTGAGCGCAAAGCAAATCTGACAGAGATAGGTAATAATTTCACCAATGAACGAGCTAGATTGGAAAAAGAATTATCAACATATAGTGGTAAAAAATATTTATTGCTCGAAAATTCTAGGTATGATGATATTATTGAGGGCAACTATCGTAACGACATATCGGCGAAAGCTTTTTTGGCTACACTGCATACTTTCAACCATCGTTATAATTGGGAAATTGTGTATATGCCAACCCAAAAAGTGTCGGGCATGTGGGTTTATGGAACATTTTACTACTACTTCAGAAATTTGTTAAGATAGGAGGGCGTGTTTGAATTATTATATAGCAGATATACATTTTGGTCATCAGAATGCTTTACAATACGATGGTCGCCCTTTTAATACCATCGAAGAAAATGATACTATTATTATTAAAAATTGGAATAAAACAGTAAGTATAGATGATGATGTATATATTTTAGGCGATGTGAGCTGGTATCCGTCTATGAAAACTACAAGAATATTCAATAGCTTAAATGGCAACCTTTATTTAATAAAAGGAAATCATGATAATAAAATTTTAAAATATTACAAATTTCGTGACAGATTTACAGAGATTTGTGATTACAAAGAGATTCATGATGGCGAAAATTTTTTGGTTCTTTGCCATTACCCGATTCCTTGTTTTAACAAACATTACTATGATAAAGCGTTTCATTTTTATGGACATGTGCATAATTCGTGGGAAGAATCATGCGTACAAGATATGATAAAAGTTTTAAAAGATAAATCCATCAATTGTAATATGTTTAATGTAGGCTGTATGATGCCATATATAAATTACACCCCACGAACATTTAACGAAATAATTACATCGCAAAATTAATTATAAAAGGAGTAAATATTGGATAAAAACAAGCAACGAAATCAAATAACTATATTTATATCTGGTAAGATATCCGGCGAAGATTATAATGAGTGCAAAAAGAAATTTGATAAAGTTAAAAGGATTGCAAAAGACAGATACCCAGACGCTGCTATCTTATCTCCGTTAGATATTGATTTGCGAAATGTTACTTGGGATGAAGCAATGTATGTGACAGATAGCATGATTGTAGTAAGTGATATGGTAATATTTTTACCAGATTGGCGGAGAAGTAGAGGAGCAAAGGAGGAAATGTACAGAGCCACAAACCAATTGTCAGGAAAACAAATATTGATATTGACTGAAGATGACGAACTTAGACAGCAAAATGAAGAGGATATCAGCTATGTGTTTAAATGTTGCAGGAGTTAAATTTCCTGATGTGGGAAATGGCGATGGTTGCCGTCTAAGTATATTTGTTAGCGGTTGTACTTTAAATTGCCCGGATTGCTTCAATCAAGAATCACAAGATTTTAATTACGGAACTCCATTGACTGAAAATATGTTGTTGCAATACTTTAAAAAAATGGATAGTCCATGGGTGTCCGGAATGAGCTTGCTCGGTGGCGATCCTCTCGAACCACACAACCAAATTGGAGTGCTAAAAATTTGTCAAGAGTTTAAACAAAAATTTCCTGACAAAAATATATATTTATGGACTGGTAGAACTTTAAATGAGTTATATAATGAGGAGTGCAAACAATATGAAACTGCCAGAGAAATTTTAAAGTATGTAGATGTTTTGATAGATGGGAGGTTTATAAAAGAGTTAAAGGAGCCGAATTTATATCTAAGAGGGAGTACAAATCAACAAGTGTACTCTAAGAAGAAAGGATGCTATGGAAGTAAAAAAGAACAATGGGAAGTTAGAACCAATTAATATTTCAAAGGTTATAAATGTTTTACAGAAAGCAAAAGCTAGCCTGAGCGATAATCTAATACCCAACGATGAAATTCGGGCGGTAGCTAACATGGCTATATGTAAAGCAAG
>ENA-OWND01002215-OWND01002215.1-metagenome-genome-assembly--contig:-NODE-2215-length-10592-cov-4.455538_pt1 | contig 10592 bp, 10 predicted proteins | sample MGYA00245342_ERZ651119 | MGnify/ENA primary metagenome ERZ651119 (study PRJEB26857, sample SAMEA4031756) | metagenome | biome: human; feature: oral; material: saliva | place: Philippines | collected 2014...
TAATATTTCCCCGATCGTAGAGAATACTATGAGCGGGGATTTTTTTATTTCATACTCTTTACTTTCTAATTCTCTAATTGAGTCATTTTTTCAATGCGTTTGTTGAGTTTTTTCAATTTCTTTTTGATTTGTTTTTCTTGGCGTTTGGCACCTCGTTCGAGAGTCTTAGCAAACTTTTTTTGCTTTTTGCTGATATGCCTATTAAAAGCAAACGCTACATCTTTGTATTTACCTACTAAAGAATTTTCTGCATTTTCTTTCTCTTCGATAACTTTAGCGAGCTTAGCTTCCAATTTTTCTTTTTCGGCTTGTAGCTCGGTAAGGGTTGAGGGTTGCTCTTGAGATTGCGCGACGGCAATACCGCCTAAAAATAGCGTGAATAACGCTACTATCAAAAATCTTTTCTTCATCTTTTTCAGTGCTTTTTAAAGGGTGCAAAGATAGTGATAATTTCATAATTGACAATTACCGATATTCTACTCTTCAATTTCCTCAAAATACCTATCCAAATGGTAGTATATTTCCATATCTTCGTCGGAAGTATCTCGTAATACCATAAAGTGACAATTTTTCTCGGCATTAACGAATACAAAATTGTGTTCGCCGAAGTACACTTGGTATCCTTCTCTTACTAACAACCAAACTTCACCCGTTTTAAAGTTGAAAATATCATTTTTTACCCGATAGCTCTTTCCTACTTGCAATTCCATAATAATATGTTTTTTTAAGGCACAAAGATAATAATAATTAGTCAATTTGGTAACTGCTCTATTAGTAAAAAAGCTACCAGTGGAGAGGTTTTCTATATCAATACCTTAAAAAAAATATTTATAAAATAATATATAGTAAGTTTGCTTATTATATAAAAACATATTACCTTTGCGCCCGAATAAAGAAGTAAATTTAAATTATATATGAAAGTTTTAATTATCAACGGGCATCCTACTATGGAGACGTCTAACGCCAATAAGGCTATTTTAGAAGAAGTAAAACGCTTGCTCCCTGAGGCTGAAGTAAGTAACTTGCAAGCTCTCTACCCTAACTATCAAATTGATGTAACTGCCGAACAAGCTAAACTTGTAAAAGCAGATGTAATTGTATGGCAATTCCCTGTGAATTGGTATTCGCTTCCTGCCTTGCTGAAAAAATGGTTAGACAACGTGTTTTCACACGGCTTTGCTTATGGCGACAACAAGCTGATGGGCAAGAAACTCATCCTTTCTTTCACTACCGGAGCACCTGAAGAGGCTTACCAACACGGTGGCGCACAGAACTATCCGTTTACCAATTTTCTCAATATTCACCGCCAAACTGCCAATCACTGCAAACTGCTATTCCAAGAGCCTGTCATCTCTTATGGAATGAAGTACATTCCAGAGGTAATGCCCAAAGAAGCACTTACAACCTTGCAACAAAGAGCCAAAGATCACGCCGCTCGATTGGTTGCGCAAATCAAAGAATTAAACTAATTTTGCAATTGATAAAAATCGCCGTGTGGCAGTGTGTCACACGGTTTTTATTCCATTTATAAATGAAAAACAGACCTATCAAATATTGGATTATCGTGGCGAGCAAAGACCACGTACAAATGGGCGTTGCGGGAGGATTTGCCCAAGCCTGCCACGGCAAGGCACAGCCTTTGAAGCGTATGCAGGAGGGAGACGGTATTCTCTATTACTCTTCCAAACGCTATTTTGGAAAAGAAGACAAATGCCAAGCCTTCACGGCTATTGGCAGAGTGAAAGACGAGGAAGTCTATGCCTTTCAGATGAGTGAAAATTTCTGTCCGTTTAGGAGAAATATTACTTTTGTAGACTGCGAAGAAACGCCCATAGCCGACCTTATTGAGCTATTGGACTTTATCCCCAACAAAAAAGCGTGGGGATATCCTTTTCGCTTTGGTATTTTGGAAATATCCGAGAACGATTTTAAACTTATAGCCTCTAAAATGTTACACAATGACCTCTCAGTCCTCAATTTTTAATTTGAAAGCCGAAGAAAGCTCAGGGCTTTTACTTTGGCAGGTAAGTATGTTATGGCAACGCGGAATCAAAAAAGTGTTGCAACCTTTCGACCTCACACACCCCCAGTTTGTACTCTTGGCGAGTGCCCAGTGGTTCGCCCAACAAGGAAAGGAAATCACGCAGGTATCTTTGGCAAATTTCACCAAGATAGACCCAATGACTACCTCGCAAGTGGTGCGCACTTTGCAGAGCAAAGACCTCATCACAAGGGAAGAACACAAGACCGACACCCGCGCCAAAGTAGTTGCTATCACCGATAAAGGTGCCGAACTCATCGCGCAAGCTGTCGCTAAGGTCGAGGCTTTCGACGATGAATTTTTCAGTATTTTGGCAACCGAACAGCCCTCGTTCAACGCTCAACTGCACAAACTTTTAACGAATTAACAGAATCGTTTTACTCCTTGCTATCCTTTATATATGGTTTTTGTTTGGGTATTAATGGAGTAAATGTTTTGAAGGAAAAAGCGGAGAATAATTGAGTAATTAGCAAATTAGAAAATTTGGAAATTAATAATTGTGTTTTATTCCGTTAGGAAAGTTCCTTTTTCAAGCACAATTTTATTTCCCCATTGGGTAAGGGCATCGAGTATGGGCAAAAAAGATTTCCCTAAGTCGGTGAGTGAATAGATAGCCACCAAAGGAGGTTTTTCGCCATAGACAACTTTAGAAATAAGCCCGTCGTTTTCCAATTGTTTTAGCTGGATACTCAGCGTAGTTTCGGTTACCGAATAGAGGTCTTTTCTCAGTTCGCTAAATCGCTTTTCACCTTCTTTAAGGTGATACAAAATCACGGCTTTCCATTTTCCTCCTATCAAATCCATCGCTACGGCAATGGTACAAGGATAAGTCTTTTCACCTAAGCGAACGCTGGGGGCAGTACACTCTATTTTTGTTTCCATAATAGTTGAAATTATAAAGTATCTATTTAGATAGTTATTGCCAGATTGAAAGTTGTACTATAATTTTGCACCAAAATTGAAACTACTTTTATAATCTATTTTAAATAAAGAAGATACAGGAATTACAAGAAGATTAGGTAATGATTTAGTAATAGCTCTTATTTCATTTGATTATACCTATTTTCTCAGTAACTTCTAGGTGCAAAGGTACAACATCTTGACAATATAACCAAAAAAAATTACCTTTGCACCCGCAGACGTGCAGCAACGCACGTCTGCGGGGAGCTGGTAATGTGTCAGATGTGTTATTTTTAATTATGTAGTAGAATGCTACAAAATCAAAAAATTTTGTCAGATTGAAAAAAAAATGTATCTTCGATCCCAATATGAGATTTTTCACCTTCATACTTAGCTTATATCTGTTGGCACTCACTGGGCTGCCTTGTACGGATATGCTTGAAGGTGAGGAGTCTTCAGCTTCTTATGAATTTGTAACAGCCCCAACTGGGGAACACTCTCATTTTCATTTGGATAGCTGTTCACCTTTCTGCATTTGCACTTGCTGCCAAATGGTAATCAGCACGCCCACTACTTATGAGGCCTTAACCATTGCTCAAGCCACCGCAACCATTCCCTCCTATAGCTATCCCCTGACCGTATGGTCTTCGAACTGCTATGGGAATATCTGGACTCCTCCCAAGATATAGTCTTTTCTTTCTTCATCTCAAGTGATTGTTCATTAGTCATCTCACCCATCATTAGTCATTAACTAATCATTAATTCTTATTAGAAATGTTAGACAAAATCATACTATTTAGCATCAAAAATAAGCTATTTGTAGGATTCATGACCCTTATGCTTATTTTTTGGGGCGTATGGAGTGCTACAAGGCTCCCCATTGATGCCGTTCCAGATATTACTAACAACCAAGTACAAATCATCACCTCTACCCCTACTTTGGCCTCACAAGAGGTAGAGCAACTGGTTACTTTTCCTATTGAGCAAGCCATCGCCGATATTCCTGGGCTGGAGGAAACACGCAGTATTTCCCGCTTTGGCCTCTCGGTCATCACAGCCGTCTTTAGCGAGGATACGGACATCTACTTTGCCCGCCAGCTAGTCAATGAAAAGCTCAAGGAGGCACAGGAGCAAATCCCTCAAGGCATAGGCTCGCCCGAACTCTCACCCGTGAGTACCGGACTGGGGGAGGTATATCAGTATATCATTCGCCCTACGGAACAGAGCAAAAACAAATATTCCGCCAAAGACCTCCGCACCATGCAGGACTGGATCGTGGCTCGCCAACTCTATGGTACCAAAGGAATAGCCGAAATCAACAGCTTTGGAGGCGAACTCAAGCAGTATGAGGTGGTTATAGACCCCGATCGCCTCCGTGCCATGGGGGTGAGTGTCAGTGATATTTTCACTGCTTTGGAGCAGAACAACCAAAATACAGGAGGTGCCTATATCGACAAGCGCCCCAATGCCTACTTTATCCGAGGAATAGGCATGGCTCGCTCCCTTGAAGACATAGGCAATATAGCCGTAGGCAAGCACACCCCTCCCCTCTTTATCAAGCATGTAGCCGAGGTACGCTTGGGCAGTGCCCTCCGCTATGGTGCCCTTAGCTATAATGGCGAGGTGGATGCCGTAGGTGGGGTAGTGATGATGCTCAAGGGCGAAAACAGCCACGAGGTAGTCAGTCGTATCAAAGAAAAACTGCCCACCATACAGCAATCCCTACCTGAAGATGTAGTGATAGAGCCTTTCTTAGACCGCACGGACTTGGTACAACGCGCCATCCATACAGTAGAGAAAAACCTCTTAGAGGGGGCGCTGATTGTCATCTTCGTTTTGGTACTCTTCTTAGGCAACTTGAGAGCAGGACTGATTGTTGCCACGGCCATTCCGCTCTCCTTGCTCTTTGCCTTAGGAATGATGAACCTCTTTGGAGTAAGTGCCAACCTGATGAGCTTGGGAGCGATAGATTTCGGAATTATCGTAGATGGATCGGTTATCGTGGTAGAAGCAGTGATGCACCACTTGGCGATCCGAAAGAACCACCAACGACTTACCCAAGCACAAATGGATGAGGAGGTATTCCATTCCGCTTCCAAAATACGCAGTAGTGCCGCCTTCGGAGAGATTATCATCCTGATGGTGTATATTCCCATTCTTACCTTGGTAGGAGTAGAGGGCAAGATGTTCCGCCCTATGGCACAAACCGTCGTCTTTGCTATTTTGGGTGCCCTGATCCTTTCCCTGACTTATATCCCTGCCATGAGCGCTTTGCTCCTACCTAAAACAGTAAGTGACAAGCGCAGTTTTGCCGAGCGAATGATAAGCTGGCTCTACCGTCACTACCAACCGCTCTTTGTCCGTTCTATCCGCCTTAGGGGATGGATAATAGGCAGTACCGTGGTACTGTTCGTTCTTGCGGTAGGCATTTTCAGCCGTATGGGAGGTGAGTTTATTCCACAACTACAAGAAGGCGATTTTGTTTTTGAATGTATTCTGCCACCGGGCACTTCCCTGAAGCAGAGCTTGGAGACTTCCATGCAGGCCTCTCGCCTGATTCGTGAGTTCGACGAGGTGAAAATGGTGATAAGCAAAACAGGTTCTGCCGAAATACCTACCGACCCTATGCCGCTGGAAGCCTCCGATATTGTGATCGTACTCAAGAGCCAAGACCAATGGAAAAGTGGTCGCTCCTATGAGGAATTAGGAGATGCCATCATTGAGCGGCTCAAGGATATTCCTGGGGTCTTTTTTGAGAAAAACCAGCCTATACAAATGCGTTTCAACGAATTGATGACAGGTGTCAGACAGGATGTAACGATAAAAATCTTTGGAGAAAACATGGATACCCTCGCCCACTACGCCCAAAGAGTAAGCCAACTTATCCAGAAAACAGAAGGTGCTACCGCCCCACAGGTCGAAAAAGTAAGCGGACTTCCGCAAATCAATGTTACTTACGACCGTGTGCGTTTGGCCAACTACGGACTTTCGGTGCAAGAGGTCAATGAGGTACTCAGTACCGCCTTTGCTGGTAAGAAGGCTGGGGTTGTCTTCGAGAACGAACGAAGGTTCGACCTTGTGGTACGCCTCGATAGCCTCCATCGTACCGGAATTGACGATGTACAGCATATGATGGTAGCTACCGAAAATGGGCAGGTGCCGATGAGCCAATTGGCCACTATCAAATATGAATTAGGCCCCGCACAAGTAAGCCGTGAAGCAGGCAAGCGCCGTATCGTCATTGGCTTCAACGTGCAAGGGCGCGATGTGCAGAGTGTGGTGAGTGATATAGAACAAAAATTAAAGGGCGTAAAGCTCCCTACGGGCTATTACTTTACCTATGGCGGTCAGTTTGAGAACCTACAACAAGCCACCGACCGACTGCTCATAGCCGTGCCTGTAGCCCTACTTTTAATATTTTTCTTGTTATACCTTGCTTTCCACTCTATAAAACAATCATTGCTCATCTTTAGCGCTATCCCGATGAGTGCCATTGGGGGCGTATTTGCCTTGCTTCTTCGGGGAATGCCTTTTAGTATTAGTGCGGGTATTGGTTTTATCGCGCTCTTTGGGGTAGCAGTGCTCAACGGTATAGTGCTTATTGGCACTTTCAACCAGCTGAAAAAAGAAGGAATGACCAACCTTTTGCATCGCGTGATTACGGGTACCGAAATGCGTTTACGCCCTGTGCTAATGACGGCTATGGTGGCGAGCTTAGGTTTCCTACCTATGGCACTCAGTCAAGGAGCAGGAGCAGAAGTACAACGCCCCTTAGCTACAGTGGTTATTGGGGGGTTAGTATCGGCTACCTTCCTCACCCTCTTCGTGCTTCCGTTGCTTTACATCGCTTTCAATAGTACCTTTTCTTGGCGCCGTCCTTCAGCTAAAGTACTCACGATAGCCCTATTGCTTATCAGTCCTATAGCGCTACACGCTCAGCAGTCTTACTCGCTACAAGAAATAGAGCAAATAGCCCTTAAGAACAATGGAGTGATTAAGGCAGCACAACTCAAGCTACAAGGAGCAAGTGCTAAAGAGCGAACCTCTTTTGAATTGGCTAAAACAGACTTTACAGGGCAATACGGGCAGTACAGCAGTGCTGAAAAAGACCTTTCAGTAGGTGTATCACAGTCTATTCCTTTCCCTACGGTATTTGCCGCTCGCAAAAAGCTCTATCAAGCAGAGACACAATTACAACAAGGGCAATTAGCCCTTCAGCAGAATGAACTGAAGCGGCAAGTGCGCAACGCATATCAGCAATTGCAATATTTGACTTTTAAAGAGGAACAGCTCTTGCAGCTTGATAGTCTCTACAATAATTTTATTCGCATTGCCGAAGTACGCTATAAAGCAGGGGATACCAAGAAGATAGATATTAACACTGCCCAAGTGAAGAAAGGAGAAATAAGTTTGTTACTTCAACAGAACAAAACTATACAACAAGCTACCTATCGCAACTTGCGTACGTTAATGCAAACAGAAGAAGCATTTACCATTACCAAGTCGCCCGTGTATGAGCCTTTGTTACTCAGTGAGCCTTCGGATATACAACTCTCTCAGCACCCTTTGGTACAACTCAGCTATCAAGAAGCAAACATAGCTGAGCACAACAAACGTCTAGAGCGTGCCCAAGCCCTGCCCGACCTTACATTGGGCTATACCAATCAGTCTCTTATAGGAATGCAAACCATTGGAGGGGTAGAGACCTATACTGATAGAAGTAAACGTTTTCACTTTGCCACCATAGGGCTTTCAGTTCCTATTTTTACCGCTACCCGTGCCAAGGTGAAAGCTTATAAATATCAGAAAGAAGCAGCTATAGAAGCAGCTCAACAAACAGAAAAACAGCTTAAAACTCAATGGATAAATCTGCAAGAGGAATACCAACTGAATTTGCAAAAATATCAGTTTTACAAACAAGAAGCGCTACCTGAAGCCGAGCGCATTATCCGAGCCAATCAGTTAGGGTATAGCGCAGGTGAAATAAGCTATGTGGAGTACCTTTACACCCTACAGACAGCCGTAGATACCCGCTTGGCATACCTTGAGAGTATCGAGGCGCTTAATCAAAAAGTAATAGAAATACAATCCCTTTTAAACCAGTAAAACAAATGAAAAAATATGGTATAAAAATCGCTTTTATCCTTATAGGAATTAGTCTATCAGCCTGCAATGGCACTCCTACAACTACCAATAATCAAAAGCTCGAAGAGCGCGAAGAACACCACGAAGAAGGAGGCAACCTCACCACCCTTACCCAAGCTCAAATCCAAACTGTAGATATTCGTTTGGGACATATAGAAGAAAAAGCTCTTGCCGCTACCCTCAAAGCCAATGGAATACTGAGCGTGCCTGCCGACCATCATGCGAAGGTATCGACTGTATATGCGGGGATTATCAAGAGCGTAAAGGTAGAGATAGGCAGTTATGTGCAAAAAGGGCAAGTAATCGCTACTGTTTCTAACCCAGAATTCTTGCAACAACAACAGCGCTTGCTCACCGTTAATGGTCAGATAGAACTTGCTAAACAAGAACTTGACCGTCAGCAAACCCTCTATGAAGGGAATGCTGGTACTGGTAAGAACCTACAAGCCGCTACTACTCAGCTACGCACCCTCCGTACCGAAAAAGCTTCACTTGAAGAACAAATACGCCTAATGGGCTTAAACCCTCAAACACTCACCGATAAGGGAATGCAATCTACTTTGGCGATAGTGGCTCCTATTAGTGGGAATATCAGTGCGGTATATACTAACAAAGGGGCTTATATAGATGCCTCCACCCCTATTGTGGAAATCATCGACAACAGTTCGCTACACCTGCACTTGCAAGTGTATGAGCGTGACTTGCCTTACATTAAGGTAGGACAACAAGTGCACTTCAACCCTACCAATAACACCTCTCGCGAATATGATGCCCAAGTGTATAACATTGCGGCTTCGTTTGAAAACGAAAGCAAAAGCATCATTGTACATTGCCACGTAGAGGGTGACAAACAAGGGCTCATCAATGGAATGAATGTAACAGGGGTTATCAGTCTTGACAAACAAACGACCCCTGCTGTACCTAACGAGGCTATCGTAGAGGATGCTGGTAAATCCTACATTTTTCTGGTAACCCAAACTTCGGATAAAGAAACCTCTTTTGAGAAAGTGGAGGTAGTAAAAGGAGCTTCCGAAAGTGGGTATACTGCCATTGCCCCTGTAAAACCTATAGCCCCCGAACAGACTATTGCCACCAAAGGAGCATTCTTTATCAACGCAACCTTAGTAAATGCTGGAAAAGATAGTGATTAGAATTGGTAATGTATCGGATATATTATTAAAATTTTATTACATTAGAAATACAATAAAAATATAAAAGTAAAAAACCACGACTTCGGAGTGCGTTTTAAGCCCCCTGCAAGGCAGGGCTGTTACAAAGTTTTGTAAGTTATTTTAAATTACTATTTTTGCATTCCAATAAAATGTAAAAGTCTATGACACTGATAGAAATGTTATCTAGTATAGAGGATACTAGAAAAAGGCGTGGCATCCGCCATAAAATGCCTAACTTCCTGATTATGTGCCTAACAGCAATAATGTCAGGTTATACTGGTTATCGAGAAATAGGCCGTTTCCTCAAAGAAAACCAATGGGAGTTCAAAAAGTATCTAACTTTCTGTAAAGTACCTACATATGGTTCTATTAGAAGGATATTTATGGAAATTGATTTTGACGATTTTGCTCAAAAATTCAATCAGTGGGCAGCCCAATTTTTACCAATGTGTCAAGGTGAAACACTTGCCATTGATGGAAAAGCAATTGCTGGGACTATTAAAGATCCTCAAAATAATTATCAAAATTTTGTTTCATTGATAAGTGTTTTTGCTTCTCAAAGAGGTATTGTAATAGCTTGTGATAAATTGGAGAACAAAAAAGAGTCTGAAATTTATACTGTTCAAAAACTCTTACAAGCCTTAGATATTGAGGGTGAAATTATTACCTTAGATGCGCTACATTGTCAAAAAAACTCTTGAAACTATTGTAAAGTCAAAAAATGATTACATTGTACAAGTAAAAGGCAATCAAAAGAATCTTTTTAATCAGATAAAAAAGAATATAGCCTTAGGAAAATACCTAATGGATACTTATCAAGAACAATCCTCAGAGAGAGGACGTGATGAGTTGCGTATTACAAAGGTCTATAAAAATATTGAGGGAATTTCTCCTGAATGGTCTGGTATAAAGCGAATTATAGAAACAACACGTTATGTCAAAACAAAGAAAGGCCAGACAATAGAGATAGTTTACCATATTAGCAGTGTAGCTAAGAATAAGGCTGATTTCTTTGCTAATCACATACGTTCTCATTGGGGTATAGAAAATCGTTTGCACTGGGTGAAAGATGTACAAATGAAAGAGGACAAGAGTAGAACCAAATCAGGTAATGCTCCTGAGAATCTTTCAATAATGAGAAATATATCAATTAACCTATTTCGCCTTAATGGAAAAGACTCTATCAAGTCAGCTATGGAATGGAGTATCAGTAATTTCAAAGAACTTATCTATTTAATACATTATAAATCAGATTATAATGCAATTATGTAACAGCCCTGCTCCGAGAGGGGGAATAAATTCGTTGAAAAAGATAAAAATTGTCTATCAATCTG
>ENA-OWND01002219-OWND01002219.1-metagenome-genome-assembly--contig:-NODE-2219-length-10572-cov-2.874869_pt1 | contig 10572 bp, 10 predicted proteins | sample MGYA00245342_ERZ651119 | MGnify/ENA primary metagenome ERZ651119 (study PRJEB26857, sample SAMEA4031756) | metagenome | biome: human; feature: oral; material: saliva | place: Philippines | collected 2014...
TATTGAAAAGTTGAAAGCACAGCTTCAACATCGTGAATTATATCGTTTGTAAAGATAATTTTTTGTTTCATATGGGCAAAGTTACATCAAATAAATGAAATAAGTTTAGTTAAACTTGTTTGAGTTGATAAGTTTTCATATCTTTTTTCCTTATCTTTGCGTTTTCTTTATTATAAAAATAGGATAACAGATGGTGAAAAAAATAGGTGTATTTTTAGTTTTGTTATTTTGTGTAGTCACATCTTTTGCACAAAATATTGTAATAAAAGGAGTTCTAAAAGACGCAGATACCAAAGAAGGATTGATGCAAGCTACTGTGCAATTGTTGCGTAGTGATAGTACATTTGTGGGCGGTTCTATCTCAGATGAGCAGGGATTGTTCCAGCTTTCGGCACCTTCTGAAGGAAAATATCTTATAAAGATTTCCAACATTGGCTATCTTTCGCATTATCAAAAGGTTGATGTTTCGGGCAAAGACACCATCGACATTGGCTCAATCGTGATGAAAAGCGATGCAGTTATGTTGAAAGGGGCAGTCGTAACACGTAGAGCTACGAAGGTAGTGTTGAAAGAAGACACCTTTATTTATAACGCTTCGGCCTATAAAACACCAGAAGGAGCAACCTTAGAAGAACTTGTTAAGCGTCTACCAGGAGCGACAATAGGAGACGATGGCAAGATAACTATCAACGGAAAAGAAGTAACTAAGATCTTAATAGATGGTAAAGAGTTCATGACAGGCGACACAAAGACTGCCATGAAGAACATTCCTACATCTATTATTGACCGTGTTAAAGCGTATGATCAGCAAAGTGACCTTACGCGTGTAACGGGAATAGACGATGGGGAAGAGCAAACGGTGCTCGACTTTAATACCAAACAGGGTATGAATAAAGGTTTAATGGCCAACGTGGATGTAAGCATGGGAACACGAAGCCGATATTCTGAACGACTCTTTGGTGGCTACTTTAATAAGGATATGCGCGTTTTTGGTATGGGTAGTGCCAATAACGTAAACGATATGGGGTTTGGATGGCCAGGCGGTCGCTTTGGCGGAGGCAGGAATGGACTGAATGCAACGAAGATGGCTGGCGTTAACTTAAACTACGAAAAGAAAGATAAGTTGAAGATTGATGGTAGCTTACGCTGGAACCATAACAATGGCGACGTGTATAGTAGACAGACTACAGAGAGTTTCGTTAGTACGGTAGGTGCATTCTCAAACAGCATAAATCAGACGTATTCGCGTGGTAACAGTTTTAATGGACAGGCAAAAATAGAATGGACTCCTGATACTTTGACAAATCTTTTGTTTCGTCCTACAGTAAGCTTTAGCACCAGTGACGGCTTGTTAAATCGACGTTCGGCCGCATTCAAAGTGGACCCGTATACTTTTGTTTCTGACCCATTAAGTGCAGCATCATTGACAGCACTTGCCAACGATAGCGTTGTGGTGAACTCGGCGCTACGTAATAATATTAGTTACAGTAAGGCGAAAACATTTGGTATGATGGCTCAGCTGAACCGCAAACTGAGTAGTAACGGTAGAAATGTGACGCTGCGAGGAGATGTTGATTATACCAATTCTGATGCAAGAGACTTGTCGTTGAATAACGTCCATCTGTATTTAGTGAAGGACATTTTGGGCACCGACTCGACTTACCAAACCAATCGTTATAGCTTAACACCAAGCACAAAGTGGGATTATAGCCTGCAAACCACTTACAGTGAACCCTTGTGGAAGGGCGTGTTCTTGCAAATGAATTATAAGTTTCGTTATAGTTACAATAAGAGCGATCGCTCTACTTACGACTTCTCAAACCTTGGAGAAAGCTATTTTTCAGGCGTTGAGGCTGGCTATAGACAATGGGACGGTTATCTTGATAGATTGGCAAACCCATATACTTCTTATTTTGACAGTAATCTAAGTCGATATTCGGTATACAAAAATTATACGCACACCGCGGAGCTTATGTTGCGTATGATTCGTAGTAAATGGCGTTTAAATGTGGGTGTGATGATGCGTCCGCAATACTCGCACTATGTACAGGATTATCAAGGTATATCAGTTGATACGACACGTAGCGTGTTTAATGTGTCGCCAACATTTGATTTCCGTTACAAATTTAGTAAAACAAGCAAACTTCGTATTAACTATAGGGGAAAGACAACACAGCCTACAATATCGCAGCTTCTGGCGGTTAGAGATGAATCGGACCCGCTAAATATCTCGACAGGTAACCCTGGGTTAAAGCCCGCTTTTACACAAAGCCTGCGACTATTCTATGATAGCTATTCAGAAAAGAAGAAGCGTGCGATGATGACCTTTCTTGATTTCTCGACCACAAATAACGCTATCAGCAATAGTGTAACCTATAATGAGGCTACGGGTGGACTGTTATCGCGACCCGAAAACATCAATGGCAACTGGAATTTTAATAGTGCCTTTATGATTAATACGCCAATTGACTCGGCGGGTCGTTGGAGCGTGAATAGCTTTACTGACCTTAATTATGCACACAATGTGGGTTATGTGAGCTTGAGCAGGTTGGCTTCTTCGCAGAAGAATACAACACATGATATGGTGCTTGGTGAACGTTTGTCGGGTAGTTACCGTAACGATTGGTTAGAGGTTGAATTGAATGGAGCGTTGAATTATCGATATACGCGTAGTAAATTGCAGAGTACGGTAAATATGGATACATGGCAATATAGTTATGGTGCAAATATTAACTTAACGGCTCCATGGGGTACTTCGCTTTCGACAAGCCTGAATATGAATAGTCGACGTGGTTATAACGATAAATCGCTTAATACAAATGAGTTGATATGGAACGCCCAAATCTCACATGGCTTCTTAAAAGGAAAGTCGTTAGTTGTGATGTTACAGTTCTATGATTTATTGCAAAGACAAAGTAACATAAGTCGTTCGATAACAGCCTCCATACGCAGCGATGCCGAGTATAACTCGATAAACAGCTATGCAATGCTTCATATAAACTACAAGTTAAACCTTTTTGGTACTAAAGAATCTCGCCGTGGCATGGAAGGTCCAGGTTTTGGACCTGGCGACCGTAAAGGTCCGAAAGGTGAATTTGGCGGCGACAGGCCTCCGCGTGGTGGCTTTGGAGGTCCAAGATTTTAAACCATAAAGGCTGACTTTAAGGTCAGCCTTTATGGTTGTTTTTCAATATAACAGTAATCCTACCAGTCCGCAAATGAACATCACCAGGATTGGATTGGCCTTTTTAAAGTGGGTAAAGAAAAAGGCAGCAGCGAATATTCCCAGGCTCAAAGCGAAAAGGGGAAGATTCGCAGACGGCGACCCGAAATTGTCTTTTGTCATTAATAGCAGAGCTGCTGCAGCAATAAGACCGATAATTGTAGGGCGGAGAGCTTTGAAAACATCCTTGACTTCGCGCGAATCCTTATGTGAAAGGAGATATTTACTGACGCATATCATCAGAATAAAAGAGAGCCACATGATTGCAATAGAAGCCAGAAAGGCTCCACAAATAGCTGCCCAGTGAGGATAACCGGCATGTAAAACCGCGGTGTATCCCACGTAAGTGGCTGCATTAATGCCAATAGGACCGGGAGTACTCTGACTGATTGCCACGATGTCGGTGAACTCGGCATTGGTAAGCCATTGGTGTTTTACGACGGTTTCGTTCTGTATAAGTGACAGCATGGCGTAACCACCGCCGAAATTAAAAATGCCTATCTTTGAAAAGACGTAGAATAATTGTAAGAATATCATGGTTATTTTTCCTTTCGTTTTTGATATTGTCCCCAAAGAAATCCGCCAATGCCAGCCGCCAGTATAATCCAGATGGGAGAGATGCCCAACAGCCAAATCAGCAGACAACTGGCGACAGGAATCCAGCAACTGGACCATGTAATATCGGCAGTCCTGGCCATTTTAAAACATGGTGCAGCAATAAGAGCTACCACAGCCGGACGAACGCCGCAGAAAAACTTGTTGACATAAATGTTATCCTTGAAGTTTTGAAAGAACATGGCAATCATCGTGATGACAACAATAGAAGGCAATGCAATGCCCATCGCGCCTACGATACCACCCCATACACCTTTTAATTTATAGCCAATATGGCTTGCCATGTCGATGCTAAAGATGCCAGGAGTTGTTTGTGCCACCACCATGATGTCCATAAACTCCTGACGGTCCATCCAATGATTGTTGTCAACAAACTCACGTTCCATGATAGGAATCATGGCATACCCCCCACCCAAGGTGAAAGCTCCGATTTTATTACAGGTAATAAAAAACTTTAATAACATTGCATTATCCTATATCCAGAGAATAAATATTTTATAATTAGTAAATGGCATTATCGCTATTGTCATCGTTATCGTCCTCATTGTCGTTGTCATCCCATCCGAACATAACGGGGTCGATGAAGTTATCGATGGCACGGCGTTCCTTCTTCGTAGGACGTCCGGTGCCACGCTGGCGATCGATAAAACCACTGATACGACTCATTTCCAATAGTTCGTATTGCTTCGGGTCGGTTACATTCTCGAACACTTGTGGCAGAAGCTTTGCGCCAACACGCTGTTCAATACAAGCCAATATTTTGAAAGAGTAGGTAATGGGTGGTTTTTTAACACTTATAATATCGCCTTCTTTCACCGTCCGGCTGGGCTTGACATTTGAACCTTCAATTGTAACCCTGCCATTTTTAATGGCATCAGCTGCTACCGATCGGGTCTTATAGATGCGTGCTGCCCACAGCCACTTGTCGACACGAGCACTTGAACCGCACTTGGGAAGCTTGTCTTGTTTCATAAATAATTATCGTTTTTGTTACGGCAAATTACCGGTTCTTTTTACCGAACTTGTTGTATTGGTTCATGGTATTATTGATACCCTGGAGAACAAAGTTTTTCATAATTTCAACACTACGGTCAAAGGTTGGCTGAAGTTCTTTCATTTCATCGTCAGAATAATGACCCAATACCCATTCGATCTGTCCTCCCCGCGGATAGTTATTGCCCACACCGATACGCAATCGCGCAAAATCCTGTCCGATAAGCTGCATGATATGTCCAAGCCCGTTGTGTCCACCGTTGCTTCCATTCGACTTTAACCTGAAGTCGGCTAATGGTAAAGCCACATCGTCGCTGATGACAAGGAGGTGACTTTGGTCAATTTTTTCTTCGTTAAGCCAGTATCGAACAGCATTCCCAGAGAGGTTCATGAAGGTCGTTGGCTTAAGTAAGAACACCTTTCTGCCTTTTATGGATGTTTCGGCTACAAAGCCATAACGCTTATCCTGAAAGGTAACATCCATGGCCTTTGCAAAAGCATCAACAGCCATAAAACCCGTGTTATGACGGGTTCCCTCATATTCACCACCTGGATTACCTAACCCGCAAATTAAAAACTTATCCATAGGGTATCGCAAAATATTAAAAACAGCCGACCCTTTATAGGAGTCGGCTGTTATGATTTAAGTATCTTTGTATTTAGAAATTACTCTGCACTGTCTGCTGTTTCAGTGTCATCCTCGCTATCAGATGTCGCTGCAGCAAGGTTTGCATTACGTGTCATCTTCACGGAGCAAACAACAACATCCTTACTTGTCGCAATGTCTAAGCCCTCATAAGAAAGCTGACCAACCTTAATACTCTTGCCAATGCGCAGATTCTTCACGTCAACGTCAAGATGTTCAGGGATAATTTGATAAGGAGCAGTAACGTTAATTTTGCGGATTGACAGGTTCATACGTCCACCATCGCGAACACCCTGTGCCAAACCTACGAGTTTAACAGGAATACCAATAGTAATAGGTTTCTCTTCGTTAACCTCATAAAAATCGACGTGTAAGGGAGCGTCTGTTACAGGATGGAACTGAATTTCTTTCAGAACAGCCGTATGATCGGTACCGTCGATGTTGATTCTTACTACATAAATGTGCGGAGTGTAGATGAGTTTACGTAGTTCACTGAATGAAGATGTGAAAGCAAGCGCAACGGGTAAGCCTTTGTCGTCTTTTTTCTCACCATATAAATTACAAGGAACAAAACCTTCTTTGCGAAGGGCTTTAGAAGCTTTCTTACCAAGGTTCTCGCGCTTCTGACCTGAGATACTGATTTCTTTCATTGTGTTACTCTAAATTAAATCGTTATATTAATTCGCCATCACACTGGGAATTACTTTTACCAATCTGAAAAGCGGTGCAAAGGTACGCTTTTTATTTTGTTTCAACAAAGATTGCATACAAAAACGAACATTTATCATTGCTTTTTTGCAAGAAACTATATTATTTGCTAATTTTGCGATATAATTGTAATGGACACTTAGAAGCAAGAGCGATGATTAATAGGGAATTGATAAGAATTAAAATAGTACAGTTAACCTATGCCTACTATCAAAACGGCAACAAAAATATAGATATTGCTGAGAAGGAATTGCTTCTCAGTCTTTCGAAGGCTTACGATCTTTACAATTATCTTCTTCAACTTATTGTAGCCGTGACGCATGAAGAGCGTCGTCGTCTTGACTTGCTTACCCAGCGTGCCGAACGAGAGGGGACAGAACTGCCGTCTCCCAAATTTGCTTTCAATAAGTTTGCTGTTCAACTTGAAGAAAATAAAATGTTGAATAGTTTTATAGAAGATAAAAAACTATCATGGTCTGCCGACTCTGAATTTGTCCATAAGCTATGTAATCAGATAGAACAAAGCGAGGCTTATCAGGAATATATGTTGACGCCAGAAGATAATTACGATGAGGACCGTGAGGTGTGGCGCAAGATTTATCGTCAGTTAATACAAGACAATGACGATTTACAAGCCCTTTTAGAAGAGAAAAGCTTATATTGGAACGATGACAAGGAAACGGTAGATACTTTCGTTCTGAAAACAATTAAGCGATTTGATCCCATGGAAAAGGGAGAGCAGACGCTGTTGCCGGAATATAAAGATGAAGAAGACAAGGATTTTGCACGTAAGCTTTTTCGCGCAACAATTCTTAATGCAGAGGATTACCAGCATTATATGAGCGAGACTTCACGTAATTGGGATTTCTCGCGACTGGCGTATATGGATGTCGTTATTATGCAGATAGCTATTGCGGAAATGCTGACTTTTCCCAATATTCCTGTCCAGGTTACCATCAATGAATATGTGAATTTGGCTAAGCTTTACTCTACACCACGTAGCGGTGGTTATATTAACGGTATGCTTGATAGTATTGCACGCTATCTGATTGATTCGGGGAAGATGCTGAAAGCTATGCCACAGCGAACGGAACGTGTACAGGATTCTCCAAAACGATTTGGACAGTCGTCAGTGCGTTTTGTACACAGGCCACGGGTTAACGAGCAACAACAGTCTTCAGATATGGTATCGTCTGCAAATGATGATACCAATACTGTTGATGGAAATGAATAGACTTGTAAATAATAACAAACATATCTAAAATTATAAATTAAAAGTATGAATACAATCTTATTGTCTGCACAGGCTGCAGCACAGGGCAATGGCGGATTTGGTAGTATGATATTCATGTTGGTTGCAATATTTGTTGTAATGTGGCTTTTTATGTTTCGCCCACAACAAAAGCGACAGAAGAAAATACGTGAGTTTCAGAATTCTCTTCAAGAGGGAACAAAAGTTGTTACAGGTGGCGGCATTTATGGCACGGTAAAAAGTTTAGATTTGGTAAAGGGAACCGTGGATGTAGAGATTGCCCGCGGCGTTGTTATTACGGTTGACAAGGGTTACGTTTTCCAGGATGCGGCCCAGCAGCAGCCAAATGCTTAAATTGAAACAAATAACACAAACTGTTAGAGGCTTCTTGTCGGGCTTTTTAAGCAAGGAGTTTCTGATTTTTCTTTTCTTTCTTGCTTTAAGTGGAGTTTTCTGGTTAATGAAGACTCTCGATGAGGTATATGAAGAAGAGTTTCCGATATGTGTCCGTTTGGTTGGTGTTCCAAAGAATATTGTTATGACATCAGAAATGTCAGATACAATACGAGTAACTGTGCGCGACAAGGGATTTCAGCTGCTTTCCTATTCAACGGGACACAAATTCCATCCTGTTGTGCTTAATTTCAATACGTATGCCAATAAACAAACTGGGCATGGAGAGGTGTCGGTTTCAGATCTTCAGAAGTATGTCCGACAGCAGTTGTATGCTTCTTCATCGCTCACGTTGTTGAAGGCTGATCGGCTCGACTTCTATTTTAATTACGGACGAAATAAGCGAGTAAGGGTAAAACTGTTGGGAAATGTGGTTCCTGCTCGTAATTATTATTTAGCCCATGTACAGTTTAAGCCTGACAATGTGGTTGTGTATGCAAGCAAAGAAAGCTTGGATCAGATAAGCGAAGTGTCTACCGAGTACCTGAATATTGTCAATTTTGATGACACGGTTACACGTACAGTAAAACTAAAGGCTATTCATGGGGCAAAGATTGTGCCCCAAACAGTTCGAATGACACTTTATCCTGATATATTGACTGAAGGCTCTTTGGAAGTACCTATTGCAGCGATAAATAAGCCAGCCGGATTAATTATTCGGACATTCCCACAACGCGTTAAAGTTAAGTTTACCGCAGGAGCTAATGTTTTCCGACTTGTTCGTCCTTCCGATTTTTCGGTTGTGGTCAACTATAAGGAAATAGCTGCTCATCCATCAGACAAGTGTAAGCTTTATTTGCGTAGCCATTCACGCTTTGCTACCAATGCCAGTTTAGATATGTCACAGGTAGATTATCTTATCGAACAGCAATGAAATACGTAGCTATCACAGGTGGAATAGGGAGCGGGAAAAGCTATATTTGTAAATTGCTGGCCGATCATGGCGTTCGTGTATATGATTGTGACATGGAAGCGCGGCGCTTAATGAATGAAGACAAGGATATGCAAGAAGCCCTCTGTCATCTTGTAGGTAAACCCGTTTTTCAACATGGTATACTTCAAAAGTCAATATTAACACATTTTCTTTTGGCTTCAGAAGATAATCAGCAAGCAGTAAATGAGATTATTCATCCTGCAGTTGCAGCTGATTTTAAACGTAGTGGATATACGTGGCTTGAAAGTGCGATACTGTTCGATAGCGGATTTGATCGGAGAGTAAATTTTTCTTATCGTGTATGTGTATCTGCACCGCTCGATATTCGTGTTGAGAGGATCATGCGTCGCAATGGTATTTCACGTTCAAAAGCTTTAGAATGGGTACGGGGGCAGATGCCGCAGGATAAAGTTGCTGCCCGTTGTGACTTTGTTATTGTCAATGACGGGAGTCGCCCGTTAGCCCCCCAGGTAGAACAGTTACTGTCTTCAGTACCTGATGGCTCTTTATAGACGGGACAGGAGTGGAGGCCTGGAAGGACAAGAATATAATAAGAAAGAGTATAGATAAATCATATTAAATAAAAAAGAGAATGGAAACAATACTTTCTATTGCAGGCAAACCAGGATTATATAAATTGGTTTCTCGTGGTAAGATGAACCTTATCGTTGAATCGATAGATGATGCACACCGTCGTATGCCGGCCTTTTCAACCGACCGTGTTACCAGTTTAGGTGATATAGCTATGTACACTGATGCTGATGATATACCTCTTTGGGAGGTGCTCATGAAAGTGGGTGAGAAGGAGGGTTTAAAAGTAACATCGCTCAAATATAAAAAGTGTTCCAGTGAGGAGCTGAGGAAATACTTTGGTGAAGTGCTTCCTAACTTCGACCAAGATCGTGTACATGATAGCGATATTAAAAAGTTATTACAATGGTATGACATTCTTGTAAAAAATGGTTATACCAATTTTAAAACTATCCTTGCACCTACTGAAGGTGATAATATTGCTGATCGTATAGATAAAAAAGAAGTTCCTGAAGAAATGAAATAATTAATAATATTAGTAGTTGTCTTAAGTAATTACTAATATAAGAATAGGTATAAGTCTGCATTTTATATAGTGAAATGCAGACTTATTTATATTATCTTCTCAGGATTTGGCTTTTAAATTATTCTGTTTACGGGGTAAAAGTAAAGAGTTTTCTCTCTAAGAATGGTGATGAAAGGTATGTGATGGAATGGTTTAAAATCAACTTTGGTGTTCTGCCATTATGAAAAGTCATTGAGCATTTATTTTTTTACTTCCATAAATACCTGAGCAATGATTTATTTCAGAAGTCAGTTCTGTTCAAAACAACGTCTGTTTATTTTCCAGGAATATGTCTTGTCTCCATGTATTACTACTTGAATAGTTGAAGAGTCTGCTAAATTTCTGCTAAAAAAACTTTTATAGAAAACAGAAACTTTTGGAAATTTAGCGAACACTTATTGTTCTTTTTATAAAAATAACGAATAAGCGGAAGTCCTTTATTTACTGGGCTTCCGCTTTGTTTTCTGTCGTGACTCCGGCGGGACTCAAACCCGCGACACCCAGAACCGGAATCTGGTGCTCTATTCAACTGAGCTACGGAGCCATAAGTTAATGGTACAAAGGTAATAATATTTTTCGATTATTATTTAATAAACGGATTAAAATGTATGTATGTCTGAAAATTGCAAAATGTTTCCAAATGCAGCTTGTT
>ENA-OWND01002223-OWND01002223.1-metagenome-genome-assembly--contig:-NODE-2223-length-10556-cov-8.732406_pt1 | contig 10556 bp, 9 predicted proteins | sample MGYA00245342_ERZ651119 | MGnify/ENA primary metagenome ERZ651119 (study PRJEB26857, sample SAMEA4031756) | metagenome | biome: human; feature: oral; material: saliva | place: Philippines | collected 2014...
TATCTCTTGACTTACTTTTTGAACTTTGAACTCTCGTCTATCAAAAGCACCCCAGGAAGGTTACTTTATGGAACATAACAAACTATCTCTTTCTTTATACTGGCAAGTTTGTGTTTTGAGTATCTCAAAACCTACTTGCTCCCCAAGCTGGGAGGACAAATCCCGCTGGTCTCATCAAAAAATAAAAATATGGAACAGAAGAATAAAGGTGGGCGACCAACCAAGACTTTATCAGAGAAACGGAAATATCAAGTGCTTCTTCGGCTTAACACAATGGAGTACTACACCTTGTTGGGAAAAGCACGTGAAGCCTCTATTACTCGTACCGAGTTTTTGCGACAGCTCATCACAAAAGCAGAAGTCAAGGCACGCATCAAACCCGAAGAGATGCAACTCATCCGCACAGTCTCGGCTATGGCAAACAATCTCAATCAGATAGCCCATCGACTCAATGCCTTTGGCATTTATGCACTCAATGAAGACTTGAATGCACTCAAAGTCCTCATCCATGAACTCATCAAACGCTTGAAACCATGATAGCCAAGATTATCAAAGGCGCAGACTTCGGAGGAGCTATCAATTATATGCTTAGCAAAGAGAAAGGAAAAGCTAAGGTTTTAGCGAGTAATAACATTGGTTTTATCGACCAAAACCTATGCGCTCACGAGTTCGCCTTTCAAGCCTCTATGCGCCCGAACGTGCAGAAGCCTGTTTGCCACACGATACTCTCGTTCTCTGCCAGTGATGCCGAGCGATTGACAGATGATCTGATGGTGAAGATTGCCAATGAGTATTTAGAGAAAATGGGCTACGGAGACACGCAGAGCCTTATCGTAAGGCACAGCGACCGCCAGCATCCGCACTTGCACATTTGCATCAATCGCATTGGCAATGATGGCAAGACCATCAGCGACCGCAATGAGAAATACCGCTCTACGAAGATTTGCCGAGAACTGACCGAGCGCTACGGTTTGACACTTGGCGAAGGGAAAAAGGCGGTAAATCGCCACCGACTGCGGGGTGAAGACAAGTTGCGCTATGAGATATTCGATGTCATCAAGGTAGTGTTGCCCCAATCGAAGAATTGGAAAGACTTTGTCACAGACTTAAACAAACAAGGCATTGCCACTCGTTTCAAGACGAAAGGCAATACGGATGTTGTGCAAGGTATCATCTTTGAAAAGGGCGGTTGCAGTTTCAGTGGCTCAAAGATAGACTGTTCCTGCTCTTTCTCGCGCCTCAATGCAGAGATAGAGCGAAACATTCAGCAGGCACAGCAACATCTATCGAAAGAGCCAATGGCACATTCGATAGATGAGAGCGGATTTGCAAGCGACTTATCCGATGCACTTGGCGAAGTCTTTACGATGCCTACGCCCAGCGGAAGTGTGGACGTTGATGAACTTCGCTTCCAAAAGAAACTTCGCAACAGAGCCAACCGCAAACATAGAATTTAATCATCTCAAAATTAAAACTGTATGAACAACGAAATAGCCCCCGTTCTCGACATGCTCGAAGAACTCAAACAAGAATGCAAATCCATCAGTAAGGCGCAAGCAGAACTACGCACCACGCTTGCAGAACAGCCTGCCAACTCAACAGCAGCGCGCACTACAACGCAAGAAACCGTGCAAATTCATCTTTCCAAAGAGACACAAGCCAAAATCAAGGAGCACCAACTTTTTATTTTGGAGGCACTCTCGCAGTCGAGCAAGAAACTCGACCCGAAGTTTGAAGCCTTACAGCAGCTCATCCGTGAGCAACAAAAGCCCGTAGAGTACAAGAACTGCTCGCTATTCGCAAGCATTCAATTAGCCGAACGCATATTGCTCATGTTAGTTTGCGGCTTGGTTATGGTCAGTTGCTGGTTCTTTGCTATGGGAGCCAACAAACTGCAAATTGCATCCGATTACGACCTCCGCTACCGCTATTTACGAATGCAAGGCAAAGCTACAAGCAAAGACTTCGTGCATCTCGACAGCCTTTTTGTCACGCATCGCAATCCCAAAGCCATTCAGCAAATGCCGCTAAAAAGTCCAAATCTAAATTTTCCATTGTAACACTATTGTTTTTGTAAATGCCGATATCACACCTCTATTAGTTTAAAGAGATTTCTCCATCCTTAACTTTGTCTATAGTAGCTTTTCGATGATAACCATTCTTTGTAAATTCGTTTATCCATATAAGCCTCCTTGTACCATCTCCATAAGGTTGTAATCTGAAATGACCACTAACTTTGAAAGACTCATCATTGCAAATTTCAGTATACCACTTGCTATCAAATCGATAATAGTCAAGCCCTGGTTCTGTGACATTCTGAATTTTCTTGTTCTTCTTAACCTCTTTTCTTACAGTGGTTGAAACTTTACCTAATTGTACTTCTGCCCATTGTCTTAAACACAAATAATCTAATACCATATCTATGTAGTCTCTGATGTTTGCTTCCATACAGCCATCAATAAGAGGTAGAACCATACAGTCTAACTGATGTCCATTTCCCTTAATTTTATCCTTTGGTGACACACAAATGTAATATGTAGGTATCGACAAATACTTGTCGATGTTGTCTTGGAATATCCATAAAGTAAGACAGCCATTCTTTATGCTATACACGACATAACACCCTTCTATAAAGTATGGGCTACGTACAATTCCGGTCTCATTATCCAGTTCTTCAAGAATGTCCATGTGGAACTGCGTAAATTTCATATAGGATTTATCCATCGTATCAACAAATGTCTTAGAGAAAACGACCAAATTACGACAGTTACCTTTTACATTAGATAATTCTCTTATCGCATTTTCTCTATCAGAATCAATTGCACTACCGATATTATTGCACCAATTAAGAATGCTCTGTGGCAAATCTCTTTTATCAAGACAATACAAGTACCGAAACAAAGTAATTTCATTTATATTTTTGATTTTCATAATCAATCACTATTTGTCAATTAACCCTTTTAATCCATCTATAATCAGGTCCTTTAGTAGTCCACTGAAATTGCCACATTGCACCTGACTTGTTACTTATCAGATAGTATTGATACATACTCGTCATCGGCTGTATAGTAAAGATGCTTTCATCTCCAGCTTCAAGAACTTCTTCATTTATTGAAACACAAAGGAGATTATCTAACGTTTTGGTGTCATATTGTACTTGCCAAAGCCTTCCTGTAAAACTATCCAACATGATAAATGTCCACATATTCCGAGTAGCAAACATTTTGAATCTTCCTTGCCATCTGTCAGAAGAAGAAGGATATGCTTTTGACCAATAATTAATTGGTGCAGCAAACATGTAATCTATTCCTTTTGTGCTAAATTGAACTTGCCAATTCTTTCCAGTAAAAGTATCAAGCATAATGAAAGTCCACATATTCTGTGTTTCATATAGACAGAAGCGGTTATCTGTTTCGCCACCATCTTCCATTGCATCACATATTTTCCAAGACTGACCGTCATCTTGCACCTGTAACACTTCTCCTGTAGCGGTATTCAAACGTAACTGGTTGTGATAGTTACGCGTTTGATACATTTTATATGTTTGTGCAAATAGGCAAATAGGCATAAAGCACAAAACCAGTAAAGCAACAATTTTTCTCATATCGTTTCTGTTATACGAAAAACTAAATGGAATTTGGATTATGTAATATTACCATCATTCCTCCATTTATTCTTTTACGACAAAGATTATGTCGGCAAGACTTTCGTACATTTTTTTATTAAATGTGAATTCAATTTTCTTTAGAGAATTTTCACTGAAGCTATCAAGGTATGTATTTACCTTAGGCTCAATTAATGAGAATGCTCTCTTCATCTTCCACGACTGATTCATGTCCGTAGAATCGACAAGAACAACAAACAGACGGTTTTCAGCACCGAACAAACGAGGACTTTGATTCTCATAAAGCCATTTCATCAGGTTTTCTGGATTATTACGAGCCTCATTTACTATCTGTTTTCTTGTAGCTGTAAGTTGAGATATAACTTCTTGATGTCCTTGATTTTCAATTTCCTCTTTTAAGAAATTATACTGTTCGGAATCAGAAAGATTTTTATCTGGTGTAATACCATATTTCTTAGCCTGACGCTTCAACCAAGTTAACTCAGTGTTGCCTAATGCTTCTTTTAACTTACCTTGCATATAAGCTCCAGGAAAATAGGTAACTTTCAAATCGATAGGGTTATTCTCAATAAAAAAGTCAACACTTTTGATTTCACCAACCGCAGACAACACACGTCTATGCTTCTTAAATATTGATTCAATAAGATAGGATGTCCAGTTGTTATACCAACTTGTTTGAACAAAATTCCAAGCATTTGTTGCAATAGCATCAGCCTTGCTGCGTAGTTCATCATAATCGCTGATTACTTTAATATATCTACGGACAAGATATTGGTCAAGAGAGTTTTCTTGATCTCCTCCCCATTCGTAGTTGTTTATCTGACGTAAACCACTTTTCAATTTTTCTTCATCCACGCCCATCGTGTGATACCATTCGTTGTTTCTGTCGCACAGATAAGTATCAAGCATAGCCTTGCTATTAGGTGTATTCTCCATTATTGAATACAACTCAGCAAACTGCTCGTTAATTTTTGTAGAAGTAAGCTCAATGCCATTTTTCTCAACAAATTGTTTAATCTGTTTTCCACGACATACGGCTCTAACCTTCAAGTACAACAAAGCACTTTCATTGTTGTTGAAAGCGTAAAGATTTTGTGCACGGAACTCTTTGTCCCATTTCTCAAAGTTAGTCATATTGAATATTTTTATATTTTACTTTTGTTTTATACTCCAATTTCCTTCCTTGTCCAGTTGAAAATAATTATTCAGAACTGTAAACACATCGACATTGCCTATTATAATCATATTTCGCAAAATCCATTCCATTATAGCCATCATTATAGCATTTGTGTCAGTAGTCCCCTTCTTGAATGTCTCAGTTATGAACTCCGTTATAATTCTTATAAATTGACTATCATCACAAATACGTAAGTGTACAGGTGCTGGGTTCTTTCGAAAAGTCACAAGGACATCACCTTTAATCGATTTAACACGATTAAGTTGTCTTGGTGGGTAGGTCTTTTGTTCTAACCATTCATAATCAACAACATTGAAATTGTTGAAAACACACGCATTGCTTACGGCTTTCCATTCTAGCCCAGAAAGAGAGTGAAATGTAAGTGAAAAATATTTATTATCTTTTAATACTCTTCGAATTTCTGAAAAAGCCGAATTTATATCATGTTCAAAAGCTTCAATATCTTTGTGACGTTGATTACTATCGGATATTACAATTTCTTGCTGATAATCAGGAACAAACTGTAGCCAAGAGTTCCAAATTACACTTTGCTCAAAATATGGTACACTATCCCCATAAGGAGGATCTGTAAAAACATAGTCCACAGAGTTGTCTGGGAGTTGTAACCTCTTTGCATCAAAATTGGTGATTTTGAAAGTAGATTGGATAGGCTCTTTCATTAAATCACCTAATAGCGCATTCAAGAAATCTTCTTTTCCCTTTATCGCCTTCCTTATGCGATTTTCGTAATAATGTAATACATTATTCTCTATATATGTCTCACCAATATAAAAACCGGTCATCCAAGCTCCTTGAGCAAGTGCCCCTCTGCTTTTGATAGGTGGAACAAGTTTGGAACAGTTGGCTAAATTTGCTGTAAATGCAATTAAAAACAAGTCTTTATCAGATCCTGCTGCATATTTATTTATCAATGACAATAATTTTGCATGACAAGCAAGTGTCCTTTTGGTAAAAAGATCTTTTATTGTCATGTTCGGGCGAGCTGATATTCTAGAATTTTCAATAATCGAAACCATAGGATACCAATCCGTTATTTTGTAATTGTTTTCTTTCTCACAGAACTCTTTTGCTAGCTCTTCTGGAATATCTTTAATAGACGTCTTTCTTCCATCCTTAAAAGTAAATTGCAGTGGTAAACCATCCTTATTTCTTAAAACTGATATAGACAGATATGTTTTCTCGCCAATGGTAATATTATACCATTCGTTTATGAAAGTAGACATTTCTGCTTTGATCTTTTCCCATACCCTTTTTACTCTTGAAATATTAACATCATTTGAGAACAAATTATGTGCTATAAAATTGGCAATCGGATTGAGATCATTTACTATAACGTTTCTATTTTTAAGATATGCTTCACAACAGAAAACTCCATACCCTGAAAATGGATCAATAATAGTATCTCCAGGGTTTGTATATTTTTCAACCAAAGGACTTATGCCTGTGGCTGGCTTTTTACCCCAATATTTATGCATAAAATATCGAGGAGCATTTTTTTCACTATTCATTTTTTCTATTGTTTAATTTTAAAAGTTTTCATGCAAGTCTGTTGGAACAAGAAGTTCTCTTGTATCTATTTTTAACAGCTTAGCAATCTTACTTAGTGTTTGTAAATCTGGCTGAGCAGAATTAGAGCACCAACGACTGGTTGTTGTAACACTAACTCCAAGTTGCCCTGCTAACCATTTACCTGTTTTCTTTTGTTCTACAAGAACTACTTTTATTCTATTAAGCTCATTCATTGTAATTTTATTTAAGTTCAATGCAAATATATATACATTTATTGTAATAAACGAGAATCTTTAGGAAATATTGTATAGTGGCATAAAAAATATGTTTCATTACTTTAATTTGCTACTATCTTACGCACAAAAAAGTAACTTTTGTGATTAACATACAACATTAGGGCTTTACTCCCGAAATGAAAGAAAAGGAAAATTATCGTTGTTTTCTGTGTTAATTTATGTTTTCTCATGCTTTCATTTTAGGGTTTCTTGATTTTGTTGTTCCTGATTTGTTTCTTTCGTCATTTTGTAACTCCAATTAGTATTGATTATCAATACGTTACGAGCAATCTGTAAGATTTCAAGAAGAAGATCATGATGACCGTCGGTGCTTGTATCTTCCTGATTGCCGCAGCCAATGCCCTCCCGCTCTTCTTCGGTATCAGTAACTGATCCAAACGTCGTGTTATGGCAGAGATGACAGAGACAAACATGGAATACCAGATGTTTAAGGGATTGCAGCGTCCTTTGGAGTTCATGGGACTTCAGGGACACCACATCACTTGGGCAGCCGTCACCGCCGGTGTCGGCATATTGGGCTTCATGTTGGTTTACGCTCTGGTTGGTTTCCTTGTCGCATTGGCATTTGCAGCAGTTTCCATAAGTAGTGGAATTGGCCTTATAATGGTCAAGCAACGAAAAGGACTCTACTCAAAGAAAAACGACAAGGGCATTTATGTCTATGCTTACAGAGAGCGTTTGTGAAATCATTTACAGCCGATGGGAAATGTAAAGTTATAACATAGTAAACAATCAACGGGTAGGCTCGAACCACGACGGTATGAGTCTACCCTTACTTGTATAAACAAAAACAATGGTCATTTACGTTATCATTTTTCTGATTGCCGTATGCAAAGATAACGATTATATTTCATCAAACCACTTCTTTTACGCTATATTTATAGATTAATTTTATGTATTTAGCCTTTTGTCGTTATTTGGAGAGCAAAAAAATGGAACAACAAGCACTTTTACCCTAATTCCTATTGCTTTTCATCAAGAAATCATTATCTTTGCAACATAGAATAATGTGTTCTTTGAAGCATTGCAGAATAAAGAAAGGGAAAGAAACTCGCTCGTTTCCAAATCGTAACCCTTTTATCCTTTATTCTTTCTTATTTTACTGATTATCTGAAAGATACGAAATTATAAAATCTTTTGCGCGCATAATCGGTTGCAATAAGCATTTTTGCCCTTTCCTCGCTCTCACTCAGAGGTGCTCGTCCCAAGATTGTGGCATCGCCACTTTTGGCAAACTCCATCAGTTTGCCAATAAACATCTCTTGCTCGGGTGTAGGTGGTATGTTATGCAGTATCTCATTCTTCTCCGGTCTGTCAATACCGATGTCCTTGGCTGTACGAAAATCGCAAATCTCCGCATAAAATCATCTCACAAATAGTAAAATCTTGATTATTAGAAGTCTGAGAAGGTTATGTGTCAAAGGGTGAACGAATAAGAAACGAGCGAGTTTCTTTCCAATTCTTTATTCTGCAATGTCTCGAAGAACCTTTGTTCAATGCTACAAAAATAGTAACTTTCGTCGAAGAAAACAAAAATAATTGAAAGAAATCAAGGAATATACACCAAAAACTTTTATCAATCATCTATGACTTCAGGAACAATACGAGTCTGGACTATAAATTTGATTTTCTTACATAGTTGTGCAAGTGTGCTTGTGGTTACATTTTACTATCAAGTAATTTTTTCTTGCCTTGATAGTGCTGCTATGAATCTTAGTTGCTGCTCAAGCATACGTATACGCCTCATGTCGTAGCCATGTTTGCGAGCTTCTTCAATAGGGCGTGTGTAGAGATAGTATATCTCTATTGGTCTATGATGATCGTGGTCAACCTTCATACTTGGTGAGTATGGTTTCATCAGCCGTGTCATCTCCATTATACCATCTGCATAGTCGGAGGCGATACCGCTGACACCACAGGCAGTGGCTGCTTCAATGACTTCTTCTATTAAATCACGGCAGAGCTGTGCTGTAGACTGACATTCCAAAAGTTTATTAACAGGCGTATCAAGGACTACAGTAAGCCCATTGAAGCACATATTCCACACTGCCTTCTGCCAACGTGCGCGGGCATAGTCTACAATCTCTGTCTCCACACCAGCATGACGGAAGGTTTCCACAATAGCAGCGAGACGTTCAGGATTACGACTATTATAGTCACCGATGTTCAATCGACCAAGGTCAGTGTGGTCTACCACACCCGGTTTAGTCTTTGTGCTACAAATAAATGCTAACCCAGCGAGTACAGTCGTATCTGGGAAGTCACAGACGAAATCCTCCTCCAATCCGATACCATTCTGAATGAGCAGCACCCACGTGTCTTCTTTAAGTAGAGGTGGTAAGAGCGACTTCAACAGATGTTGATTAGTTGATTTCAATGCTACAATGACCACGTCACACTTAGGCATATCCTCGGTACTATGATAAGCTTGCACATTATCAAGGTGGAAATCGCCTGCTATTGAGTTGATAGTCAGTCCATACTGTCGCACAAAGTCGTGATCACTATGAAAGAGGAAATGCACATCCTCGCCCCCTTGAGCAAGCCGTGCACCATAGTAGGCGCCTATTGCACCTGAACCAATAACTCCGAATCGCATATTCCTTAATAACTCAGTTTCTCTTGAGCAGCTTTTACTAAGCCATTGAGCCAGCTCTGATGGCCATCAATCATGACATTTGTTCCAGCCAACTCAGCAGCAGGTTTACCAATCTGACTCTCCTGTGTGAGAATACGAAGACGATTACCAGGAAGCTCCTCGAGCAACCACGCATGAATTACATCCAATCGATGGTCAGCATCTCCCTCTGCCCAGCCATGCCATGCGATACGTGCAATACCATTCTTTGGTGCTTCAAACTCTACGACCTCAGCATCAATAGGGAAACCGAAAGTCTTGAAAAAGAAGGGTGCGTTAGGATAGAGTTCCGTCTTGCTCTCCTCCTTATAGCGAGCGTCAGACGAATTGCTGTAATACTTCTCCCACACGGTAGCATGAGTGAGATAGGGCCATACATCCTCTGCCTTCAAATCCTTTACAATTACCTCATTACTTACAAAGTTGTCTGTTGTGCCAGGAAGATACTCTTCAGGCCAATAAATTTCGTTCAACATAATCTTTTATTTTTTATTGTTATCTATCTATTTAATGTGTGTGACCAATAGGGACACTGCGAAATTGCGAACTTAGTGTTCTTGTTTCTGAGTGCAAAGGTACGGCAAATATCAGCAGAGTATGTTATATCAAACGTCAAAGTTTACTTTTCTCAAACGGCTTTTTCAACCTATTAAGATCTTTCCTACTCATTTTTAGATAGCCAATGAGTATTCAAGGTCTATGAAATATTATTACAAAAATCTAACTAAAAGGTTAGGGAATGTCCCAAAAGTAAGCAATTATAGCACGTTTGTAACACGCTTGATATCAAATCGTTAGGAAAGTCCATTTAAAAAGATGCTTAATTGGACTTCAAAAGGGCGTTAGTAAGAGTTCAAAAGGGCATCTTTTAGAAGCCAATTGGGCTTCTTTTGAAATGCTATTAACGCCCTTTTGAAATCGAGGATGTGAAAAATTACGACAAAGTTATTCGCTTATACAACTTTTATCTCATTTCTTTGAAGGCAGACCACACAATAGGGATTGTCACGATTAGTGAGATAATGTCACTTACAGCCTGGCAAATTTCAACCCCAAAGAGTCCGTAGAAGTAAGGCAGTACAAATATTAGCGGTATGAAGAACAGACCTTGGCGAGAAGCAGCAAGGATGTTCGCACGGATAGTCTTTCTACACGTCTGCATCATCATGTTTGCCATCATCATAAAACTGCAGGCTGGGAAAATTATCATCTGATAGCGTAGTGCCGGAATACCGATACTTGAGTTCGGGATAAGTTTAGTATGAAAAAAGTTCCAACTGCCTTGATTTT
>ENA-OWND01002228-OWND01002228.1-metagenome-genome-assembly--contig:-NODE-2228-length-10544-cov-3.600057_pt1 | contig 10544 bp, 8 predicted proteins | sample MGYA00245342_ERZ651119 | MGnify/ENA primary metagenome ERZ651119 (study PRJEB26857, sample SAMEA4031756) | metagenome | biome: human; feature: oral; material: saliva | place: Philippines | collected 2014...
TATGGCGCTGTTCATCTTGGGATTTAAGTTCATGGTGAAGACCATCTACGCCATTCTGCTGCTCGCTATCCTCATCACCCTCATGCAAGCCATCGTGCCCAAGCAACCCAATGGGCTGCCTATCCAGCTGCTTGGACCGGGACAAGACTTCATGTCGATGGTCATTGGCTGCGTATTGACGGGCGTAGCGCTCTCCACAGTGTTCCTGCATAACGGCTCAACCGGCGGTTCCGACATCATCGCTGCCTCCGTAAACAAGTATCACGACATCTCGTTGGGACGCGTTTTGATTGCCATCGACTTCTGCATCATCGGCAGTTGCATGTTCTTTCCGGCCTTCGGTACCTATTTAGAGCGCGCCCACAAAGTGATGTTCGGCCTCTGTGTGATGACCCTTGAGAACTTCTCTTTGGACTATATCATGAATGCCCGGCGCGAGAGTGTGCAGTTTCTCATCTTCTCAAGCAAGTATCAAGAGCTGGCCGAAGCCATCGGAACGGAGACTGGCCACGGCGTAACCATCCTCGATGGGCACGGCTGGTACACGGGAAAGGATGTGAAAGTGCTCTGCATCTTGGCCAAGAAATTTGAAAGCACCACCATCTTTCGCATCATCAAATTCACCGACCCACACGCCTTTGTCAGCCAGAGCAGCGTCATTGGTGTCTATGGTGAGGGCTTCGATGAGATGAAAGTGAAAATCAATAAAAAGCTCCATCAGCAACGATTGCAGCAACAACAAAAGGAACAAGCATGAAAATTGTCTTCGCAACCAACAACGCCCACAAGCTGAGCGAGATTAAAAGCATCCTCGGCAGCAGCATCGAAATCGTGTCACTCAGCGACATTGGCTGCACAGTCGACATTCCCGAGACGGGCAAAACGCTCGAAGAGAACGCCCACATCAAGGCGGCCTATGTGTTTGAGCACTATGGATTGAGCTGCTTTGCCGACGACACGGGCTTGGAAGTGGAGGCACTCCATGGCGCACCCGGCGTTTACAGCGCACGTTATGCAGATGGAACGGGCCACGACAGCGAGGCCAACATGCGCAAACTGCTTGGCGAATTGGCCGGCGAGCCCCACCGCAACGCCCGATTTCGCACCGTCATCTCGTTGTTGCAAGTCGACGAGAAACATCCCCAAAAGCCCATCGAGCACCGGTTCGAAGGCATCGTCACAGGCCATATTGCCACCGAGAAACATGGGCAAGAGGGCTTTGGTTACGACCCCATCTTCATCCCCGACGGCTATGATCAGAGCTTTGCCGAGTTGGGAGAAACCGTTAAAAACAAAATCAGTCATCGTGTACGCGCCGTCGAACAGTTGGCTCTTTTCTTGAAAACAGGCCGATAAAGTCACGAAAACCATGCACTTTGCAGGCTAAAAACGATGAAAAAGCTCACCAATCTCCTTGTTTTTCTTTCGCTCAACGCCGGGCTTTTTGCCCAGACACCCGTTTGGAAAAACTACCTCTCCTATCAACAAAAACAAGAAATCGCGCAGGCACATCGCAACCTCCTCTATGTGTTGGCCTCGCAAGGGCTCTATGCCTATCACCCCAACGACCGCAGCATCCGCACCTTCGACAAGGTGAATGGCCTCGCCGATGCCGCCATTGCCCACATCAGCTACAACACTTCGGCCCACCGCCTCGTGGTGGTCTATGTCAATGGCAACATCGATTTGCTCGACGACGATGGGCAAGTGACCCACTTGAGTGCCTATCGCGATGCCCGGCTCACGGCCGATAAAACCGTGAACAGCATCTGTCAGCACGGCAACGACGCCTTCCTTGCCACAGGCTTTGGCATCGTTCGCCTCAACATCGCACGCGCCGAGGTGAGCGACACCTACAACCTTTCGCTCCCGGTGGCCTATTGTTGGGTGGAACAACAGCTGCTCAAGGCCGCCAGTCCCACGGCAGGAATGTTGCAATGCCCGCTCAACAGCAACCTCGCCGACCCGCTCTCGTGGCAGCACACGGGCACTTTCGTGGCACAAACACCTGTCGACAACACGGCATTGTGGGCAAAGGTGGCGCAGGTTTCGCCCGATGGTCCGGCCTACAATCACTTTGGGTTCATGCGCTTTCACAACCAACGGCTCTACACCTGTGGCGGCAAGAGCGAACCCTTCCGCCCGGGTTGCGTGCAAGTGATGCACGAAGGGCGCTGGCAGGTGTATGCTGGTGAGGCCGACATTCAACCCCTAACCCATTTGCATTATCAGGATGTGTGCGCCATCGACATCGATCCGCGCGACGAAAACCATCTCTTTGCCGGCGCACGCAACGGTCTTTACGAGTTTCAGAACGGCCGTCTGAAGGCTTTTTATAACGATAGCAACTCGCCCATCGGCACCGCCACGGCCAACAACGACCGTGAATATCAGTTGGTTACGGGCGTGAAATTCGATGCCACGGGGCAGCTTTGGCTCTTCAACAGCCAGTCGCTCACGGCCTCCTTGCTGCGTTTCGACGGCCAACAGTGGCACCATCCGCAGCTCAATGCCTTCATGACTTTTGGCCAACGCAGCTTAGCCAACGGCCGACAGCTGCAATTTTTCACCCCCGACGCGCTGTGGTTGGTCAACGACAACTGGACACGTCCGTCGCTCTATCGCGTTGATGTGGGCACCGAGCGCATCACCTCGTTCACCACTTTCGTCAACCAGGATGGGCAAACGGTGGACAACTTGTGGTATGTGCGCTGCATAGCCCGCGACAAAATGGGCAACCTCTGGGTGGGAACCAACGTGGGACCGCTCGTCCTCTCGCCCGAAGAAGTGCAAAAAGCAAACCCCATTTTCGAGCAAATCAAAATTCCTCGCAACGACGGAACTACCCTTGCCGACTATCTTCTCAGCGGTGTCGACATCACAAATATCGTCATCGACAACGCCAACCGCAAGTGGATGGCCACGCAAAGCAACGGCCTCTACCTCGTGAGCAGCGACAACCAACGCCAATTAGCCCACTACACGGCCGAAAACAGCCCTCTCCTTTCGAACGCCATTGAGAGCCTTGCCTTCGACAACACCACCGGAACGCTCTACATCGGCACCGCGGCCGGCCTCTGTTCGGTGCAGAGTGAGGCCTTTCTCTCGGCCGATGCGCTGCAAAAAGACCAGGTTTATGCCTACCCCAACCCCGTAGAACCGGGCTACACGGGGCCAATAAACATCGTGGGACTGATGGACAACAGCGACGTGAAGATTACCACCGTCGACGGAAGACTGGTGAAACAAGGCCGCAGCAACGGCGCCCTTTTCAGCTGGGATGGCACCAACCAGCACGGACAGCGCGTGACTTCGGGCATCTATCTCGTTGAGGTGGCCACACCCGACGGCACAAAAGGCGTGGTGTGCCGGGTGGCTATCGTGAATTAACCCAACGCATGCGCAACCCAAACAGCTATCGTCACATCCTGAAAACCACCACCCTTTTTGGCGGTGTGCAAAGCCTTAACATCCTCATGGGTGTGGTGCGCACGAAACTTGTGGCCGTGCTTCTCGGCACAACGGGTATGGGCGTGCTCTCGATGTGCAACACATGGGTGAGCTTGCTCAGCGACACATTGGGCTTAGGGCTGCCGATGAGCGCCGTAAAGCAGCTGTCCTCGGCCTATGAACAACCGCAGCCAACCGCCTTTTTGCAGCAACTTTGCACGCTGCGCACCTGGACTTTACTCGCCGCAGGCCTTGCCTTTGCGGTGAGCTTTTTTTGTGCTTTGCTCTGGCACAACGCCTCTTGGCTCAACCTGTTGCCCCCCTTTGCCCTCGTTGCCCTGGCAGTAGTGGTGCCCATGACGGTGCTCACGGCCGGCGAAATGGCCGTGCTGAAAGCCACACGCCAGCTGAAAGCCGTGGCCAAACTGTCGGTTTGGAACATGCTGCTCATGGTCATCGTGTCAGCCATTGGCTTCTATCAGTGGGGGTTGCTCGCCATTGTGCCCGTGCTTTTGGCTGCAGCGTTCGTGCAGATGCTGCTCGTTGCGGGCTGCAGCGTTCGGCGTTTCGGCTACAAGGTGGCGTTCAGCAAAGACGTGTTGCGCCGCGGTTGGTCCACCCTTCGTTTGGGATTGGCCTTCGTAGCCGCAGGGATGGTGGCCAATGGGGCGGCCTTTCTCGTGCGTTGGTGGCTGCAATGGCAAGGCGATGTGCACGTGGTGGGGCTCTATAATGCCGCCACCATGCTGGCCATGACCTATGCCGGGGTGGTGTTTCATGCCATGGAGACCGACTATTTTCCACGCCTCTCTGGCGTGAGCCATGCCGGGAAAGGGCTCAACCTGTTGGTCAATCGGCAGATTAATGCTTGCATCTTGCTGCTTTCGCCCCTGCTGTTGGGGTTCATGATGGCGTTGCCATGGCTCATTCCGCTGCTGTTCAGTCAGGCTTTTTTGCCGATGATGGGCATGATGCGGGGCTGCTTGGTAGCCATGTTCTTTCGCATTTTCACGCTCTCCATCGAATATATCGCCCTTTCGCGCGGCCATTCGGTGCTCTATCTCGTGCAAGAAGGGGCATCGGCCGTGCTGCTTGTGGCGGCCGTCGCTATGGGCTTTGCGCTCGGTGGCCTCACCTTTGTGGGCTATGCCATTGCCCTTGCCACCGCCTTGGAGGCGCTGTTGGTGCTCGTCCTCACCCACCATCGCTACCACTTCATGCTGCATCGTGCCACATGGCGATGGGCTGGCGCGCAGTTTCTTCTGCTCCTCGTGACGCTATGGAGCTGCCTTTGGCGTGCAAGCCCCGCAGCTTGGACACTTGGTTTGGGCGCCTTTGGCCTGTCCTGCATCGTCAGTTGGCGTTGCTGGAAGGCATTTCGCGCAACGAAAGATAGACCAAAGGCAGCGTGACAAGAAGGGTGACAACGTCGCTAACGGGCTGACTAATCTCCACACCCAACAGCCCAAAATGGTGGGGAAGCACCAAGATGAGCGGCACAAAGAACAGCCCTTGGCGCGCCGCAGCAAGGATGTTGGCACGGATGGGCATGCGACACGTCTGCGTCACCATGTTGGCTGGAATGATGATGGCACTAAAAATAATCGTCAACAGCTGATAGCGCAGGGCGGCAGCACCCACGTTCACCACGTGAATATCGTTGCGAAAGAGGGCGATGACCTCGCTGCTGAAGAACGAAAGCAGCACGGCCATGCACACGAGGAACACGGCACTCACCTTCACACAGAACCAAAAGCCGCCCTTCACCCGGTCATAAAGCCGGGCACCATAACAGAAACCACACATCGGTTGATAGCCTTGTCCCAAGCCAACCACCATGCTGAAGATGAACATCGTGAGGCGATTGACAATGCTCATGCCTGCAATGGCGGCATCGCCAAAACCACCTGCGCCCACATTCAGCGCGATCGTGGAGAGGCTGGCCAACCCCTGTCTGAGCAAAGAGGGCGTGCCTCCGGCGATAATCTCGCGCACCAAGCTCCCACGAAACGTCACATTTTGCCAATGATAATGAATGATATGCGGATGCAAACTCATGCGATACATCACCGAAAAGCCTATCATTTGTCCGGCCACTGAAGCCCAGGCCGCACCCGAAACACCCATACCACACGTGAAAATCAACACCGGATCGAGCACGCAGTTCACGACGGCTCCCACCACAACCCCATACATCGAGTAGCGCGCATAGCCCTGATAGCGCATCTGATTGTTCATGCAAAGGGTGCCCATAATAAAAGGTGTGCCGAGCAAAGAAATGCCCAAATAGTCCTTGGTGTAGGGCAGAATGGTGGGCGTGCTGCCTAAAAGGATGGACAAGGGATGAAGAAACAGCAGGCCGAGAACCACTATCAACGTGGCAAAAAACAAGGCATAGGCCAAAGCCGTGCTGGCCATTCGCTCGGCATTCTGCTTGCGCTCGGCACCCAATTCGCGTGCAATATAGGTGCCGGCACCATTGCCAAAGAAGAACGCAAAGGCCTGAACGACAAACATTACTGAAAACACGATGCCCACGGCAGCCGTAGCTTGCGTGTTGATTTTGCCCACAAAATAGGTGTCGGCCATGTTATAAAGGCTCGTCACCAGCATCGAAATGATGGTGGGAACGGCCATTGTGCCAATCACTTTCGGTATGGGTGCCGACGTGAGGAATACATAATTCTCGTCTTTCTGCATTTTTTTATCCTTTATGCGCTGCGACCTTCCGCGGCAACAGCCCATCTCTATGGAACGATTATCCTAATTTCACTTCTTGCCGCTTGCGCTCTTCTAAAAATTCTATCGCCAGATATACCTTTGAATAAGGCTTCGTGTAATCTTCCAACTGCTTGGAACGGCGGATAGCCTCAGCCATTTTTTCGCCGGAACAGAGCGCTTTCACCCAATCCTTCTTTTGCAGAAAGGTGGTATGCTTGTCGAATTTTGGGATAAACTCCCTAAGCTCTTTCACCACCTCTTCACACCTTCCGTAAGTTCGACCGGGCTCTTTATAATGCAACAGGAACCAAAATTCGATTGAAGGACAGCTGTCACAGAACACCACATTACCGTTTTTCGCATACTTATGTCGCAGGTTCTCCATTCGTTTTTTAGCACCTTGATCCCGCTGTGCCACATCGGTATCGAAGACAACAATAGCTGTTCCTTCTTCATTGAGCACCTTTTGAATGGGCTTTCTAAGTCTTTGATATTCGGATAACGGAAGTTCCCATCAGACACTTTCATCCGGTAGTCCTTCACCTCGCGCAGCCCTTTGAAATAATAACATTCCGTTTTACCCTCACCAATGATGGTAGGTATGGGCGAACGGAGTGCTCGTTGTCGTTGTTTGCGTGCCATGTTTTAATAAATATTGGGCAAGGCACCAAAGCGACCATTGCGATAAGCATGTTGGAGTGAGCGTATCTTGTTGAGTCCTTTGAACTCTACGAGCGCATAAAGCGACGAGCTTCCGTTCGCTTCTTTCTCTGTAAACCACACCGAATCTTTGCGAAAGAGGTCATCGACGCGGCTTAGCAAAGGGTCGTAGTGGGTGGTTACCAAGAGTTGGCTGCGGCCCTTTTCTTGCAAAAACCGCTCAATTACAAACGCAACTATCTCGGGATGGAGCGACGAGTCAATCTCATCGACAGGCAAAAAACATTGCTTTTTGATAGCCGTATAGATGCCGGCTTCCACGCCAAAAGCACGACTTGTGCCCCGACTTTGCAAGTTCTCGGGCAATATATAGTGCTTGGGTTCGCCACGATCATCAACCACTGTATGCTCAAAATCGGTGTGAAGCTGATAAAGTTTTTTGCCCGACAAGGATGCTTCTTTCAGTACCTCTGCCACATTTGCTGCGCCGTGCTGCAAGCCTTCAAACACCTCTTCCAATGGAATGGCCTCTTTTCGCGTCTTGATTCCCGTGATATTGAAGTCGGCGCGATGTACAAATTGCAGCAGATAGGCCTTTAAGTCCGTATCGTCTAATAATTTTCGGTTTGCATAATCAAACATCTCGGTGTCGGTTTTGATTACTGGCATCCCGCCGTTTTGCATCCAATCGCGTGCTGCATCGACCAAAGCAAGCGTACAGTTCACCTTTTTCCGTGCGGCGAAAAACGACATGTTGGGCAGACATTTCACGGTGAGCGCTTCCAACACCGCACGACTCACCTTCAGACTGCTATGCAATTTCAACGTCGATTGCCCCTGTTCTAAGCCACGTTCAAGAAGCAACGTGGGCTGATGAGTTTTGTAATAAGACAGTTCTTCACGATAGACCACGTGTTGATCTAACGCCAACTCATATTTATATTTTGTCTCGCCAACGAAAAACACCAGCTTAAACACACTGGGTTCGGTGGGTGTATGCGCATTTAAAAGGAAGGGATCAACATCAATCGCATCGTCCATCGTCTTGGGATTGCGGAACCAAAAGCGACGTAAAAAATCGAGGGCTAACAACAAATTCGACTTGCCACTGGCGTTTGGACCATAGATAACCGCAAAGCGAAGCAACCGCACTTGCGGGGCAACGGTCACCACTTGCGTATCTTCAAACGTGGTATCTTTCGTTGCTTCAAAACTAAGTGTAGCCTCATCTTTAAACGAACGGAAATTTCTTACGCTAAATTCTTGAATCATCTACTTTTATCTTTTGTCACATTTCAAAAAAGAATTCTTTCGGAACACAAAGATAAAAGATTATCTCTTACAGCATTTATTTTCCCACAAAACATTAACTTTATTTTCAAAATTAGCTCATTTATAGCCAATTTTAAAAATAGAAACTACGAAAAACTCATTTTCTTTTTACGAGAATCTCGCCAACTATCCGCTCACCCGTTGCATTTCCCCAAATTGTTTTAAGCCGACTTGCACCGTTTCCCCGAAATTTTTCGACACGAAATGTAGCAATCCCCCAAATTGTTTTACACCCATTTGCTGCATTTCCCCAAATTGTTGTGGGCGGAACCAACCGGTTGTGCTGCGCGTTTATCGACTCGGTATAGCATGAGACAGGCATCACCGCCACACGAAGTCAAGCGTCATCTGTTTTAGTATTGAACAGTGTTGACCTCTTCCCAGGATTGCGTGCTAAGGTAAATTGTTCTAAATCGGTGAACTACCGTTTTTTATTCTCTTACATCCATTTTCTTCTCCTTCACATTTGACTCTGTTGGGAGGTGGCCAAAGTGCTCTTTATAGCATTTTGAGAAATAGGAAGGTGACGAGAAGCCAACGTGATAAGAGACCTCAGAAACGTTCATTCCACCTCGGCGTAACAGTCGTTCGGCCTGTTGCAGGCGCGTGATGCGAATGATTTCCACAGGAGAAGATTCTGTGATTGTTTTCACCTTGCGATAGAGTTGCACACGGCTCATGCCCAATTCCGAAGCCAACATTTCAACATTAAACTCAGAGTTGGCGAGATGCTTAAGGATACATTCAAAGAGAAGATTCATGAATGCTGTGTCGCCATCAAGCTCTTCTGTGCCTTTCACTTCTTCATTGGGGTGGAGATGGCGCTCTAATTGACTGCGTTGCTCGTGCAGTTGCATGTAGTGATGCAGTTTTTCTGTGATGCTTTTTTCAGTCATTCGATGTCGGTAAAGGGCCATGCGATAGACATAGATGAAGATACCGATGAGCAAAACAAGGATAATGATGGTGAGGAGCAAATACACCTTTTGGTGATGATAGCGCATGAAGAACGTATCGAGACGCCGATGCAGGTCTTTGATGCGTTGCTGTTGCATATCCATTTCATCAGCCTGCATGAGCATCAGCGGTGCTTTTTCGGGTGTAACGAGCGCCGACTGTAGGACGTTCTCTTTCTGATAAGGACGATGGCGAAGGATGTTCATAGCCAATTTCATCACAAGGTCGCCACGTGTGGGATAGATGTAAGAGGCCGAAAGCACACTGTCGGCGACAAGTTTTAAGCCCCCTTCGGACCCTGAAAGTGCATCGACACCACAGAATGCAGTTGATTTAGGCACGACTCCGGCCTCGCGTGCCCCCATAGCCATGCGGTCGTTTTGCGCAAAAACACAGGCTATTGCGTCACAGGCGGTTTCGGCATGTTGCTTGAAATGCTTCATTACGCGCGTTCCACTCTCCCTCGTCCAGTCTCCTTGCAAGCTCGCCACGAGTTGAATACCAGGATGCTTGCTGAGGCTTTCTATAAATCCTCGATGACGTTCAATCGCTGGTGATGACCCTTTTAAGCCCATGATCTCGAGCACCTTTCCGTGACCGCCCACCAATCGTGCCACATAGTCGCCCATTCGGCGTCCCACTTCCACATTATCGGCACCTATAAATGCGGTGTAGTGACCATCCGTTTTGCGGTCGAAGAGAATTACAGGAATCCCTTTCTTCATTGCTTTGTTGACAACAGGCGTAATGGCATAGGCCTGATTGGGCGAGATGATGAGCAGATTGACGCCCTCATTGATGAATTGCTCTATCTGTTGAATTTGCCGTTTATCGTTATCATCGGCCGAAGCAAACTTTATTGTGATGCCATCTTCCATGTAGGTGGCCGTTTGGAGCTCTTGGTTTAGTTTGTCGCGCCAAATATCTTCCGAACATTGCGACACACCAATGACATAGTGTTGATGGGTGTCGGTGTCGCAAGAAAATGATGTGAAACCAAAAATGAAACAAAGAATATAGGGAAATAATTTTTTCATTAGATGATGATGCTATACAAGAGTGTGGCAAAGGTAACATTAAAATGGCTAAAATCAAAACTAATTGTGCAATTACCCCCAAATCGGTCATTAGATAGCCTGTTGGTTATTTTAGATAAATCTTGCATCCGCAGACACAAGGAAAGATAGAGCGATATCATCGATCAATGAAGAATGTGATAAAACTAAATCATTATTTCTGTCCCTCTGAATTAGAAAAGGCTATTGATGAGTGGGTGAAATACTATAATGAGAGGAGGTTTCATGAATCGTTGGATAATCTTACACCTAGAGACGTATATTTAGGGCAAGGGGAGAAAATCAAAAAGATAAGAGAAACAATAAAGCAAAATTCAATCAACAAAAGAATTTCTGAGAATAAAAGAA
>ENA-OWND01002230-OWND01002230.1-metagenome-genome-assembly--contig:-NODE-2230-length-10540-cov-4.444444_pt1 | contig 10540 bp, 5 predicted proteins | sample MGYA00245342_ERZ651119 | MGnify/ENA primary metagenome ERZ651119 (study PRJEB26857, sample SAMEA4031756) | metagenome | biome: human; feature: oral; material: saliva | place: Philippines | collected 2014...
TTTTGAAGAGTTTGAACTGTTTCTTTTATGTTTTCATTTTCAGATTTTAGTTGTTCAATTGTACTATTAACTGCATTTGTATTTTGACTTGTATATTCTAAATTACAAACACTCTTATTTTGTTTTAAACCAAATACATAAGCAAATCCAACGCCAAATCCTACATTTCCTTTAGTATTTACTGATCCACTTAATTTATATACTAAATCTCCTTTTTTAGTAGTTCCACTTAATCCTACTGCAAAAGCAGATTCTTTACCATATGTTCCATATGCTCCTGAAAGTGCATAATTTCTACCACAACTAGGTTGAACTTGTGGAAGATTTGCCATTGCTATTGCATTTGCAACACCTGCTAATGCTTTTTGTCCAGTTTGACCTAGTGTATCTAGTTTTTTATCTACAGTATCTTTATCGTAGTAATTATCAAATCTATTATCAATTTCTCTCTTATTGTAGTAATTTGATAATTTATTATCTACATATTTCTTATTTACAGCTGAACTACTGTCTGAACTATCATCTAAATCTTTTAATCCTGTTATAGTACCAGCACCTATTGTAACTTTATTACTTGCATCTCCAACTTTAATTTCTGAAAATTCAGGTCTATCTTTAAATCCTATAGTAATCTTACCATTACCATTAGCATCTTTTTCATACTTAGTTTCAAGATTATCCCCTTTATACCCTGAACTTGTATCACCTTTATTAATTGTTAATGCACTTCCTAATTCTTGTTTTCCACTTGCATTATCAGCACCAAATGTAAGACCTTCGCCAAGTTTATTTACTGCTTTATCTATTTTTTGCTCTACTTCATGTAATTGACTTCCATTTACTGCATCTGTTGAATTTTCAGATACTTTTCCTTTTCCAACATTTGATAATACTGTAGCATTTGTAGTAGTACCATCTGCATTTACAAGGCTATTCTTTATATTAGTTACTGGAGCTTCTCCTGGTTTTGGCATCCCGTCTGCTTGTAGTTGACTTGGTAAGTAGTATTTATTATCCGCTCCTTTTACAAGTCTATCTCCATTTTCATTTGTGTATACAACAGAACCTGCTTGACCATTTGCAATTTCTTTTATTTTAGAATTTGTATCCTTTATCTTACCTTCAACATAGTCATAAACAGCTTTTCCTGTTACAGTCTTATTGTTATTAGGATCTGTATCAGATATTACACCTTGTCCTAATCCATTTACAGAATCTTCAAGATTTTTAACTCTCTTATTTGTATCAAATAATTGAGAACCTGTAACTGCATCTGTTGAATTTTGGCTTAATTCTCCTTTTTTAATTCCGCTTATTTTTTTATCATTTAAGCCTAGTTCATTTTCTCCTAAAGTTAATTTAGTTCCTGTATCTGTATTTTGTATACTTTCAATATTTTTTAAATTTTTATTTAAAGTATGTTTTACTACTCCATTATCTTCTACACTTGCTGTTATATTTCCAGTATTTGTGAAGTTAAGACCATTTGTAAGTGTTGTCTTCTTATCATCTGATCCGTTTGATTTATATGTTAAATTAGAATTACCTATATTAGAACTAACATGTGTTATTGCATCATCTAATGCTTTTAGTGCATCTCCTATATTTGTATAATTTGTACCAGCTGAACCATTACCTTTAATTACATATGTTGGATCTGTTAGTACTCCATTTTCAAATTTTGCACCGCCACCTAGAGCTTTTGCGATATTGCTACCAAACTTTTGAAGTTGTGAACCATTTATAGCGTCTTTTGAGTTTGCAGATATATTACCATCTGCAACATTTGATAATATACTTGCTTTTGTAGTTGTACCGTCTTCATTAACAAGAGATAATCTAACTTTATCATTTGTCACTTCTGTTGCTCCAGCATTTGAAACTCCGTCTACAACATCTGATGCCTTATACCATTTACCATCTTTAGCTTTAACTACTCTATCACCTTTTTCATTTGTGTATACAACGGTTCCAGCTTCTCCTCTTCTAATAGCATTTACCTTATCGTTTACATGTTTTCCATTTAAATTATCAACATTTGCACTACCACTAATATTTCTAGCATCTGCTAAATCATCTGCTATACTTCCTAAATTACCTTTTATATAATCAATTAAAGCTTTTTCTGTTACAAGTTTACCGTTACCTGCCAATGCTCCTGTATTTATCTTATCTGTTTCATTTAGACCAAACTCTAATACTCCATCATTTTTACTTGCAACAGTTAAATTATCACTTTTTGATTTAAAGTGTAATCCTTTTTGTAAAGTTGTTGTTTTACTAACTGCGTCATCCCCTGCTTTATAACTTAAATCAAGATTTGATACACCTAATACAGTTTTTAATTTTGTTACATCTTCATTACTTAAGTTTGAACCATCTCTTTTAGCAAATGTTTCTCCTACTTTTTCATTAAGTTTTACATCATTTATACCTATAGTATATTTTGCTTGACCTGTAGCAGGTGTTGTTTTTGTAACTTGTATAATATCCCCTGAATTTTCCACACTTACTTTTTCAAGACCATCTAATTTATTAACAACGTTTTTAAGTTGTGCAACGTTAACTGCATCAGTATCATTAGTCCCTGCTGCAACTCCTACTATTTGTCTTGTAAGTCCTTTACTTGTATCTCCTATTGAAAGAGCTCCAAGTGTTGATTTCCAAGCCATACCATTGTCTGCTGAATTAGCTTTAGTTGTTGGATCATATCCTAGAGTTCCTGCAGCTATATTAGCAACAGATTTTGAACCTAGAGCTACTGAGTCTGCTGAAGATGATTTTGACATAAATCCAAGTGCCATTCCTTGATCTGATGTATTTTCTGCTTTTGCACCATAACCTATAGCTATGCTATCTTTTCCTTTAGCACCATTGTTATTATAGTTTAAGTCTGCAAGTAATTTCTTTTCTGCATCTGTTAGTACATCTGCTTTTAAATCTTCTGTTTTTGCTTTATCAATTTTTGACATTATTTCATCAAATTTTGTTTTATCTGAAGTATTATTTAGTTCATTTTCTACATCTTTTAATTTTTTTACATGTGCTTTAACTTCAGGTTTATCTCCAAGTTTTGCAATTACATCATCAATTTCTTTAAGAGCATTCGCATCAAAACTTTCATCATTCAATTTTTTTCTTGCCTCAATTAAAAGTTTTTGTGCTTTTGCTTCAACATAATTATTTAAATTTAATTGTTTTTTACTTATTTCTTGAAGTTCTGATGCCTTACTTCCAGCAGAATTTCTATCAACAGACATATATCTTACACCATCATTTTCACTAACTGATAGTCTATTTATTTTGTCATCTAATGCTTTTAATTGTGCTACATTGGCAGCATCTGTAAGTGCATATCCTGAAGCAACGTTTGTTATTCTACGTTCTTGGTTTATACTACCTACTGATATTACACCAACCTTAGATGATGTAGGTATAGATAATGAACCTAATGGTACCCATCCAGGTTTATTAAGTTTATCTTGACCATAGTCCGTTTTACTGTTTACACCAAGTGCTACTGAATTAGCCATATTAGCAACAGCTCCATTACCTAGTGCCATACCTGAAGTTGTATCTTTTGAAACTTTTGAACCAAATCCAAAAGCTATTGATTTATTTGAATTTTCTTCAACTGATGAACCTACACCAAAAGCCATTGAATCTTTTGATTTAACTCTTGTTGCTGTACCAAGTCCAATTGAGTTTGATTCTGAAATATGTGAACCTGTACCAAGTGCAAGTGAGTTCTTAGCTTTTTCTGTTATATGTACTAAAGAACCTATCCCTATACTATTTGAACCAAATACTGCTGTAGAACTTCCTATAACTGTTGAATTAAGGCCACTTGATATTGATTTATATCCTATTGTTATAGCATTGTCTTTTTCTTTTTTAGTTTTACGTATATCCTTTGTTGTAGTCATGATAACATCTGATTCTTCTTCATATTCTATTACGTCTTTATTTCCGTTTTGTGAAGTATTCTTAATTAAATTAGATATATCATCATCGTTACCATTTATTAATTTTTCTGTATTAGCACTATTTTGAAGTGCACTTAAATTTGATTCAAATTTATTTTTTGAACTAGCAGTTAATTTTACATTTGATCCTACTGTATGACCTATAGCTATTGAACCTTTACCTACTGCCTTTGAAAGATAACCATATGCCATTGATCCTGCATTTGTGGCTTCTGTTTTATTACCAACTGCAACTGAATTTTCAGCAAATACTCTACTTTCTTCTCCGATAGCAGTACCACCTGTAGCACCAAAGTTAACAAATGATCTAATTCCAATTGTAGTTGATTTATCTGCAAGTGCAAAATTTAAAGTCCCTAAAGCTGTTGATTGGTTACCATATGCAACTGTTCTTGAACCTATAGCTATTGAACTAAGTCCTCTTGAAAATGTTGGTGAATACATTCTATTATCTTGCCCACCTTCAAGACCGTACGATTTATTAAATTCTTGTTTATTATTAAATATTTTACCAGTTTTCCCTTTAAATGTATGTGTTTTTGTCCATAGATCTTCATAAATTTTTTCAATTGTTGCTTGTGGTAATTTATCATTAAGACCTGTACCATCGTTATATATATCATCATTTCCTATCGCTATAGATGATGAACCTGTAGCAAATGTTTCTGAACCTATAGCTACTGATTGACTTCCTGCAACTGATCTTGAACCTAATACTTGTGCTTGTGAACCTATACCCTTTGATGCTGTTCCTATTATTGTACTTGAATCTCCTATTGAATATGAGTCAACCCCTATAATTACACTGTTTTTTATATGTCTATTTGCTTCTGCTATTATATCTCCACCTCTTGTTTTTGCAATCAAAACAGATCCTCTATTTGTTACAGATTCTCCAGCATCATTATGGTGTGAAGCTGCTCCAGTATCTTTATCAATATAAAAATACCACCAATCTGAATAGCTTGCTACTGGAAAACTCATAAAAGCTCCACACATTAAAATCTTTATTATTAAATTTTTAGTTATACTAAGCTTATTTTTTAAGCTTCTTTTTATCCAATCAGATATTTCTTTTAGTCTAAAATTTTTATTCATAGTAAATTACCTTCTTATCATGTTTATTTCGTTTAAAATTACTTTTTCAATTTGATTTTTATATACCTTGCTCTCATAAATATTACTAAATTCATAATTATTTCTATATCCTGATTTTGTAACACTTTCATTATACAGCTTATATACTTTTACATTTTTTGGTATCTTCTTATCTATACCTTTTTTAATGTATGTTTCATAACTCCTATCTCCATAGACGCCATCTAATTTATCATTTTCCATTATAAAGACAAGAATTTTATCACTTGTTTTAGCAAGTTTACCTATATTTAATCCTAACAAGTCTATTCTTGGCATAATAAGTATTAAAAGTTTACTTTTAGGAAGCTCTTTTAAAGTAGCTGTATTATAGTCTTGATAGACCAATATCTTTTCACTTGCAAGCTCAAGTAAGGCATCTGCTTCTATTCTATCTGCAGTTCCTATCAAATCATTAGTATTGGGTACTTCAGTTACAAATGAATTTTTAAACTTTTCTTTTTGTGCATAAATAGTGTCAAATCCAAACGAGTAAGGCACAAATAGAAAATAAACACTTAAAAACATTAATAATGTTTTCAAATTAATCACCTCAATATTTTACTCATTTTTTAAAGTATATCACCAACCTGAAAAAAAGCCACTAAAAAGGCGTCCCCCTTTTTTTACCAAATAAAAATTATTACTTAAACAGACTAAATATATGCCTTTACAAAAAGTAACCATTTTCATACAAAAAAAGCCTAGAAAATACAAGTATTTCCTAAGCTTTATTATCACTTATTTTTATTTTGTTGATTTGTATGATTCAGTTGCAGTTAATGCATCTACTATCTTATTAGTAACTGTATTATCTGATATTGATGATGAGTGTTTAACTCTCTTATTAACTGGTTTTAAGCTATATTTAAATGTAACTGGTATATATCCTAATTCATTTTCCATATAGTTCTTTTCCCATTCTTTTACTGCATCTATCTTAAATTGTGGATCTTTTAATCCTCTAATATCTTTTATTTTCGCAAGTAATTCATCATTCTTTTCAGATGTTAAACGAGTAAAGTTAAATATTGATTCTCTACTGTATACGCTCATATCTAATGATGTTCCAACAGACCAAGCAGCTATCCACATATCGATTTCTTTATCATTTGCTTGAACTTTATCAAAGAAGCTATTTCCTTCCATTGGTCTTCCAGATGTAAGAGTTACTTTTAATCCAACTTCTTTCCAGTCTTGAATATATTTTTGTGCCATTGGTTCAGCAATATCTCCCATAGTTGGGAATGCAAATTTAATTTCAAATGGTTTTCCGTTTTTATCTTCTCTTATTCCGTCACCGTCTATATCTTTATATCCTGCTTTATCTAATAATTCTTTAGCTTTTTCAGGATTGTATGTAAATCTTGTTTCATTTGTATGATATTTACCCATAATTGGTGGTATAGGAGAGTTTGCTCTTTCTCTTAAACCATTATAGAATGCTTCTGCTATTGTTTCTATATCAACTGCATAAGCCATAGCTTTTCTTAAGTTTATATCATACATTTTAGCGTTAGTGTCTGTTACGTTTTCACCTTTTTGTTCATCAAAGTGACCTAAATTAAATCCTAAATATTGGAAATATAGGTCTTGGTTTCCAGTTATTGCTAAATTATCAAAATCTTTATATTCACTATATATATCTTGATTCATGTTTGAATACTTATCGTATTCACCATTTTTCATTGAAGCAACTATAACTGAGTCTGGAACTATTTTCATTATCATTTTTTCAACTTTTGGCATTGCATCTTTATCATGGTAGTATGGATTTGGTACAAATTCAACACTTTCCCCTTGTATTATTTGTTTAACCATATATTTACCATATGATAATGGTTTTATTCTTACTTTATCTGATGTTTCTAAATCTTTAATTGCAACATCTTTTAGATAATGTCTTGGAGATAAGCTTGGAATTAATCCACCATTTCCTACTAATACTCCTGGTGTTAATTGAGTTAAATGTATATGTAATTCAGTATCACTTACTTGTACAAGACCACTTATTTTGCTTGCTTTACCAGCATGATATTCTTTCATACCTTTAACTAATTCTATATTTGAATCATATCTAACACCTGTATAATTAGGATGTCCTATTATTTCATATGAGAATACATAGTCATCAACAGTTAATGGCTCACCATCAGACCATTTTAAATTTTCTTTTATTTTAACTTTTAATACATTATTTTCTTCATCTATAGTAAGTTTTGCTATACCTTCATCTGTTATATTAAAGTCACCATTTGATCTAAATATTTCTTCATATAGATTTTCTAAAAATAAAGAATCTACATGGTCGTTATTTAGAACTGGTAAAAATATACCTTTAAATGGACTTGAATTTACAACCGCAACTTTTAAAGTCCCTCCATCAATTGCTTTTTCTTCAGAAATCCATTCTAATGCGAATAAATTTTTGTTTTCTCCTGATTTCATTTCAGATTTTCTTTGACCCGGACCACAAGCTATTAATGATAATAGCATTACACCTACTATTCCTTTTAAAAATCCTTTGCTCATTTATATTCCTCCTAATATATATTCAAAAATTATATAATTACCCTAATCTTTGTTTTACATTACTTGCTCTTTTTAATGCTTGTCCTACATAGTTGATACACAACATTAATACTAATATTAGTAGTGATGCTGGAAGCCATACCCATAATTTAGATGATATAATCTCTGGTTTTGAAGCGTAGCTTATAAGGGTACCTAATGACGGAGTTGAAATTGGTAGACCATATCCAAGATATGTAAGTCCTGTTTCAATACCTATATTACCTGCAAATGTTAGCGTTAAGTCAACTAATATTAGCGAACTTATATTTGGTAATAATTCTTTTACTATTATATTAAAATCACTAGTTCCTAATGTCTTCGAAGCTTGAATATAGTCTCTTCTAGCTTCTGATAAGGCTTTTGATCTTATAAGTCTTGCTGTTCCAACCCATGTAAAGGCTGACATTATGAATATAAATTTTGGTACTGTGTATTTTGGTATCACTGTTACAAAAACTATAATTACCATAGTTCTTGGTAATATGATTATAAAATCAAGTATACGCATAATAAAATTATCTATTTTACCTGCATAGTATCCTGAAATAAGACCTATTGCAATACCTATAAATTGTGCTATTATTGTAACGCTTAGTCCTATTATAATTGAGTTTCTAGCCCCTATTATAAGTTGACCTAATATTGAACGTCCACCTGCATCTGCTCCAAGCCAAAATCCTTCTCCAGGTCTTGCAAATTTATCTCTTATTTCAACTCTCATTATCTCTTCTTTATTTGTTAAAAATGCAGCTATAAATATTATTAATACTAATGCTGTTAATAAATAAAATGAAAATAATGCTACTTTATCTTTTTGAAATTCCCTTTTTATAACTCTAAATCCTGTTGGAATTTCATGACTTATTTCTTTTTCGTTTGTTACTTCTACTTTATCACTCATAAAATTCCACCCCTATTCTATTCTTATTCTTGGATCTACTATACTTAATATTATATCTGATAATAAACTACCTAAAAGTGCTAATATCCCAAAAAGTAATGTTAATGATGTTATAACACTATAATCTCTTGAGCTTATTGAACTTATAAACAGTTGTCCCATACCTGGATATCCAAATATTGTTTCAATAAATATTGAACCTCCTAATAATCCAGTTATAGTATATCCTAAAAAGGCTGCAATAGGTAATAAAGAGTTTCTAAATATATGTTTTGTATAAACTTTACCTTCTGGTACTCCTTTACTTCTAGCAGTTTTAACGTAGTCTTGTTCTTTTGAATCTATAACTTCGTTTCTTAAATACTGTATAGTTCCTACTGTTGTAAGTAAGGCGTATGTTATAGCAGGTAGTGCTATATGATAAAGTCTATTTATATAATAAGCCATAGTGTTTGGTTCTATACCTAAATCAACTGATCCTGAAGTTGGAAATAATCTTAGTGTATATCCAAATAACCAAAGCATAAGTATTGATAATACAAATGTAGGTATTGCATAGCTTATATAGTTATATAAGATAACTGCTTTATCAAATTTAGAGTCATTATATCTTCCAGCAAATATACCAAGTGGTATTGAAATTGAATAAGATAAGATAACACTAAATAATGATAGTATAAATGTGTTATATGCTCTTTGCCCAATTAGAGTTGTTACTCTAAGTCTATATGTATAACTAAGTCCTAAATCTCCTCTAAATAGGTTTTTAACCCATCTTATATATTGAATATACCAAGGATCATATAGTCCTAATTTTCTTCTCATTTCTTCAATAGCTGCAGGTGAAATCTTAGGATCAATTAATCCTGAAAATGGATCACCAGGCATAAATTTAGCCAAAATAAATATCAGAATACTTAGTATTATTACTTGAGGTATCATTACTAAAATTCTTCTAAGTATTGTTTTCCACATCTTATTCCACCTCATCTTTCAATGCAACATAGTGTGTAGAATTAAAAGAAAGAGGTTTAAGGTCAAAAACTTTACCATTTTTATCATAGTACTTACTTTCTTTTTCTAAATATTCTTTTTCTACATTAATTCTGTTTATCATATTTTGTTCTCTTACACTTGGATCAACATCTGGAATTGCTGCAATAAGTCTTTTTGTATATATATGTCTTGCATCTTTATAGATATCATTTTTAAGACCTTTTTCAACAAAACGTCCCTTATACATTATGTATATTTCATCACACATATGTTTTACAACACCTAAATCATGTGATATGAAAATATAGCTAAGTCCAAATTGTTTTTGTATATCTTTCATGTAATTTAGTACTTGTGCTTGCACTGATAAATCAAGTGCTGAAACAGGTTCATCTGCTATAATAAGTTTAGGTTTTGTTGCAACTGATCTTGCAACTCCTATTCTTTGTCTTTGTCCTCCTGAAAACTCATGTGGGTATTTATAGATATTGTCTTCTGTCATACCAACTATTGATAATAGTTCAATTACTTTTTTTCTTTCTTCATCAACTGTTAAGTTTTCAAAGTTTCTAAGTGGTTCAGCTATAATATCTAAAACTCTTTTTCTAGGGTTTAATGATGAAGCTGAATCTTGAAATATCATTTGTACTTCACTATTGAATTTTAATTCTTTTCTAACTTTTGGATCTAGTATATTTTTTCCATTATATAAAATTTCTCCAGCAGTTGCTTTTTCTAGCCCTATTATTGTCTTTCCTATGGTAGATTTTCCTGATCCAGACTCTCCTATCAGACCATAAGTTTTTCCTTGTTCTATTACCATACTTACACCATCAACAGCATATACATGATCTACAACCTTGTTAAAAAAACCTCCTCTAATAGGATAGTGTACTTTTAAGTTTTTAATTTCTAATAAGCTCATTTTTTATCTTCCTCCTGAAAT
>ENA-OWND01002232-OWND01002232.1-metagenome-genome-assembly--contig:-NODE-2232-length-10535-cov-4.807538_pt1 | contig 10535 bp, 11 predicted proteins | sample MGYA00245342_ERZ651119 | MGnify/ENA primary metagenome ERZ651119 (study PRJEB26857, sample SAMEA4031756) | metagenome | biome: human; feature: oral; material: saliva | place: Philippines | collected 2014...
CGATGAGCTACTTTAAAAGAAAGAAATTCTTGCCAAATTTTAAAATAATAAGCGAAGATGAATATAAGATCATCCTAAACACTGAGGTAGCCTATGACGATGAGATCCTGCGCGTGGTCAAATACTGGCTGCCATTTATCAAGATAAAAGAGCCTGAATATCTAAGGGTGAAATTTGAGAAATTGCTTGAAGAGTATCTAGAATGCAGTTGATAATTATGTAATATTTTTTGTTTATCTTTTTAAAGAAATACATGTTATTAATAAAACATTTTTATCTTTCTGATTAAAAATAAGGTCATTCATGGTCTATAATTTTAAGATATTTGTTTCGATTTTTAATATAGATACTAGCATTAAGTAATTTATAAGTATTACTATGTTATAGAACTAGAAATACCCTGATATATCGTGCTTCTGAAATAAAAGTCAAAAATTATTTACCACTTTAAACAACCTAGCCACCAAAATATCTTATAATACACGCAAATTTAAAAAATTTTAACTTAAAGGAGGTTAAGATGACTAAAATCAATTAAGAGTAAGGATTTCTTTTAAGTGTTTGAAAAAGATAACCCTTACGATATTGTTGGGACTTCTATTGTAATCGTTATCTACTTTCAAACTTCTTAAATAAAAAACCTTATAAGTAACTACCATATCAAAATAAAAGGCACACTATAGGTATGCCCATTTGGTGAGATAGCTATTGCTGTCTTTGTAAAATTTAAAAAGCTATAGGAGAAAAATATGGCTACCAAAAGAACACTTTTAAAGGACTTAAAAGTCATTAGAAAAAACGAGAAAAAAGAGGAGATTAAACAAGCATGTATTGAGGTCTTGTTTCCACAACAAGCAACACTCAAAGAGTGCAAGTTACTAATCGAAAAAAGTTTTAGCGTAAAGCTATCAAATAAGGAGTTTTCCAAATGGAGGAAAGAGTATGAAGAAACAAATGCCAATCAACCCTCTGATGCATGTCATATTATCTTACCCAACGAAGATAATAAAGAATATGAGGAGCTAAACAATGGCACTAACAATCAAGAGTAGCGATACAGCAGTTGCGGCAAATGCCGTAATTGCTCTACAAGAACATATCGAAATGAGCAATAAGGCTAGTGAAAATATTAGAAATAATATTGAACTTTTTAATCAAGCCACAGATAGCTTTGATAAAAGTTTTAAAGAAAAAATAGAGCTTATAGAGCAAGGAGGTGCTGAACTTATGAACGCGACAGAAGAGATTCAAAACAACTTTAAAAATACTCTAAAAGGTGCAGACAAAACTATATCGAAGATCAACTCATCTTTTAGCTCTTTGATGAAGAAGATAATATCTACATTAATTGCCTTTGTATTTATAGAAGTGATCTTCTTTTTTGGCTACTTGTTTTATGATAGCCATAAGACAAATGAAGCCAGATCTGCACTACAAAATAGGCTATATAAAGCACTTTATGATGTGTCTAACCTTAAAGGCTTTATCATCCATATCTACAACCAAGATAGCCAAAAAGCTAGCAAAGATTTTACTAAATGGCTAAACACAAATGGTGACAGCAATGTTCAGTAGCAAGCAAATTTTTCTAATAGCAAGACACATACAATGTATGACACTTCGTTTTCATACCTTGTATAATCTTGCTCTGCCGAGGGCTACAATGCGAGATATAAGAAGCGTTAAAACGCTTCATCTCGCTATCACATTTTATGAAAGGATATCATATGTCAAAAAATGTCAAGGATAAGGTACTCTCCACAAGGATCACTTCTCAGCAAAATAGCAAATTATCTGATATGGCTAGAGAACTAAAAATATCAAAATCAGAAATCATTTCCTATCTTATAGATAATGGCACTGTAAATTCTGAATCCATAAAAAAGAAAGAGCTATATCCAACAATCATTACATATTTTGCTAGACCTTTTAATAACATCAATCAAATAGCAAAGAGACTAAATATAGCTTATAAGACTAGTGGTAATATAGCTTTAGAAGTGATACTGCGGGCACAAGAAGATTTGTACAAAATTCAATCAGTCCTAACTGAAATTTTAAGCATAATAAGGAGTAACTATGATAGTTAAGATCTCAAAGGGAGAAAAAGGCATAGCTGATTATCTAAAAACTGGCAAGAAAAGAGATTCAAAGCTAACTAGAGATGAAAAAGATGATAGATTGCCATTGGCTGGAAATTTAGATCTTATCGAGATGTCTGAAAAGCACCAGAGCAAGAAAAAGAATAAGAAACATAACTACTATCATATATCCTTGTCATTTACTTCAGAGGAGTGGAGCAGACTATATGAAAGTGGCAATATATATGAGCTTATAATGGATTTTTTGAAACTAACTTTCCCAAATCACGACATAGATGAGCTACTTTTTTATGCTGAAGCTCATCTGCCTATAATCAAAGAAGAGCCATACATTCCTCGTCCAGAAGGGGCACTAGAAAATAGAACATTAAACAAGAAACATAAAAATGGCGAACCATTAAAAAGAGAGCCTCACATCCATCTAATAGTCTCTTTTGAAAATATGAAATTTACTCATAGCGTAAAAACTGGTGGAGCCATATATACAAAAGGTGCAGCCAAGCAACAAGTAAAAGCTATCATGGCTAAATCAGTAGAGAAATTTAAAAGAGTGGTTAATGACATCTTATCTAACAAGTATGGTTTGAATAATATAGAGCCTTTAAGCATGGATGAAGACCAACTAAAAAAGCAATATGAAAGCTTTAAAAGTGCAGCACAAAAGGTTAAGAAAGGCAAAGAAAAAGATACGCATATGAAGATAGAAACAGATGTGGTGATCGAGCCAAAAGCAAATACAAAAGAGCAAAATATAAGTGTTGAAGAGATACTAGCTGATGCTAAAAATTCTACAGCTGATTATCTATTAAGAATGATAGAAGAAGATGAGAGTTTCAAAAAAGACTATTATGATAGAGCAAAGAGGCTTAATGCAGTCGATATAAGAGAATTTTTGCCTATGATCAATGCAAAATTTAACATCACTGCAAAACCTGAAATGGTAAATGGCAAATATAAAGTAAGAGTGGATGGGTTTAAGGGAACTTATAATCTAACTGATCTAATGTGTAAGATAGTCTATAATGGCAGAAAAGGAGCGTTATTTCACGTAGTTAATGAGCTAGAGCAAATGCTTATAGAGCTTCGAGCCAATAAAAATGAGCCAAAGATAACATTAAGTGTAAGTAGTGACTTTAGCACGCCAAATAAAGACACCAAAACTCAAGTGTTAAATAGCTGGAAAACGATACAAATAGAGCCATACAACCTAAAATCAATACTTAAAAACTATTCTGCTATATCAGTGGCAAGTTTCAAAGATAAAAGTGAAGAAGCTAGTAGTGTTGATGGCATAACTCCTACGCTTATATATGATATAGATAACTCTAAATTTACTGCAAATGATGCTCAAAATTTACTACAAAGTAAAGGAATAAAAGGCTTCATATACCCAACCACCTATCAAGCGCCAGGCACAAAAGTAGAGAAATTTAAACTCATCATACCCACAACAAAGGCTCCAAGTTTAAATGAATACGATGAATACATAAAAGAGATAACAAGAGAGCTTGGGTTATATAACATAGTAAATAACTCGAGCTTGCATTATAGTAAATTTCACTACACTCCAGTGCCAGGAGCTGAACTTGTAAGCATTAGTGGAAAAACTTTGGATAATACAAGAGCCATTGAAGATGCTGGCTTAAAAACAGATATTAACAATATGGATATTAGAGCCATATATGAAGATTTGCAAAAACTAAGAAGATATGAGCTTAGCCATGAACCAAAAGATACCAACTTGCGTATTAAAAGAGCAAGCTACCAAGCTATATCATCAAAGATTTCTATAAAAGAGCTAATAGAATACTTTGACGAGAGTACTGTCCTTAAAAAATATAAAGATCACCAAATACTTTCTAGTAATAGCGGCAGATATCTTTACTTGCCAGAAGAAAACATAGCCTACTCTTTTAACCAAAATAGACACTATACTTCATATATCTATATTAGAGATAAATTTTATGAAGCAGCCGGAAAGATAAAAACTGGATTTTATGATGATGATCTCATTAAAAAACTAGGTATTACACAAAATGAATATGAAGGCTTCGTAAAAGGTATCGATGACCATCTAGATATAAATAGATACTATTTAGCTTTTATAAATAGAACTGAAAACTTTAAAAAATACCTGTCAGATATAGTTAAAATTAACTATCAAGGCTTAATTTATAATATAAAAACCTATATGAAAGATTGGCAAGATATGCAAGGTTTTAATAAGCTAAAGGGGCGTTATAAAACAGATAAGATCTCTCTAGCAAATGATCATATATCATTTGGTTCACTAAAAATAACAAAGCAAGAACTATATGATCAAGGACTTGATAATGGCTTTGAAGTAGAGCAAACAAAACAACCATCAAGTGTAGCAGAACACAAAGATCAGGATGTGAAGTCAGAGTATGATGGTTTGGAGAGGTAGACTATTATGAGCTGTTATAGAAGCCAAATTATTAGACATCTCTCACCCCATAAAACCAAACGGCAATGCAAACATATCATTATCTAGTTTTACGGCTCTATATCCAGTATAATAGCACCTTTGCATGAAGACTTTTCAAACTCTTGCGCTGATGAAATTTGCAGCAGATGTGCCAGCACGTCTGTGCCAGTGGCAAAAATTTTTAGGTATCTTTATGAGCCTTTTTAGAGCGTTGTTAAAATATAGACCAAATCAGAGATATTTTGTTTTCCTGAGCTTATCGATGGTCTATATCATCACTTAAAATATATATCAAATTTTCATCGCTATGGTTTAACTCTTTTTGAGAAAGTGAATATAGCTCTACTCAAAATTTTTTAGTTACAACTGCATTAAAAACTAGGTTGCATTGTTTTTAAAAGATCAATCCTCTTCTAAAATTTCACAAAGCAGCCAACCAAACGGCTGTTTATTGATAAGCCAAGCTGTGGTCTCTTCCTCTGATATTTTGGGCTTTTTCTCTTTGCCTTGCATGATTAAGATTTTTCGTTCGCCATCTACTGTAACAGCCCTTGCACCACTATGTTTGCCAACTCGTAATAAAAATTGATTACCAGCAGGTTTAAAATTCATATATTTTTTAATAAACTCGTTTTCAAGCTCTTTTTTGATAAATTTATCCGTTTTATCATCAAATTGAGATTCAAAAATAGGCAAATAATGATCATTGCACGCATTTTTAATATCTTCTATTTTTATTGCATTATTTTTTATAATTAGACTTACCTCAAACTCGCTTTCCGTTGAAATAACCTCATACGCCACAGATAGTCCATCTTTTGGTATTTTGTTCCTTTTTATGTTTTTCGCAATATCAATAAAAATACTTGATTTTATTATTTTGCTATCAGAAATTAATAGATGAAAAAAAGGATTTTTCTTATTGGTTGCACTCATGACTTTTTTAACATCATTATATTGTTGTTCTTCATCTATAACTTTCATTTCCCAAAAAGCCGTAGCTATCGCACCTTTTAGTGAGCTTCCTGGGATTATAGCTTTTTTTAAATTTGGAGATATAAATGTTTTTTCTACTAATAGTTTATTTATAATTTCTTGAGCATCTTTTTCGATCTGGACTATTTTTCCCGCTTTTTCTATATATTCTTTTCCAAAGTCTTTAGATACTAAAATTTTACGATAATGTAAATTCTTGGCTAGAGCCATTCTATTTTTAATAAAACTTTGTAATTTTAATAAAGAAATATTTGATGAGCGATCCATTATCTTCATAAATTCATCTTTAGACTTCTCGTCAAGTTTTTTAAAAAACTCAAATTCATCAAACACATACATATAGTATTTATCATCCGCGCCTCTATCTATGACGTAGTTCATAGGCTCATAGGCCTCTCCAGTACCTATATGTATCGGGCTTATAGGCTTTAGTTTGATTTTATAGTTTTTAGTTTCATTGTGCATTTTTTATCTCCGTAGCTATTAGTATGCTATATCCTTGGTGCACTGTGTTTGCGTTTGTAGAGTGTCCGCTTATAGCCTTTCCTATATACTCTTTTTCGCAAATTTCATCATATATCACCACGCTACCGCTATCTGCCATTAGGAGTGGGCTTTTAAAAGGATTTGTACTTGCAAGCCCTCCGCCGTGTTTGCCAAATCTAGTAAAAGGCTCATAGTAAAATTCTTTTAAATTTTTATCGTCTACCACGACTGGACTAAGCGCCATAAAGGCATTTGAGTTCTTTTTTACAGACACCTTCTCAAACGCTCTATACTCAAACGCTCCTTTGCCTATGCTAGCTCTCTTGCCATAGCCGCTTTTAGATACAACTTCAAGCACTTTTTCTAGTTCGTCAAGTTTAAATTTATCATCTAGCAAAAAGTAGATATCTTGTTTGCTAAATTTCATCTCCATTAAAGCATAAGGCGCAAATTTACCGCTCTCATCGGTCGTAAACGTATGGTAGTTTATGGAGTTTTTTATCGTTGCGTTTTTTGTTAGTTCATAGCCAGCCTCGCCACTTGTTTTAGCGTTTTTGAAATTTCCGCTTTGCAGATCCTCCATGCTAAGCCAAATTTTCTTTCTATTTTCTTTTTTTAGCTCCAAATTTTCGCCCAAAAGATGACTTGGCATGCTAGGCTTTGGAAGATATCCACCAGCAAAGCCATCAGATACTATCAAAAATGGCTTTTTGTCATAGTCACTTAGTAGCTCATTTAGCCTATCTTCTCCAAGCCTATATCTGATCGCCCAGCAAATTTGTCCAAACAAAGTATCGCCCTTTAGTGGCGTTGTAAAATTTGACTTGGGCGTTATGGTAGTTTTATAAAGTGTCATTATTCCCACCTTAAATTTGTAAATTCAACCCTTCCGTAACCTCTTGAGCCGCTACCGCCTAGATAGTCGTTTTGTATTAGCTTAAGTCCGCTCTCAACCATCTCTTTTAGCTCGTTTTCGTTGTCATTATAAGGCTCTTTTTCATCAAAAACTTTTAGTCTGATAACAAGGTCAAATTTCACTCCAGCTGGCACACGCTCGATCTGGCGAGGATGTTCGGCAGTTCCACTTTCTCTATTGATCACGTTTTCATATTTTGCTTCGCTTAGCTTTAGCCCTGCACTCTCGCTAGACAACAAGCAATCCCCCACGCTTATCCTAGTAATGCCAAATTTATTCTCTTTATCGCCAAAAATTTTTAGCAAATTTTGTGCAGCTTTTTTATCTGGCTCTGGTACTTTTTCTAAAATTTTAGAGTTAAAAACCTCTCCTTCACCATATCCAACTAGCCTATTATTCCACTCTAGCAAGCTTCTCATTTTACCTTTTAGCGAGCTTCCAGGGATGTAAGGCTTATTTGTGTTTATATCTTTTATCACCTGCGAGTCTATGCCACCTATCTTCATAGTATCATCGCCGCCACCTATATGAAGTCCGCTTAAAAGCTCTATTTGTCCCTTTAAAGTTAAAATTTTCATATTCTCTCCTTATTTTTTAGCAAAGCCTATAACGGCCTCAAAAAAGAGTTTAAATACCCTTAGATCATCTTTTGTCTTTACCTGAGCCACGCATTTGTTTATCATCTCGACAAATTCATCGCTTGAGCATTTTCTTGACTTAGAGTAAGCCGCTTTTGAATTTAGCATCTTTACAAATGGCAAAACTTCGCTGAAGTCTTCACTATTTGACTTTTGCTCTAGCTCGATTATATAGTCATAAAATGCTCTTATCTGAGTAGCTTTTGTTCTAGCAGAGACTAGATCAGCGACGCTCTTTGCTGTTTCGTCAAACAAATTTGGATTTTTCTTGTAGTCCAAAACTATCGGCGGTAAAAAGTCAGCTTGCGGTTTATTGCCGGCATTATAGTTGCCACCGCCACTTCTATTGTATCCACTCATCGTTCTCTCCTTTTATATATGTATTCACAAATAGCCATCTTGCTCTCCTTTGGATTGTTTTCTATCACATTATTTAGCATAAGAAGTAGCTCGTTCATCTCACCACCACTTTGCATATTTCTAGTAAAGCTATAGCTTAGCTTTGACTTCCACATCGTATTTTTCACATCCTCGCATACTTTTTTGCTCATCTCGCAAAGCTCAAGTAGCCTATATAAAAACGCTGTATTGTCTATATTAAATTTAGTAAATTCATCTAAAATTTGACTTCTGACATTTAGATAGCTATCCCACTTAGCAGTCTCGCCAAAGATGGTGATCGCATCTTTTCTACTCATCTCTTTTGAGCTCTCCAGCCACTTTTCACTAGTTTGCGCTAAAAAGCTTATAGGCGTAGATGGTTTTGCTAAAACGATGCCAAAAGAGATGCTTAGATCCTTTGTCTTTATAAATTTCATAAACTCTTGCCTTACAAAAATGGCAAGCTCTATCATCTGATCGTAGCTACCAACTATCAGCAGATCATCTCCACCCGCAAAGACCGTGTAGCTATTTTCAAATTTCTCTTTCATCTTTCTTGGCACATATAAAGAGAAAAAATTATTTATCCCTTTTGAAAATGTGTCAAAATTTGCAAAGCTTTGCGTAACGTCGCTATGTTTTATGAAATTTCCCATATTATCCACGTCGGCTTTTATTACAGCGATCGCATTATCTCCGCGCGATTTTTTAGCCAGATCTTCAAAGTCCACTATGCTGCCCGCATTTTTAGCGACGTATGATCTTATATTTTCGCTTATCTCAAGATCCACGTCCATAAAGTCTATGCCTATATCTTTGCTATTTATCTTCTTGCTATCGTTAGCCAGCTTTTCACCAAGGCGTACAAAGGCGGCGCAAATTTCGCATTTATCCTTGTAGTGAGCTATCTTTCTTATATTGCAAATCCTGCAAAGAGTTTGATTTGTTATGCCCTTGTCATAAGATAGTACCGGTTCTTGCTCTTTTAAATTTAACTTTTTAAATTTCTCTATCTCCACAGCCTTGCTGATCTTGTCCCTTAGCTCTTTATATCGCTTAGGCTCCGTAAAGTCAGTTCTTTCGCACTCCACGCAAGATAGGCTAACACCGCTAACGCCAAAGAAATTTTTTATAAAATAAGCGTTTATAACGCCTTTTATCTCTTTAAAAGCAGCTTCATCAAATTTAGGGGATAGTATCTCAAATTTACCAGCCGTGCATGATAAGATACATTTTTCATCTATGCTCAGTTTTTGGCAGATAAATTTAGCTAAGACCATCATAAAAAGCTCGCAGAATGCAGACTTTGCCCTTAGTACCTTAGCCGCATTTTTTGAGCCTAGGTTATCAAATATAAATTTTTGTATCCCGTAAAAGTCCCCGCTTATTAAAAACATCCTATCTTGCAATATCTCATCTATGCTCTTAGATCCTTGCTCCAAAGAGACAAACTCATCATTAAAATAACTGCTAAATTTGCTCATTCATATCCTCCGTTTCTATTTTCCCTAGTCCAAAAACAGTCTGCTTGCCTACGCCTATTATCTCACCTAGCTTTAGCAGCTCCATACACTCTTTGCTAACGCCCCTTATCTCTAAAGACCCCGTCAAGCCGCCAAAATTCATAGTAGTGTTTTGTCTGTTGCTGCGCCTAGTTAGCTCTACGTATTTTAGGTCTTTTTTAGTTATCTCGCCCTTTATCTCGCACGCTAGCGCCTCATGATCTTGTCCAAAGAGACCAAGTCTTCTTTGATATATGGAGTTTAGTATCTCTTTTAGACTTATATTGTCATTTTTTAAAAAAACATTATCTTTTTTTATCCTAAGCGGAGTTATAAATTTAACCCTGACATCGCCCCCGTCACCATCAAAGCTAAATTCTCTCACGTACTCTTTAGGCAGGTTTATTTTATCCTCTACCAAGCACGCCTCACCATTTACAAACATATCAAATTTATCATACTTGACCCTATCCTTGCCAAGACCATATCTCTTTAGCATCATATATACCGCAGAGGCGATATATGGTAGTTTTTCGCACGCGCTTTCTAGCAAAACTATGCCAAAGTCATACACTTTAGCCCCTAGCTCAAAGTCCAGCCTATATCTATGGTAGCTATTTTTCTTCTCATAAAAGTCGTAGTATAAGCAGCTCTCATTTGCAAAGCATTCGCCACACTTGTATGAAGGGCTTATACAGCTTACGCTTTTTAGTGCATACCCAAAGGCTCCTCGCACCTGCGAGCCGATAAAAAATGGTGGCTTTTGTGACGGCTCAAATTTTACTCTAAGCTCGGCATACCTCATCTAAACTCCTTATCTTCACATAGTCTAAAACCGCGCCCACCATGCTCTTTTTTAGAGCATTTTTTCTATTTATTTTAAGTTTGGGGATAAATTTATTAAGATCTGGTAGTTTTATCAGCACGCCAAGACTATCTCTTGTCACCCTTATATCACGAGAAAAGGTCAAAATCATATTAGTTTCGTTATTCACTTCAACGCTCGATTTTAAAATTGTTTTATTATATATGATTTAAAGGCAAATGTTTATGATTTTTAAATTT
>ENA-OWND01002234-OWND01002234.1-metagenome-genome-assembly--contig:-NODE-2234-length-10533-cov-3.380989_pt1 | contig 10533 bp, 11 predicted proteins | sample MGYA00245342_ERZ651119 | MGnify/ENA primary metagenome ERZ651119 (study PRJEB26857, sample SAMEA4031756) | metagenome | biome: human; feature: oral; material: saliva | place: Philippines | collected 2014...
TTATATTTATCGTATGTCTTTTTTTACCGCTTACGCCGTTTGTGATGCATATTATTCTTTACCGCGAGTATATGTTTCATATCATATTTTTTATCAACCTTGCATCAGCCTGTATTTTTGTTCCGTTTGACCTGTTTTTAATCAGGCTTGGTCTTAGTATTGATAAGAAAAGAAAAATTACTAAACCGTTTTTTAAGATACCGATTCAATGTAAGGTTATGGGCGGGCTGTTTCTTGTGTTAGCGCTTTGGGTATTCGTTATGCCGGCAACGAGGAACACCGTTCATAATCGCTGGATGTTAATTCAACACCTTAACGGTGATGAAAGCAGTGTTGTAAAAAAATATATCGATTCTCCGACGGAAGAAAAGATAATGGATTATACCCGCGGCAATACACAGGGTTCAGCGGAAAATGCGGATAGTTTTTTAACTGTTCATACCTCATTTGAAAATTACTTTGAGCGTAGCATCGGGACTATTACCATTGATTCGCCGTTAAAAATTGAAGCTTTTTCCGTAACATTGAGCGCACTGAATGATATTGCAATTTTTGAATCCGATGTTCGATTTGAACAAAATGCTTCCGGGGATACGGCAACGTTTGTGTCTTCTCCTCGTCCGAATTTTCCGGTTGTCATTCATTTTTCAGGTAAAAAAGATGCGGCGCTTACAGTCTCCGTTGTCTTGTGGTCAAACGATAATCCGTTTGAAATAAAGTTGCCTGTCGATAATTCCAAAGATGCTGCGGGTAAAACGGAAGCAATACCGTTCCTCTTAAAGATAGAGAAAACGCTGCATATTACGGCACAAGATAAGGGGTAGCGGGAGTAAATCTGTATTTATGTTTTTTGCTGGAATAAAAGCGTTGGCAAAGGTATGCAGCTAATGTATTCGATTTCAAGAGATCGAGAGGGCTTACATTTCTTTGTAATATTGGTTAAAAGTTTGTATATGTATATTGATGCCCATCTGCATCCTGCAGATTATATTGATTGCTGTACAACTTTAGGCGATACCGAAACTGTAAGCGGACTGTTTACGCAACCGGTATCGCTTTGCTGCTCGGCGCACAACCATATTGAATACGAACGGCACCGCAGCCTCTTTGAACGCGATCGGTGCGGCAGTGCCGCTTATCTTACCGAGGGAGTAATATTGCCTCAAAGTGAGTTACCTTTACAGCTATTTGTACAACAAAGAATATTTTATTCTTTTGGTATTCATCCGCAAAATCCTGTAACCGATGAGGCGGAATTTTTACACCGCCTTTTAGAAACACGGCAGATTCAAGCAATCGGAGAATGTGGATTTGATCTTTTTAATGATGAGTATAAACAGCTTTTGCCGATGCAACAAAAAGTATGGGATATGCAATTACGGTGGGCGCAGGACTTTCAGCTGCCGGTTGTGATTCATTGCCGGAGAGCGCTGCCGCTTATTTTTGATTCAGTACCTCGTCTAAAAAAGATTCCGGCAGTCATCTTCCACGGCTGGGGAGGAGGGCCGCAAGAGGCCGCTGCTTTTCTTAAAAAAGGAGTCAATGCATATTTTTCGATCGGTAAGGCGGTGCTCCGTGGACAAAAATCCGTGTGCGCGATGGCGGCCTCGTTTGATATTACCCGTCTTTTAACGGAAACCGATGCCCCATATATGCGGCTCAAGGCGGAAGCTTACTCCAAGCCTTGTGATATTATTGCAGTTACAAGGCAATGTACAAATTTGCGATACGGAGGGGCCGATACGGTAAGGCAAATCGGATTAGATACGCTAAAGCATTCCGGTGCTATCAAGCAGTATGAATCGTGTACGGTAGCGCTCAAAGAAATTAACATCACCGAAGATGCCGTAAAAGAGTTTAACGATATTATTGTAGGGAATTTTGAGCGTGCTTTTGGATTATCAAATTGAATAACTAGGTAAAATAAATAAAAGGCGCCGATCAGAATCGAACTGATGAATGAAGGTTTTGCAGACCTCTCCCTTACCACTTGGGCACGGCGCCAATAGTTAAATTACTATATCAGGAATCGGTATCTTATGCAAGAGGTTTTTGAATCTCGTGTATTTGAATCTCGTGCCTATTGTTTTAGGTATCTGCAAGAAAATGTTTGGCAGAATCGGGATTTTGTGGTATACTAATGGCGTATGACTTATGCATCTTTGTCTGCAACGCTCTCAACGCCATACACAACTGAAGATGGAAACAATTCATCCGATATTGTGGTGTTCGATAAAGACGAACACGCGGTAATCGAACAGATTTTAAAAAGCTTACAAGCTTATGCCCCAGGGGTACTGAGCAACATTGCAAACTGTATTACGACATTAGAACAGGTGGCTGTGGCCGTCTCCCGTTACCCTTCAATACAACGCAGCACTGTCCTTGCCGGTGAACAGCGATCGGCCGAAACATTGATCGATACACTCTGCAGCAGCGCCCCTTCCTCACGTTTGCTCACTTTACCGACAAAGGTTATTCTCGGTAAGAGTTTTCTTATTGCAAAATTTCAGACATTTTCCGCACTCACCAAAATAGCGATGAACGCTTTTTTTGAAGAAAAAGATATCCAAGCACTGCGACGAATTACATTGCGCTCTATGTTTGCACTCATGGTGGAGGATGTGTATACAATGCTCCTTGATAATGCCGATCTTCAGCATAAAACACGAAAAGAAATAGCGGAATTGTTGACGGAATTATGGGAACATCGACTAGACGAACACTCATCATCTTTTGCCCCTGTTTTGCACAAGGTTTGGGCAGCGCGGAATAAACTTGCACCGAACTTCGGTTCTATGCTTGGCGTAAGTGAACTCTTTTTACTGTCGATGGAGCTGGATGAATCGTGGGAACGGTTTATGATTGCAAAGCTGGCTGACCCGGAAATAGGCCAAGCCTTGGAAGAATTTTTATTCGGCATCTCTTATGAAAAGATTAATTTTATCCGCAATGTTTTGAAGGAAAGAAAAGTTTCTGCCCTAAGCAGGGATGAAGCATATAATCTGCTCGGCTTTAAAAGAGCCTTCCCGAGTGATGATCCACGCGGTTTCTATACTTCTTTTATTGAACGAAAAAACAATGCCGAATCACGGCGGCGACTCCAAGTCCCCGGTCCCAAGCGGACACTCGAAGATCTCTATATCCAGTTCATTTTTGAAGAAGGCTTAAGCGATACATAATACAGCTGTTACAGTGCAAGTTTTAAATCGCCGTCTTTAATCCATCCGATTTTCCGCAACGGCATAGTAAAAAGGATCGTTAGTACGGTGGGAGCGATAAAGTGCAACAGTAAGATAGAAAGATAGATGCTTGCAGCGCTGCGTCCGGTTTCACTCATCGCGGTCAATGCGCCGATTTGTCCTACCAACCCGCAAGTTCCCATACCGGAGCCGATGGGTGTATTTTCCAACTTTAACAGCATAGTCGAAACCGGTCCTAGTACGGCGGAAGCGGCGATCGGCGGTATCCATATCCGGGGATTTTTAATAATATTCGGCATGTGGAGCATACTGGTACCGATGCCAACTGCAAAGCTGCCGCCGAATCCGTTATCCCGATAGCTCATCACCGCAAAACCGATCATTTGAGCGCAGCATCCCGCCGCAGCCGCTCCTCCTGCAAGCCCCGAAAGAGAAAGCATCATGCAGAGCGCCGCACTACTGATCGGCAGCGTGAGAATGATCCCAACCAATACCGCAAGGCAAACACCCATCAGGAACGGACGTAGGGTTGTCGCTGTCATAATAACACCGCCGAGCCAATTCATACATGCAGACATATACGGCCCGAAAAAGACGGCTATTACGCTGCCGGAAAGAATGGTTACCATTGGCGTCACAATGAGGTCGATCTTTGTTTCTTTTGAAACCAGCTTTCCCAGCTCGGTACCGACAATAGCGGAGATAAAGGCGCCGACTGCACCGCCGAACATATTACCGGCATACCCGACAATAGCTGCCGAGAACAAGACAAAGGTGTGTGCTTTAAGCGAGTGCGCAACGGCAATACCGATGGCGGCTCCTGTCATATCGCGGCATATCGGCCAAATGGTGTCGGTCAAAAAGGCAATGTGAAGTTGCTGCCCTACGGTTCTAAGGATTGTTCCGACAAGCAAGGATGAAAAAAGTCCCATTGCCATTGCGCTCATTGCATCAATAAAATACCGCTTACCGGAAATCTCTATATCTTTTCTTTTTAAGAAAAGCTGTAATTTGTTCATATCAAGACAAATCTCCCTTATTCGTGTGGAGAGTTTAATCCCCTGTAAAATTTTTTACAAGAAGGAACCTCTAAAAAACAATCGAGATTTAGAGATGCCCATAAATAGGATAAACCGCATGTACGGCGGCGGAAAAAGCGCCGGTGTTTTTCTTTGTTAATGCATATAGTTTCAGTTCTCCGCGTTTGCCAATCACTGCGCCGCCCGTGTCGGCGATTCCGGCATCGGTTTCTGCAGCCGTTCGGTTGAGCCTCTTTTTTGTATTATCAATAGAAAGGATAGCAAAGCCGCCGTAGGATTTACCGCGGGGACGCAAAGGGCTGCCGGGATTGATTGCCGTAACGCTGCCAAAAGTTTCGATACTTTGTATATGTGTGTGTCCGTGTACGGCGATTGTGCAGTCGAGGCTTTCGGCTGTCATGCTTAATTTACGCCCGTCAAGCTCAACATGGTGCAAATGTCCGTGCGCCAATAAAATATGCTGCCCTGCGATCGTCTTTTGCTGATATACCGGCAGCCCGAACGGTTTTGGGTTTTCGCTGTCGGGAAAAATAGGCGGATAGAGTTGGCTGTCGCAATTTCCTTGTGCCATAATAATAACCGGCGGAACGGTTATCAGGCCGGCAGCGGCTTCGCGCACAACGGTTATGATATCCTGAGCGCCGTCTCCGGCAAAAAGGCAAGCTTGGCATTCCTCGCTAAAATTCGATAGAATCCACTGCACTGCATCCACTGCTCCGTGCGTGTCGGAAAGCAACAAGACAGAAGCAGTATCCGCATACTGCAGCCGGTTGTAGAAAGCCTCGTCCGCAATAACGCCGTTCTCGCAGCGGGTAAAACGGTTCATTGTTTTTCCCCTGCGGCGTTGCCACGCTCTCCGCTCTCTGCGGCGCCCGTACTTGTGTCATTATGGATTTGCGTATCGACCGAAGGAGAATCGGTCGAAGGCGGTGATAAAATAAGATAATTGTACGAACGGATATTCAGTTCAGGGTCTTTATACGGATGCAGCGTATACGGTGTACCGCCCCATGCCGCTATTCCCTGCTCTTTTAACATGGCGGACGTTGTTGCAACCGCCCGCGCAAACCGCGGAAACGGTTCCTGTTCCGGCAATTCATTGATTTGTTCTACAGCGGTTACGGCACAAAGCACCAGTGTTTGTACATCATGCGCGGGGATATTCACCGCTCTGTCGGCCTTTGCAAACGAGTCGGGCAGTTCAAAGTCTACGACAACGTCGCTGTAGGCTTCGAGCGGTAAAATCTCTTCTACCGGCAACAGGGAAAAAATATGCAAGTCAGGGTATTTTTCTTTAGCGATACGCAGTATGCGGGCGCCGCCTTCGGGAATGCCGATAGAAATGAGTGTCTCGACAGGTTGTGCCGCAAGTCGTTCGGTGATCATCGAAAGCCGCGGCTGTTTTGTCTTAGCGGTCATATCGCTGTAGCTTAAAATATGCAGATTTGCCTTTAGGCTTCCCGAATCATAGATTTTCGAAAGATAAGTAAAAAGGTCTGAATATTGATAAAAATCCTTTCCCAGCACAAAGAGAAGTCTGTGGTTCAATTCTTTTTTTTGATGAGATTGCCTGTGCGAATTGCTTTTCTCGCCGCAGGAAACAGTGAAGGCGATTATGGCAGCAATTAAAATTATCAAGCCGATACGAGCAAGGGTTTCCCTCAAATGACGTGATAGTAATAAAAAACCGCTTCTCATATATGACGGATATGCCGTAACAGCAGAACCTGTATCAATCGTTTTTTTCATATCAAATACGCGGCATTTAATTTGAGGCCGCAATTCCTTTTAAAAAATTACGCAAAATAAAAGCAATCAGCATTGTTCCTAAAATCATGATAAGGGAAAGTGCGTTGATCACCGGCGAAATACCGTACCGCACCATCGAAAACACATAGAGCGGCAGCGTTGTAGAACCGGGGCCGGACACAAAAAAGGTAATTACAAAGTCTTCAAGCGACAGCGTTACCGACATAAAAAAGCCGGATAAAATAGCCGGAAAAATTGCAGGAATTATCACCTTGAACAAGGTCTGCCGCTCCGTTGCGCCGAGGTCTCGTGCAGCCTCTACAATCGAAAAATCGAACTCTTCGAGGCGGGCAAGCACCAACAAAAACACAAAGGGTAAACAGAAGGTAATATGCGCAATAATAATAGAAAGAAAACCGAGCGGTATGTTGATTGCCGAAAAGAAAATCAGCGTAGACATACCGATAACGACTTCGGGCAGCACCATCGGAAGGATACTCACCGCTTGCACATACCCTCTACCACGGAACCGGTACCACTGTACGCCAAGCCCCGCAAACGTACCGATAGCAACGGAAATAAGTGCGGAAATAAAAGCAATCAGCACACTGTTACCGAACGAATGCCATAGTTTTTCGGATTCCAAGAACAGACTTGCATACCACTTGAGCGAAAAGCCCGACCATACAATCGCCTTGCCTTCATTAAATGAAAACACCGCGATAATTACAAGCGGTAAAAACAAAAACAGCAGCACAAAGGTCAATACCGTAGAAGAAAACCAAGAGTTATTAAGATTTTTATAGGCACGACGGGCATGACGTGCCGGTTCGGAATCCCGCTTGCTTTTCCCGAATTTTTGAATCAACCGCTGATATGGGCTTTTTACCGGACTATGCCGGTACGGAACCGGTAATTGCTGTTGAATATCTTGCGGTATATCAGACATGCTCACTCCTCGTGTCTTTTTAAGGGGCTCTAAAAAACGCAGTTCTTAGGGAATGTTTTGGATACTATACCATAAATAACGAAAAATACAACACAGCGATAGACAGCAGGGTAATGCGAGGACTTGCACAAAAAGAGACATCCGTGTAGGCTTTATAATATGCCTGTTTTATGCAGCGCTATTTTACGCTATGGTGTCTTGAAGATAAACGAGCCGCCTAAGGAGAATTTATGAAGAAACTGATTGCATCGATGATGGTTGCCGTACTTATTCTCGCTACCCTTTCTGCTGCGGAAGATGGTTCAAAGGAAAAATCAAAAGTAAAATATTCGACAAATATCAATGTGGCTATTGCGTGGCCGTTGGAAGCCAAGCTGAGTGTGGCTGAAATAATCAAAGTTCCATTCCTGAATTTTAATACTGCGTTTACGCGAGGGAATAATATTGCATTTAAACTGCGAGCGGATATTTCCCCTGTTACCCTTGAAGGAAAGTTTGATATCGTGTGGACGCCGGTTGCCTTTTTGGAGCTGTACGGCGGTGCAAGTATCGGATCGGGATGGTCTATTATCACTAACAGTAAACTAGGGTCTATCCACGGCCTTTCTTTTAATACCGCAAATGCCACCGGAAAGACAACAATCATCCCCATCAATTTTACACGTGCTTTTTATTCCGGCAACTTCGGCGGAGCCTTTCAATTCGACTTGGGGGCAATTATTCCAACCGACTGGACTCATATAATTGCAAGAATTGATCAATACTTTTTATACCGCGGTATTATAGATGCCGATTTGTCTGCTTCATGGGTATTCCAGAATGATGCCGGAACAAATAGAAACGGATGGACTTATTTCGGCTCTTATGTGCTGGGATATCAAATGCCGCTGCCGTTAAAGCTTATTGCATTCCAGATAGAAACTAAAAAGACATTGTTCCGCGGTGTCAGGGCAGGCCTTGACAAAAGCGATTGGGGTGAAGATCGATTCAGTGTGGTCTTCGGTCCGATCTTGAATTTTCAGGTAACCGATGTGTTTACAATTACACTTCTAGCGCAATTGAAGACCGTTCATACATATAATTCGTCTGATGATACTCTATTTTATCAATATAGGACGATTAATAAGAGCATAGCGGATAAGGTTAAATTTAAGCGAGTTGCAGTTATCTTTGATGTTACATTACCGAATAATTAAGAGTAATGCTCTACACCGTCGGGGTTCTGCGCAAGAATGTTTCGATTGTGCGTATGGCTTCGACGGCACGAGCTTGCGTTGTCGGGGAAGGATCTCGCAGCTTTTCCTTTAACAATACTAATGAGCGTTCAACCATTTCCGGTTCGTATTTTCCGATGATGCGGAATATGTCCGGGGCGTGCTCGCGTACTCCCTGCTTGTCGGGATCGTCCAACATACGTTCAAATAAGCCGATGTATGGTTTAAAGATGGATGCTTTGGCGTTGGCAATACTGTGGCACGCATCCAGCATTGCCGCCCGTACTTTGGGTATGGGGTCGCAATGTAATTGAATAATTTTATCCAGCCGATTTTTTACCGCATTGATATCCGCCCTGCCTATGCGGCCGAGCGCTAAAACAGCTTGTTCTCGAATTTCCCAGTTACTGTCCTTTAATGCAGCAAAGGCACCGTCTACAAGGTGCATAACTTTTTCCGGTCTGTTATTTCCGATGTGACCGATAGCGGTATATGCCTGCGCAATTACTTTCTCGTTGTTACTTTTAACGCTTTGGGTAACGAATGCAATATCATCACCGGTTAATGTTGCAGGATTTGTTTGTGCCGTATAGGTAATACCTTGTAAGCGTTCAATAATTTTATTCATCTTTTCTTCCTCTGGGTATTGAACTGTGTGATAAAGATTTATATGTGTATCATATTTGCGTACAAGATACTATAGGGCATCTTTCAAAAAGTCGGAGATTAAAAAATATCGAGGATGGTTATTCTTTTCATAAAGATATTCATTGAGCAGTATTTTTCTGTTGTTTTCGGTCATGCCAAATTCCTGACAAAATAGGTTGCGCCACGCACTTTTTTGGCTATAATAAAAGCAGGAAGTAAAACGATGGAAAAAGATTTTGATGAGCTAACCATAGCTGATGATTATATGTTCTATCGCGTAATGGAAGAACCAAGCATATGTAAAACTCTTTTAAATCGGGTTTTACAGGGTAAAGTAGAAACAATAACCGAAATAGAACTGCAAAAGACGATTGAGGATGCCGGACGAGCAAAAGGCGTACGGTTTGATGTATGGGCAAAAGACTGCAACGGACGAATTTATGATATTGAAATGCAGGCCATTGATAAAAAAGACCTTGCAAAACGTATTCGATACTATCAAGCAGCCATTGACGTCAGCTTGTTGGGAAAGAGCAAACCGTATGAAAGTCTACCTGATACGTTTATCCTGTTTTTTTGCTGCTTTGACTATCTTGAGAAAGATATGCCGGTGTACACCTTTAAAACGATATGTAGTGAAGATAGCCGGATAGAGCTGTGTGATGGGATAACGAAGATCATTATAAATAGTCAAGCAGCCGCACAAGAGAAGAATAAAAAATTAAAAGTATTTTTAGAATACATGAACGGGAAGGTGACTGACGACGATGAATTTATCCAAAGGCTAGAGCAACGAATAAAAGAGGTAAAAGCAAATGAAGAGTTGAGGAGGGAGTATATGCTAGTGAACACACTTGAACGAGATGCGCGGAATGACGGATGGAAAGCCGGTATCGCACAAGGTCTTGCAGAAGGTTCGCACCAAAAAGCACTTGAAACAGCACGAATATTAAAGCAATTAGGGGATTCTGTACAAAAAATTGTGCAAGTTACCGGTTTAACTATACAGGAAGTGGAGAAACTGTCGGCAATGGAACTAATACAAACTCGAAATTGAATAGTTTAACAATGTTTAAGGAATATCCCTTATGTTTTCGTTTCTGAAAAATAGATATACGCTTGCGTACGTACTGATGCAGCCTTTTTCTACGGCGTTTGACGTAGGGGCTGCGTATGTATTGATGGTCGCTATCGATTTTGCGACGGGTGGCAGTCTTGAAAAGTGGCCGCTCTATTTAACCGGTTTTTTAAGTTATATTGTGCTGCAGTTTTGCATTGACCTTACAACTAAGCGAATGCAGGAAAAAGCTTTGGCAACCGCATTTATGGATTTGCGTAAAAAATTGATGTCAAAGATTTTAAGTATGAGTACGCAGGTCTATAGTCAAAAAAATTCCGGCGCGTATATTGCATACATAACGAAAAACACTGAAAAAATAGATTCGCTTTTTTCCGTAAGCTGTTTGATTTTTATCCGCAGCTTCTGCAATTCGCTGCTTCGGTTTGTTTGCTTTTTGTTTTGGATTGGCGGCTTGCCGTTTTTGTGCTGATTGCAAGCTCAATTCAGATACTGGTTCCCAAGTGTTTGGTGTCCGCTACCGGAAAGGCGCAAGCGGAATCCGTTAAGGCAAATGAAAAATATACGATTGCAGTAAAAGAGATATTTGAAGCGTTCGATGTCATTAAGTCGTATAATTTACAGCAAAAAATAGAATACTTACATCAAAATG
>ENA-OWND01002240-OWND01002240.1-metagenome-genome-assembly--contig:-NODE-2240-length-10519-cov-11.932435_pt1 | contig 10519 bp, 11 predicted proteins | sample MGYA00245342_ERZ651119 | MGnify/ENA primary metagenome ERZ651119 (study PRJEB26857, sample SAMEA4031756) | metagenome | biome: human; feature: oral; material: saliva | place: Philippines | collected 2014...
AAATTTTAAAATTTATGAGCGAGCATATCACGGCTCTAAATTTAGTGGCGAGTGGCTACGAGACCTAAATTTAGTAGTCTGCTAAGGCGAGTGAGTAAAGTTTTAAAATTTGTAAATTTGCTTTATCAAGTCAGATAAGAGTGAGTGGAATTTTAAAATTTGCTTCGTCATACATATAAATTTCAGATAAATTTTAATTCTTAGGCACGAGTTCTAAGACATTGCAGGCTCGTTTGCTGCCCATTTTGCAAGCTTTATCAAGGGCATTTGCAGATAGATCAAAGCTCTGCTCTACGCCGTTTCCTTGCAGATATTTTGTAGCTAGCTCGTAGCAAGCTTCGCTGCTGCCATTTTCGCAAAGCGACTTAAATATCTCATAAGATCTAACCAGATCTTTCTCAACGCCAAGACCTCGCCCTAGCATGTCAGCATATAAAAAACAAGAAGTTTTGTCTTTGTTCTCGCACTCGCTTGAAAGCTTTTTAGTAAAGCTCTCGCAAGCTTTTGCGTCACTTTTGTTGATGCAGTTTTGCATATTTTCATCCCAGTTTGCACTTAGAGATAAAACGGCAAAGGCTAAAAATAAAATGGATTTTTTCATAAATTTCCTTGAGAGAGATAAACCCCCTTTGGGGGAAAGGGGGTCATTACAAAAAGGAGGTTTCTTGTTGGACAAGTGGAATAATACAAGCCTCGTCTAAATTTAAAGCCAACTCTTATTTAACAAAAAACAATCAAACAAGATCTCTCTTGCTAAAGCCCAAATAGCCGCAAACTAGCAAGATCGCGCCAAGCACTAAAGGGTAGATGATCGCGTAAGCTACGAAGGTCGCTTTTGAAAATGTGCCTAAGATAAAGTAAGACGCAGTGCCGATGACTGCTAAATTTGGATCAAAAAGGCTAAGCGCTGCTATCCTAAAAAGCTCGATCGGATTTAACATCGCGATAGAGTAGATGACGTACTCATCGACAGAGCTTCGCATAAGCAGTCCAATGAGCGCTAGGTCGATAAAAGCTAGCATGATAAGCCAGAGCAAAAACGCCACGCCTTGACCAGTTTCTTGGTTTTTGATAAGGCTTGAGATGAAAAAGCCAAGCGATAAAAAGACGATACTTAGGCTAAAAAGCAGGCCAAAGTAAAGCACCAGCACGCCCCAAGGTATCGACACGCCCTTTATAAAGCCAACCACCACGCAAAGCAAAAGCGAGAACAAAAGCGGCACAAAAACGACAAATGTCCGCCCAAGCGCCTTGCCAAAGTAGTACTCTTTAAGGCTTAGCGGGAAGCTTAGCACGTATTCAAGCAGGTTTGTGTCCCTGTCTTGATTTATACTTCTAACGGTTGAGATGAGGATAAATATCGGCACGATGATGACGCAAATTTGTATAAACAAAAGTAGCGCCCTTGTTAGCCCAGAAAAGCCAAGCACGCGCGAGTCGGTCACTCCGCTAAATAAAAATCCTATCATCAAAGCAGAAAAAAGAAGCGCATAGATCGCAAACCACCTCGAGCGAAACGACTCTTTGACGTCTAGTTTTGCTATTAAAAAAAGGTTATTCACTCTTGCTCCTTAAATTTTCTTCTTTGATGATCTTGCCAAGGTCCATATAGACGCATCTATCAAGCAAATGAGCGATCTCATCTATGCGGTGCGAGATGAAAACTAGCGTCTTTTTTTGCGTGAAGTTGTCAAGCAAATTTTTAAAAGACTCCCTTGCTTTTACATCTAAATTTGCCGTTGGCTCGTCAAACATCAAGATTTCACTATCTTTGGCAAATGCGATGGCTATTAGCATCTTTTGCTTCATGCCGCCAGAGAGCTTATAAAAGGACTTGTTTAAATTTGCATGCAGGTCAAGCTCTAAAAGCTTGCTAAATTTCTCTATCTCTTCAAATTTGACATTTGAGCTTTTGCAGACAAACTCGCAAAGCTCACGCAGGCTAAATTTAAGTGGTGGCGGGGTTTGCGGCACAAATGAGATAAACTTTAGCGCCTCTTTTCTATCTTTTAGAGTATTTACGCCATTTATCGCGACGCTTCCGCTATTTGGCACAAACTCGCCCAAGATGATACGCATGAGCGAGCTTTTACCAGCTCCATTTTGCCCAAGTATCGCTATCTTTTCGTCAGCTTTTACATTTAGACTGACGCTATCAAGTATCTTTTGCGAGCCAAAAATTTTCGTTACTTCTTTTATATCTATCAAAAAATTTCCTTATATGAGTTTCTTAAAGCCGTTGTCAAATTTAAGCGCATCTTGGTGGCAAACGTCGATACACCTGCCACAAAGCGTGCAGTCAGCCCCAGCTATCCTAAAGAGCTTTTTACTATCATCAGTTTTTGCGCCCTTTTTTGTCATAAAAAGCACGTGTGGCACTAGGCAAACATCAGTGCAAACTAAGCAGTGGTCGCACTTTTCTTTATCCCAGCTGACCTTTATCGCATTTGGCTTTGCTAGTAGCGAATAGGTCGCTCCAACAGGGCAGACATACCTGCACCACGCCCTGCGTGAGAAGAAAATCTCAACCACAAGCATAGCTACAACTAGCCAGATAGCGTGAAAGTAGCCATAGATGATAAATCTTGAAAATATCCCAACGACGTTAAAAATTTCAAAGACTAGGCTTGAGCTAGCAAAGCTAAGAGCCAAAAACAAAATAGTAAAAGCGTATCGCCACTTTGTATCAAAAACTCGCGGCTTTACTATCTTTTTGGCGCGTAAATTTTCATGAATTTTCTCAGCTATCTCGCTTATAAGTGAATATGGGCAAACCCACGAGCAAAAGCCCCTGCCACCAAAAATGATGTAAAAGGCTAAGATGCTAAGCGAGCCGATTAGTAAATTTACATGAATTTCATGCGTTGCCAAAAAGACTTGCAAGCTCATAAAAACATCTGCTAGGTGAAAGCCAAGTATCCTTGAAGCGCTGATGTCGCCCTCTAAAATTTGCACATCGACCCTGTAAGAGAGCACAAATAAAAGATGAACTAACACAATGGTAAAAATGCGCCAAAAACGTATGCTTGGGCGCTTTTTGCCATCTTTTGTAGTCGTTATTAGCGTGCTTAGAAAGCTTACGTTTCTAACGGTCGCACGAACGTTATATTTATCCATTTTTACTTTTTAAATTTAGAAATTTCATCAGCAAGGCTGTTTAGATCGCTGTCACTAACATTTGTTAGCAAGCCCTTCATAAGCGTATTTTGCACCTTGCCAGCCTTATAATCAGCCAGTTTTTTAAGCAGATCCTCTTTGCTTAGATGAGTGATATCAGGCGCTACGACACCCTTGCCATTTGCGCCGTGACATGGTGCGCAAGAGGTTAGGTATTGCTTGCTAACGCCTTCATTTTGCGTCTTAGCCACGCTTAGGCTTAGCTCTTTTACCTTTTTTAGCTCATCTTCGCTGGCAAATTCCTCGCTAGACTTTGACTGCTCTTTTGAGATATTTTGCTCCACTTTTGGCTGAACGCTAGCTTCTGCTTTCTCCTTTTTAGGCGGAGTTTGGCTTAGCATAAACACCATGATGCCACATATCAGCACCGCTAAAATGATCGTTATGATTTTTCCGATTTTCATTGTTTGCTCCTAAACTGCGCATTAAAATCGCTTATCTCTTTGGCTAAATTTCTGATCTCACTCTCATCCATCTTTTTAACAAGATCACGCATCAGCACATTTACCTTCTCTTTGTTTTTATAAGCGTTTATCATCTTATAAATTTCATCCTCGCTCTTTGTTAAAAGAGATGGTCCGATGATGCCATTTGCGTAATCATCGTGGCAGGCTGAGCACTTTGTGATGAAGTCCTTGCTAAGTCTGCCCTTTATAAGCCTTAAATTTATACTTTGAAGCGGGCTTTTTACCATGGCTAGCGCTCCGATCTGGCGGCTTACGTTGTTATCTTCAAGTCCAAATTTAACGCTTTTTTCGCCGTGCATATCGTATTTTATAAATTCATTTTGCTTATTTGCACTCTCGTTGTTTTCACTTTTTTCGACCTTTATGCTAGCACTTGTCGCCACCTTTGCGCCTTGCTCGCTAGCAGCCTCTTGCGCTTTGTCCTCGCTCTTTTCACAGCCGACAAATAGCAACGCAGCAGCTATTAAAGGTATTATTGCTCTCATTTTTTCTCCTTGTAAATTTCATCATAGCTCATCTTTGGGGCGATATTTATGATCTTTGCTGGGCAGACCTCAGCGCAAACGCCACAACCCACGCAGCCATTTTTTATAAGTGGTAAATTTGCCTCGCTCATTGCTATCGCGCTATCGCCAACTGGACAAAGCGTGACGCAAAGATCGCAAATTTGACCGATCTTGCCTTTTATCTTATCTTTTAGCGCCTCTTCTCTGTCGTTATAGGCTTTGCGATCAAGCAGATGCTTAACGCCAGCTTCGCTTAAATTTTCTCTTTTCACGCTCAAACAGGCAGCCGTGTCACTTAAAACTGCAACGCCCATTTTGACATCGCCCACGACCTTTGTGGCGTGATCGAGCGCACCGCTAGGACAGGCTAGCACGCATGGGAAAAGGTCGCACAAGTAGCAGCCTCGCTCTTTGGCGTCGATGTGAGCTGAGCCACTTGAGTAGCCATCTTCTATATCAAGTAAATTTATACTGTGATAAGGGCAGACTTGCACGCACTGACCGCATTTGACGCAAAGATCATCAAAGTCATCAACAGCACCTGGGGGTCTAAGATAGAGTTTGTCGCCACTACTTTTTGGCAAAAACTTGCCTATGGCGTATCCAGCCACCGCTGCGGCTGAGCCTATTATCATAAAATTTCTTCTATCCACGTTTCGCCTTTAAAGCGTTGAAATTTGAAACATCAAGCGGTTTTATCCTAGGCGAACTATCTTCAAGTAGCTTTATCGGCTCAGAAAATGGAGCGAGTTTGGCTAAGAAATTTAAGACGCTAAATACGCTTGAGCCATAGAAAAACTGCAAATTTGGATAGTACTGCCAGAGCTGATCGATGTATGAGAGGTGCAAAAATGGCGTGTCGCCGTAGCCATCTTTATCTCTATCAAAGCTCTCATACTCATCATAGTAGTTCTTGCTCCATCTATTTAGTAGCATCTTTTCGCCCGGGGTGTCGTTTACGACGATGTCCATGTTGCCGATAAAGTCGTTGTTTTCAAAGATACTTGTGCCTTGCGTGGCGTGAAAATAGACGCCAACTACGTTGTGTAAAATTTTATTGCCTATAAAATTTATAGTTGATCCCGGCTGAAACGGCGAGTTATCAAGCAAGATGCCACGCGCGTTATAGACAAGGGTGTTGTTTTCTATCGTAAAGTCAGACACGTCCTTTAGCCCGATGCCGATACCAAAGGCGCCGTCGCTATCCATAACTAGGTTATTTTTTATATTTGAGCTAGCTGAATACATAAAAAACATACCAACAGCGTTGCCGATAAATTCGTTATTTTCTACTAAATTTTGATTCGCATACATAAAATGCAGCGAGTATCTACTGCCAACTGCTTTGTTGCTTAGAAATTTATTGTGGCTTGCGTACCATGCGACCATGTCACGGCTGTCACGGATGTTGTTGCGCTCGATCAAATTTTCATGGCTATACCAAAGTCTCACCGCATCGCCTCTAAAACCAAGGCTAGCGCCCTTTTTTGAGGTGATGTTGTTTTCAGTGATCTTTGAGCTACTGCACTCTTTAAAATCAATCCCAAAAAGCACGTCGCTTATGTCGTTTTTAGAAATTTCAACGTTATTTGCCTTGTCACAGCCTATGCCAGCGTCAAGCTCGCCAAGGTCGTTGCCACTGCCACTTATCTTTAAATTTTTAAGTGTCACGTTTGAAGCGATGATCTTTATAACGCTGCCCTTGCCCTCCCCTTTTATATGGGCATTTTTGCCCTCGCCGATGATAGTAAGAGGCTTATTTATCGTTATGCCTCCTTCATAAATGGCATCCCCCAGCTTTATCACATCGCCAGGGCTAGCGTTATTTATCGCATCTTGAAGGACGTTTGCAAAGCCAAAAAGTGGCAAAAAGACAAGGGCAAATTTAGAAAATTTACGCATTTAGCTCTTTTTTCTTTGAAAATACCGCAAGTATGCAAAGCACGCTCATCACCATCATCACCCAAAAGCCGATAGTTGGGTATGAGTGCGTTGTAAAGTGCGCCACGCTACCATCGCCTAAGACTGTTGGCATAAATGGCTTGATCTTAAAGGCGCCCCACTCTTGCATGTTGTGTCCATACCAGTATAGCCAGCCCACAAATGCGCTCATAAATAGCACAGGTGCGATGATGGTTGGCACCATTAAAAGCGAGTTAAATTTACCGTCATAGTATAAAAACGCAAGCATGCAAAGTGTGGCGATGAGTAGATAATAAGGTGCGATCGCTCGCTCTAAATTTCCGCCATGCTCCATAGGATACATGCCGATGTAGTGGTTTATCGTATTCATCTCGTGCACGTCGCCACTATATCCATCTACGTGAAAATATACTGGGATGCCATCTGGAAAGGCTGCCTTTGGATAGTTTGGCGCTTCAAGAGATACGTACCAGATAGGGAAAGATGGCGTGCCGATCTCTGCTTTTTGCTCGATCATCTTATGAAGATCACTTGCCACCTCTTTTGGCAAAAGGTGGTTTTTATACTGAAATGAGCTATAAAGATCGTAGATAGTGTAAGCATAAGATGGTAGCTCGTCGCCATTAGCTATACGCTCTTTTGCTCCGTGCCAGCCAAGAACTGGCAGAGTAAAACAAACGCTCATAATGATAAGTGCAACAATGGTATAAATTTTATATTTACTCATAATCTCTCCTTTAAATTTTAAAATTTAGCCTAGCAAAAGTTAAATTTTAAAATTTAAAAGGGGCAAAAATGCCCCTTAAAACTACATGCCTGCGTTTTCGTCTATCCATTTTAGATACTGGATGATATTTTTGATCTCTTCGTCACTCATGTGCTGATTTGGCATTCTAAGTTTAAAGAAGTCAATCATCGCTTTAACGTAGTCGTCGTTATAGAATTTAGCAGGGTCTTTTATAAAGTCTGCTACCCATTTTTCGCCGTTTTCATGTCTTAGCAAGACACCAGTTAGGTCTGGACCTGAGCTTACTTGACCGATGACGTGGCAACCATTACATCCGCCTTTTAGATAAGCTTCTTCGCCTTTTGCAGCAGCTGGGCTCATCGGAGTTGCGATCTCTTTAGCTAGGTTGTTTTTAGCTCTTAGACCAACGTCGGCAGTTTTTACCATGTATTGCCATACTTGGTACTCCCAAAGGATAGCGCCATTTACGTCGCCTTTTTTGTAAGCTTCGTCAGCTTTAGCTTTTACCTCTTTGATGTGGCCGTATTGATCAAGTGCGTCATCAACCAAAGCTTTTACTTTTGGATATTTCTCATAATGTTTCTCTTTTAGGTATTTAACAACCTCTTGGATAACATCATCAGTTGCTTTGTTAGTTGCGATTACTTTGTCGTACTCAGCTTTTAGAGCCTCTGGGCTTAGAGTTTTTAGCTTGCTATTTTTTGCAGATTCATATTTTTTATTTGGATCTTTAACAAGTAAGTAACCCATCATCTCTAGGTGAAGTGCTGAACAAAACTCGGTGCAGTAGTATGGGAAGACGCCTTCCATATCAGCTACGAAATTTACTGAAGCAGTTTTGCCAGGCTCAAGTGAAGCGTGGATGTTGTAAAGGTCGATGCCAAAGCCGTGAGTCTCATCTTGAGCGCGCTCTAGGTTTGTTAGGTGGATAGTTACGTTATCGCCTTTATTTACCTCGATGTGCTCTGGGTTGATGTGGCTTCTGATCATTGTTGCATAGACAGTTACGTTTTTGCCGTTTCTCTCAACTCTTTCTTGACCAGCTAGGGTTGCGTATGGGCTAGCCTCGCCTGTTCTTGAGTTTGTACCCATGTTGTAAGTAAGCGCTGGAGTTAGCTTGCTAGCAGCGATTGAGACAACGTCGTGTGGCTCACCAAGTGGGATAGGCATATCATAGATTAGCTCCATTTTTGGACCATTAATGTCTATTAACTGGTGGTTTTGTGGGTGAAGCGGGCCAACTGGGTTGAAGCGATCGATTGAAAGTTTATCAAGTGCGATTGCGTATTTGCCCTTAGGTTTTGCTGATTTGCCCTCCATTGTATCAAGGTGACCGATGTTGTAATGAACATTTACTTTATCAAGCACTTTTAAATTTTTGTAGTCCCATTTTACGATTTGACTATCAACGTAAAGTGAAGTATAGACTACGCCATCTTGTGAGTCAAATGATGTGTGCAGTGGTCCAAGGCCAAGTTCTACTTGTCCGTGCATTGACTTTTCTCTATCTAAGATAGGTATGCCGTATGGGTCAGTGCCAGCGTACTCTTTTTTGTCGATTAGCTCTTTGATCTTTTTAAAGTCATAAACTGATGCGTGAGTATCAAGCTTACCGCCAACGATGATGTATCTACCATCTGGTGTTACGTCACAACCGTGTGGGCTCTTTGACTCTGGGATCAAAAATAGTGCTCCAGCTTTTACAGCAGCTTCTATCGTAATCACTCTATGACCATTTATAACTTTGTAGTTTTTCTTGTCTTGTGCAAGTTTTTCTAAAATTTGCCAGTTATAAACGTGTAAGAAGTCGGTGTCATTTCTACTAGCACCTGCCTCAAATGGAGGAAGACCTTTTTCGATACCACCTGTATACATCTCGCTGTTTATTGAGTTTGTAAAGCCCCAGCCATAGCTCTCGCCCTTACCAGCGTCGCTTAGGTCTTGCCAGTATGGAGGAAGCTCAAGAGAGAAAGATGCTTTCTCGTCGATCTTGCCTTTTGGATAGTCAAATTTCCAAAATGTCACAGCGCCTCTATAAACGGCTTCGTAGTCGTCCATTGAGTGATAGTTGTCATCAAGTGGAGCTGCATACTGGCTAGCTTCGATGACGTACTCGCTGTTTGGAGTGATGAAGCTACCGCCGTGCTCACTCTTCATGATAGGGTTTACGACCATTTGAGTTGTCTCAAAGTCTTTTAAATTTATAACAGCGATCCTTGGGTTTGCCTTGTCGTTGATAAATAGATAATCACCAACATACTCACCATTTTTCTCAGTGAAATTTGGGTGGTGTGTATCGCCCCAAGTTATCTCTTTGCCCCTGATGTTGCCTTGTTTTAAAACGGCTTTTGACTCATCGTCATAGCCATATCCTTGCCAAGGCTCTGGGGTGAAAACGCCGATGTATTTGTAAATTCTCATCGACGGAACGCCATAAACTAGCACTTGACCACTCTGCCCGCCAGATGAAAAGACGATGAAATCATCTTTTTTACCGCTTGGCTGGTAAGTCTTAGCAGCTGCAAGGACATCTTTTTCGCTTAGCCCGCGCTCTTTCATGACTTTTTCAAGGTCACTACTAGCAGCACAAGCAGCAGTTAAAGATAGCCCAAGCAGTGCAGCACTTGCGACACAAAATAACTTTTGCATTTACTCTCCTTTTTAAAATGAATTTATCTCTAAACTCTTTGTCTTATTACCTAGATCCACGCCAACAAGCACGTTTTTATCTATAAAAATTTCTTTTATCTCGCCGCTAAAAAGCTCTTTTTTACCCTTTAGCTTAAAGCTTTTGTCAAATTTATAGATCGCTCCGTCCTCGCCAGCTACCAAAACCTCATCTCCCGCGCAAGCAAGAGCTGAAATTTTAGATCTTAAAACTTGCTTTTTAGCTCCACTTTTAAGATCTAAAATTTCTCCGTTTCTAAAGCCTATGAAAATTTCATCATCGCTAAATTTACAGGCACTAATGGGCGCAAAGCCAACGTTTTTTTGCTCTTTTGCGTTAAGCTTGCTATCAAGCAAAAATGCCTTGCCATTAAAGCTTGTAAAAAACACTCCCTCGCCAAGCGATAAAAAGCTAGAAATTTTATAAACATTGTTAAAATTTTTTGATATAAATTTTTTAGAACTCTTGTCAAAAATGGCGATCGTTACGACATTTGCCATATCGCAAGCGACATAAATTTTCTCTTTATCTAGCAAGATATTTGAAACCTTACAGCCAACATTTGGCAGTGCAAATAAAAATTCCTTCTCGCTAGCTACCTTTACGATCTCGTTGTTTAAATTTGCAACGTAAAAAGAGCTCTCATCAAAAGCACATCTTTGATCTTTGTAAATTTTCTCCTTTAGTCCTAGGCTTTTTGTCTCGCCATCTTTTACAAAGATGATGTTTTGACTATTTTCATCGACGAAGCAGCCCTTACTCTCAGCAAAAAGCGCCATCAAAGATAAGCTAAGACATAGCAGAAATTTCATTATCTAGGTTGCTTTCATCGTAAATTTAAAATTAACAAAAATATACATATTCATATCTTAAAAGCAAATTAGAAGTTAATTTGTTTTCTTAAGCTTTTAAAGAAAAATATCAATAATTTTTTTTAAATTTTGCCATTTACAATAAATAGACTTTGGAATTTAATGGATAGAAATATACTTTTGATAAAATTTATTATCTATAAAAATTCGTATTTTAG
>ENA-OWND01002243-OWND01002243.1-metagenome-genome-assembly--contig:-NODE-2243-length-10516-cov-16.392983_pt1 | contig 10516 bp, 10 predicted proteins | sample MGYA00245342_ERZ651119 | MGnify/ENA primary metagenome ERZ651119 (study PRJEB26857, sample SAMEA4031756) | metagenome | biome: human; feature: oral; material: saliva | place: Philippines | collected 2014...
CAGGAGGATTGTAGATCTGTAGCAATTCCTCAGGGTATTCAGGATCAAAAATGGATAGAGATGGGAACCGTTCAAACTCCTTGTGTAAATGCTCTTCATCCAGCTGCCGGTATTTGTCTACAAAATGAATAATACTGCGACAGCGAGCGATCCTTGCTATCTCTTCTAAGCTTGGTAAGACTTGCTCTTTCCTACAGTAGTCCAAGACTCTCAAGACTTGCTCATTTGATAAACCGGCTTCTTTTAATTTAAAGATTTCAAATTTCTCCATGGTCACCTTCTACTTCCTCTCACTTATTTATTCGAAAAAGAAAAGAAAAAAGCTCTATTTCTAGAACTTTTTTTGATATGTCGAAGAATAAAAGTAAGATGCGGCACCAATCAAGTTGCTTTCATTATGGAAGCGAGCCGCTTGGATCGGCAAGGCCTCAAATTGTTTATGCCCTTTTTGAGAGAGCAGGTCATGGTATTGTCGACTGATCTCATCGATCAGTAGTGGTTGACTACTAATGCCCCCTCCAATCGTCACTTTTTCAAGCAAGAGCAAAGATTGAAGATTAAAAATCAGAATAGCAATATCATGACAATAAGCCTGAAACAAGGATGTCAGCTCCTCATGGCCTCCTTGATCAAGAGCCTTGAAAACAGCTATACCATCTGTCTTTTCTAGCTTCAAGATGTGACTAGCCTTCTCAACAAATTGAACAGCTGAACCGGTGTTTTCCAAAAGATTGGAAATGCCTTGCAAAAAGAGTTCGCGATGAAAGCGGCGATTTTCTGGTGTTCTTTCTGCCTTATCAATAGACCGAATGTATTCTGTCAGTTGCCATCCTCTCAATAGGTCACCATTAGAAAGAAGAGCGAGACCTACTCCTGTCCCCAAGACCAAGGTCGCACCACATGGACAATCTTTTAGATTACCAAGCCTTGCTTCTGCTAGACCAGCGGCTTCTCCATCATTGAGAACAGTGACGGGTACTTGAAATGTTTGTTCGAGTCTACTTGCTAGAGGAATGCCGCGCAAATATGGAATGAGACCACCTCGAAAGACAAAGCCAAGGCTCTTTTGGATCTCACCAGGGCATGAAATGGCGATTCCCTCGATTTCTTCCCTTACGGGTGTAACGATTTCTTCTAATCCTTGCCAAAACTCCTCAATCGTAGGTGGTGTTGGGATCTTGTCTGTACGGATCAATTGATAGTCTGCATCCATCAGACCGTACTTTATAAAGGTCCCTCCGATATCGATGGTAAATAGCATAACCTAATCCTCACACATTGATTTGACGGGTTCAAACGAACGCCGATGGATAGGGGTCACTCCCAGCTGGTCGAGGCCAGCCAGATGCTTAGCCGTCCCATAGCCAGCGTTCTGAGCAAAATCATAACCCGGATATTCTCGATCAAACTCTTCCATCATCTGATCCCGAGTCACCTTGGCTACGATGGATGCTGCAGCAATGGATAAGGAGTTAGCATCCCCTTTGATGATACTAGTTTGGGAAATAGGAAGATCTAACCTCATGGCATCAATCAAAAGATGTTGGGGTTGAGGCTCTAGCTGACCAATGGCCTCCATCATGGCTAGCTTCGTAGCTTCATAGATATTAACCTGGTCAATCACGTGATTGTCCTTGACGCCGATTCCGATCGCAATGGCGTTTTGGAGCACAGCCTCATAGATTTCCTTGTGTTTGGATTTTGGAATCTTTTTACTATCGTTGAGTCCTGGAATTTTACAATTTTCCGGCAGAATGACGGCCGCTGCGACGACAGGGCCAGCCAAAGGACCTCTCCCTACTTCATCCACTCCTGCAATGAGCTGAATCCCTTGAGTATAAAGTTCTTTTTCATAGGCTAGCATTTTTTCCAAACGCAAATCTTCGTCCACTTGTTTTTGGAGTTCGCGTTTTCGTTTGCTGATAGCCGCTTGAACGCCTGCTCGACCATCAAGGATCAACTCTTCAAAGAAGGGATGATCTAGCTCGTCAATCATTGCCAAACGCTCTTTAACTTCTTTAATTGTTGGCATCTATTTCACCTACACGATCCAGCGTATACCGTCCCAATTTTCCATCGCGAACATCTTTAACAAAGAGTTGGTAAAAACGGTCGTAATCCTCACGAAATCCTAATTTCTGGGTCATTTCCATAATGATTTCAGGAGCTTCTTGTTCCAGATCCATTTGTTTAAAACGTTCCTGCAAAACAGTTGGGTAGTGCTCTTTAAAATAGTTAAGGCCAAAGATGGTCACTTCATCCATTGGAAGCAACTGATCCTTGATGGCGCCTGTTAAAGCAAGCTTTAAGGCCACTTCTTCATCTTCAAACTTGGGCCAGAGAATCCCTGGAGTATCCAAGATTTCAAGGTCTTTATTGGTTTTCAACCATTGTTGCCCCTTGGTCACCCCTGGTTTATTTCCAACAACAGCAATCTTTTTCCCCGCTAAGCGGTTCATAAGAGTTGATTTCCCGGCATTAGGAATCCCGATAATCATGGTCCGAAGGGTTTCAATCTGAATCCCTCGTTCCTTCTGACGAGCAATTTTATCGGCCATCAAAGACTTAGCAGCATCTGTGACCTTCTTAACCGTAGATTGCTCTTTGGAGTTGATAGCCAAGGTTTTAATGCCTTGAGACTCAAAATAGTCCTGCCATTCTTTTGTTGCCACAGGATCTGCCAAGTCTACCTTGTTCAAAATCATTAATTTAGGCTTATCACCAACAATTTTGGTTAACATAGGATTTTGGCTTGATAGGGGCAAACGAGCATCTACCAGAACCGTCACAAAATCCACAAATTTTAAATTTTCTTGTACTTGTCTTCTAGCTTTGGACATGTGTCCAGGAAACCATTGTATAGTTGCCATGTTCTCCATTCCTTTCCAGTTCAATCTCTTCTATTATACCATGTTTTCTTGAATTCTCAGCCTTAAACGAGAATACAAAAAATGAAGCTACCTAGGTAACTTCATTTTTCTTCTATTCTGTCCAATTTATCAACGATTTCAATTGATCGTCCATTGTATAGGTATAGGTGTCGATATTTCTAGTAAAGTAGTTCTTCAAGTCATTTTCATCAGACATGCTTTGGAAATCGTACTTCTTAGCATTTTTCTCAAAGGTTTGAATGGTTTTTCCAGGTTTTTTATGAACGTTGGCTTTTCCATGGTTTTCGACCTGTTCAATAACCGCTATCTTGGAAATGACAAAATAACTTGTTTTTGATTTACCAAAAGATGTATCGGTAATAGAGTATACATAGACCAATTGCGGGATTTTGGAATCAAATGTACCTCCCCAATCAACTCCATCTTTGATTGCCGCAAAAGCCATCCCTTCAAATTTTGGAAGGTCTTTATAATTGCGGTCAGCTGCATAAGCCTTTGCTGCATCCTCTACATTTTTAGAGATGGCTTCTTGTGTATCCTCATCCACTTTTGACAAGGAAGTCACATAAGCTCCTTCCTCAAAATCAGCCAAAGTGACCTTGTATTTCTTACTGTCTTTTCCTTTCTCAACAGTTTTACCTTGTTCTTTCAATGCATTTTTACCACTTTCATTGAGACGAATCTCAATTTCATCTCCAACTGCAATAGGATCATTACTTGATATTTCTTTACCGTTCAGATAATAATCAAATGGGAAGCCATATTTAGCGGTTGCTTTTGCAATAAAATCTAGATCTTTTCCTTCAAATTGAGATGGTTTTGATAAACTTCCATTTGGAGAAATCCCCTTAATTTTTGGATAAAAACCCTTAAAGGGGTCAAAACCTACAAGCGGGATAAGATCCGCCTCCTGAGTTACAGATGTACCGGTAAAGTGAAGGCCAGGTATCATGTCTTCAAGATCGCTTTTATCGTAAAGTAATTTGACCGTAATTTTATCGTGATTGTTTAGGTTCTTTCGCTTCTCTGCCTCGATCAGTTCATCGCCTTTATAAACACTAAATTTTACTTTTGAAACTAGCTGATCGATATTGTAGTTTGAATTCTCAGTATTCAAGCCTTCTGCTTCTATCTTTTTCTTGATATCCCGATCTAAATTCTTCTTATTCAAACTAAGCGACTTCTCAACAATCGATCCTTCACCATCAGTCCCTTCAAATTCTAGCTTTATATAGTCCTCTAAATTAATGGTGTCACTGCTACCACGGTTTAATAAGAAATAACCTGCAAGAGTAATGACAGCAAGAAGGACAAAAATCCCTGCTAAAATTCCTTTCATGTTTCTTTTTGATTTTTTAGGTGCTGGGGCTTGAGTTGGACTTGGCCCTAATTGCACTGTCTTTGGTTGAAAAGCAACAGCTTTTGGTTCAGCTTGGGCAGCTACTTGAACTTTAGCTCCACACTTAGAACAAAATGCATCACCGGCATTAATAGGTGCCTGGCAATTGGTACAGTTTTTCATAAATCATCTCCTTATTGTTTATCGAGCGTCCTTACGGACAGAAGTCAATACGAGGGAAGTTGCGACTATAAATAGAGCGGCAAAAGCAAGCAAGGCTCCCCAATTTCCAAGAATCGCAAGTAGATCATAAGCATAGGTTCCTACCCCATCTTTTTGATAAACTTGCCAGTCAGTATGACCTTGAGACGGGACCATATTGTTCATGTTTGCAATCCGAAAGAAGGCCGTTGTTCCCCATCTCGTAATGGTCGCATGTGAGATCCACACTAAAAATGGAATTTTTTCATCCAAGGATTGGAGAAAATTTGAAAACAGCAATTGAACCATCAATACTAGCGGCATGGCTGTCATCGCTTGGGATGATTTTTTAACAAAGGCTGAAATCAATAAGGCCAACATATCTGAAGTAAAGATCACCAAAAACAAAGTGATCCCAAAAAGGAATATCTGGCTACTGTTTCCTTGGATACGTGGATAGCGCACAACAATGGTTCCAATCATTAGGATCGCTTCTGCGAAACAGAGAACCAACTCTGTCAGCACGCGCGCCGTCACATAAGAAGGCAAGGACAAGCCTTTAATTTGGTACTCAAACTTGATGACTTTACGCTCATTACAAATACTGGTCACTGAATTAAAGAGACCAATCCAGAGTGCTGCAGAAATAAACATAATGGAACAAGTTCTCGTAATATGGTATTTATCAAAAACTTCATTGGCATTAAAAGCGATCGAAATGATGAAAGGAAGAAGAATCGCTTCTAATACAAAAAATAGAGATTTTTTGTTAAGAAGGAGTCGAAGGAATTTTCTAAAATAAATCGAGACTTGCTTCTTATCCAGCATGGCCACCTCTCCTTTCATTTTCAAACCATTGAACATATTGGTCAACAAGAGCTGCATTTTCAGCACCTGAAATTTTATGGACGATTTCTTCCAAACTCTGAGCAGCAAAAACTTTCAGGGCATTGTCTACGGAGCCAAAGTAACACAGTCTACCACAGCCTTCCGAACTCTTTCCGACCACCATGACCTTGTCAAAGAGATGACGAATACGATCGGGCGTATGCGTGATGACACATAAGATTTTTCCTTCATCCGTAATCTCTCTCAATGTGGTCATGACCTCCATAACCATACTCCCATCAACACCGGAATCCGGCTCATCCATAAAGAGGATTTCAGGGCGCGTGATGTATTCCATGGCAATCGTGAGTTTTTTCTTTTGTCCGCCAGATAGAGAAGAACACTTGGAGCCTTTGACAGATTCTAAATCCAGCTTTTTCAGAACAGATAGCACTTCTTCTTTACGAAGTTCAGGATTGTCTGCTAATTCGGATGGGCCATAGAGTTTTGCTGCATCTTCGAGATTCTTATAGACCGTGTCTTCCATACGGTAATGCTCATCAGGAGATTGAGGTGCCAGGGTGATGACCCCTTGTTTCTTCCCATCACTTAACAGATCTACCCCATTAAAATAAGCACTGGTATTTGAATAAACAAGTCCCGTCACTGCTTCCATAAAGGTTGATTTTCCAGCACCAGAACCACCCAGAATTAAGATCATTTCCTTGGGTTTAAATTCTACCTGAATATCCTTGAGGATAGTCTTACGATTTAAGAGATTTCCGACTGTTACATCTTGAATAGCAATCGTTAGTGATGAATGAGAAAAGTTCTGACGATCCCTCGTTGAAACGGATGGATCTGCAGTTGCTGCCTGAAGATCTTGGTAAATAATCTGTTCTCCTAGTCTGACAACCAACTGATTTGATAAGACTGCACAATCAATCCTAGCAAGCGAGGACAGACCCATCGGAAAAGCATCTTTTGCAATGGTCTTCCATTCTAGAGATTGCATTTCAACAATGATAAATTTTGAGCGAAAAACATGGCCGTCGGCGTCACAAAGATGGATAATGGAACGATGATTCAATAAAACACGTTGGTTTTTCGGATAGGTGACACCATCCACCTCGATCATCCCAGACAAACATTCAAGAAACCATTGACCGTTTAGAAAATGGAAAACAGCTTTAGAGGGGGACTGAAAATCATCAGCCAGATGCAAATCTGCCTGACTTCCTTGAGAAATACCATCAACGCTCAATCCATCAAAAAGTGGAATAGCTGTAAAATCCTGATTGAGATAGGTATAGATGGTTGGGTTTTGCATACATGTAAACCTTTCGAAATAAACTAATTTGCTAGACAGTCAAAACCACCCTATAAGGGTGGTTCAAACACGATGGCGTTACCTCGCGAGCACTATCTAGCTTAGCGAATTTGCTCAAAATGCAAATGCACGGCGATATGATCACCATAGCCGCTCCGTTCCAAATCACGTTGCAAGCGATAAGAAATGTAGTGTTCTGCAATGGTAATATAACCTGCTCCCAACAAGCGTTGTTCCACTAATGATTGGATCATACTGATGGTTGCGCGTTCTACTTGGGCTTCATCCAAATCCATAGCAACTTTCTTGGTCACTTGAGCTAGGTTTTGTCGCAAATCATCTGTCAAAACATAGACAACTTGCGCAGCTTTCAAAATAGCTTGGTAAATTTTATCTGGGTTGAATTCAACCACTTCTCCACTACGTTTAATGACTTCCATCGGAGTCTCCTTTTTGTTTAAATTTTCATGAATACTTCATTTCCCTTAGAAAGAAATGAAGACCTACTACTTTATTATATAATTTTTTTGCCAAGAATCAAAGCTCTTTTCAGGACTTACTGTGCTTGATTGGATGAAAAAATCTAACGATCACTTTTTTCCATGACCACATCTTCTTTTTTATAGCTGTAGGTCAATCTCCAAAGATGGTCAGAGACATGATCCAAACGGAAGGTCTTCAAAATCTTCTTCAGAGGTAACTTCTCCATCTCTACTTTTCTAAGGAGTTCCACTAATAGTTCACCACCAGCATTGACAGCAATCAGCTGATCTTCGTCACTATCATATTGGAGAAGGATAGTTTTAGTCGGTTTATAGAGAACATTATAGAGATTATAGGCTCTATCGATTTCAAAATGTTTATCCTTATCAGCTTCTCTTGAGTAGCGGTGTATTGTAAGGGGACCAATTTGAAAAGCCCCTGCTAAACTAAAAATGAATCCTAAAGCTGCTATTGATTCCCAAAGAAGATTGAGTAGCTTGGAATCGAAGTCAAATATGAAATGAAGGAGCAACAAAATAATCCCTGTTCCAAATCCAATTAAAAGTAAGAGAGCGCCGATGCATCCAGCTTTTTCGCCTGTTTTAATGGTCGGTTTATCATAGATCTTCACACCATCTAATTTTTCAAGGCTATGACGTTCTTTAAATTTTTCTAGTTCTGATTTTTCTGAATCCGTTTTTTCTAACTCTGACATACATTCCTCGTGACAATTTTATTAATAATCCGGACGAAGAACTCCCGTAATGATCTCTTTGGTTGCATGGTAATCCCCATCTACTACAACCTTGATGATGCGCTTCGCTTCTTCTGCTGGTGCTGGCACCAATGGCAAACGAGTTGGTCCTGCTTCAAAGCCCATATAGTTTAAGACAGCTTTGACAGGAGCTGGACTCGGATATGAGAAGAGAGCATTGACTTTAGGGATAAACTGACGTTGGATAGCCGCAGCCTTTTTAATATCGTTGTGTTCAATGGCTTGGAACATCTCATGCATTTCATCTCCATTTGTATGAGAAGCCACTGAGATCACTCCATCTGCCCCAAGGTTCATCGCATGGAAAGCATCTCCATCTTCCCCTGTATAGACGAGAAATTCTTCTGGCTTGTGTTCAATCAAGTAGGCCATATTAGCAAGGGTTGTACACTCTTTGACCCCAATGATATTTGGGTGTTCTGCCAAACGAAGCATGGTTTCAGGCGTCATTTCCACAACCACGCGTCCAGGAATATTGTAGATAATAATCGGAAGATTAGATGCATCCGCAATCGCTTTAAAGTGTTGATACATTCCTTCTTGGGATGGTTTGTTGTAGTAAGGGACGATAGCCAATCCTGCTGCAAAGCCACCAAAAGCATCCACTTCTTTAACAAACTCAATCGAGTCGCGGGTTTCATTGGTTCCGACACCAGCGATCAAAGGCACTCGACCATTGACAATCTTTTGAACGGCCGCAAAGAGTTGCAATTCCTCATCGTGGGTCAGAGTTGGACTTTCTGCAGTCGTTCCAGCTAAGAGAATCCCGTCTGTATGATGTGCCAAAAGGTGCTCAATCAAGTCAGGAAGAGCGTCAAAATTAATGCTCCCATCTTCATGGAAGGGGGTGATAAATGCAGTGATGATTTTACAATCTTTTAAATCTTGATAAGACATAGAAAAACCTTTCTCTATATAAGAAAGAGGCTGGGGCTTGCTTGCCTTTGCCTCATGATCTGTTCATAAAACAAGTTGATTTGTTAGTTAGCTACGGAAGAAATCAAACTCTTCGAGTTACTGATTTCTGTTCCGTTGCCTACTTCAACTCAAATTTCAATTCAGCTGTTGGACGTACGAGCCCACGTTCGTGAAGGGTTTCTGCGATTTGGACTGAGTTCCAAGCAGCTCCTTTAAGGAGGTTATCTGAAACCACCCACATGTGGATCCCTTTTTCAGCATCCAAGTCTTTACGAATCCGTCCAACGAAGGTATCACGTGAACCTACAGCATTGACTGCTTGAGGGTAGATTTGGTGAGCAACATCGTCTTCAAGGACTGCACCTGGGAATTCTGCAATAGCAGCTTTCACTTCGTCAATTGGTGCCACTTCTTTTGTTTCGATGTAGACTGACTCTGAGTGAGCTGACAAGACTGGAATCCGCACACAAGTTGCTGAAACGGCAATGCTATCATCTTCCATGATTTTCTTGGTTTCATTCGTCATCTTCATTTCTTCGTAAGTATAGTCATTTTCTGTGAAGACGTCGATTTGTGGAAGAGCGTTGAAAGCAATTGGGTAATGTTTTTTATCACCACCACATGGCAAGATTTCGGCTTTGACATCGCGTGGGTTCACGCCATCATTCAAGACTTCCTTCAACTCACGTTGGGTTTCAAGAATAGCTCCCATACCAGCACCTGAAACAGCTTGGTAAGTAGACACGATGATACGGTCCAAGCCCCATTTTTGACGGACTGGTTCAAGCGCTACCATCATTTGGATGGTTGAACAGTTTGGACAAGAGATGATTCCGTTATGAGCATCAAGCGCATGTGCATTCACTTCAGGAACAACCAATGGGACATCCGGATTTTGACGGAAATAAGAAGTGTTATCAACCACTACTGCGCCTGCTTTCACCGCATAAGGTGCATATTTGGCAGATGTTGAACCACCAGCTGAGAAAAGAGCAATATCAACGCCTTCAAAAGCATCTTCAGTCGTTTCTTCGATGGTCACGTCTTGCCCTTTAAATTGCAAGACTTTTCCTGCAGAACGTGCTGACGCAAGGTAGCGAATTTTATCGATTGGAAGAGTAGATTCTTCCAACATTTTGATCATTTGAGCACCAACGGCACCTGTAGCACCGACAACAGCAACTGTGTATCCCATAGTAAATCCTCTTTCAAAATTTTCTAAAAATTGAGTATTTGTACTATTATACAATTTTTTGGCATAAATGAAAAGTACCAACAGTAGGAAAAAATCCTGATTCTAAGACCAGGATTGTTGATGGTTATTTATAATAAATAGCTCTTTAGTTCAGGTCATAGTTCAAGTCACTTAAATCTTTCTTACCTTGTGTTTCTTCAGCAAGAAATGGAACTTGATGGATCCCCTTTACACCTGCTACGATAGACGCCGGAAATGAAACAATTTCTTGATTGATGTGGCTGACATTACTGTTGACAATTCGCTTCGCTGCAGCAAGATCTTCATTTTCGTCAGCAATTTCCTTTTGCAAGGCCAAGAATTGGTTAGAAGACAAGAGCTCTGGATAGTTTTCACCCACTGCACGAATTTGTGCCAAGACATCATTTTGATTGGTAATAACTTGGTTAGATTCTTGGATAGATGCTCCTTGACGTAAAGCAACTAAATCAGTGAAAATCTGTTGTTCATGTTTGGCATAGGCTTTGGCTACTTTTAGCATTTCCGAAATGGTATC
>ENA-OWND01002244-OWND01002244.1-metagenome-genome-assembly--contig:-NODE-2244-length-10515-cov-25.804207_pt1 | contig 10515 bp, 9 predicted proteins | sample MGYA00245342_ERZ651119 | MGnify/ENA primary metagenome ERZ651119 (study PRJEB26857, sample SAMEA4031756) | metagenome | biome: human; feature: oral; material: saliva | place: Philippines | collected 2014...
CATCTCGATTGCGCAACCGTTTTGTAACAAAGCTAAAGGATGTGCCTGCTTCCCACGTTGGGCTTTCATAGCGAATGCCTGTAGTGAATTGCAATTTAGGGGCCGCTTGTTTCCAGTAATTTTCATTCATTTCCTTTTGTCTTGGATTAGAGTAAGATCCGCTCACGTTCAATTTGAGGCGGTCGGATAAACGTCTACCATATTCGGCTTCGATGCCCACGTTGCGGAATTTCCCGCCATTTACGCGCACCAAAGGTCGACCATTTGCATCCGGTTGCCATTGGAAGAAGTTTTTGAAATCCATATAGAACACATCAACCTTCCAATCATCCTTTTTGTTAATCCGCTTGTACCCAATTTCATAGTTCCAACCCTCTTCTGGTTTGAGGTTTTTGCTACTTACCGCTGTATACCGACGGCTAACGCTACGGAATGTATCGCTCAAACTAGGCATTGTAAAAGCTTTCCCTATGTTCACATACATGGAGGATTGTTTATTAATAGAGTGCAACAATTGGAATTGAGGGGTCAACACATGTTGATCCTTGATAGGGTCATCGATTACAGTGTAACGCAAGCCCAAAATGGATGTCCATTTAGGGTTAATTTCATAAGAATAACTACCATACACAGCATAACTATTGCGTTTAGGATGAATGTACACAGGAACAGCCGTTGCATGATAGATTTCTTGTTTACCTGTAACACCTGCGATTAAATAGTCCTTACCATCTCTAAAATCCCATTCATGCTGTACATCAAATCCATATTGACGTGCGCGATAGCTTGTTTCAGTCGCCTTAGCTTGGGACGTATTGTGCGCCCGGCTCGTACCACGCATCGTACGGTCATTATAGAACAAGGTTCCTGTAGTACCCTTGTCCTTATAAATTAAGGAAGCATTATTGCGATCATCCTTATAATGATACGTCGTAGAATGTCTTGCTTGATTAACCGGATTTGTTTCCGTACTGATTAGACCAAAGGACGATTTACTTTCAGCACGATTAAAATTCAATGTTACCTTATCTGAAAGCTTACCACTCATAAAGAGCCCCAACGAATTGCCCTTGTTGCGAGTACTATAGTAATCGTAGTGTTTAGTACCTGCATAGTCGTAGCGAATCGGTGTGGATGGATCCTGTGTACCCCAATATTTTCTATCAATACCAATGATAAACTTTTCTGTACCGTATGACACATCAAAACGTTTAGACCCACGATTACCTACAGCAACTGTAGCAGAGCCACCCTCTGTAGATGGAGTCTTGGTAATAACGTTAATAACACCACCTAATGCCTCTGCACCATACAATGTAGAAGCAGCTCCTTTCACTACTTCGATACGTTTTATGGCACTCGTAGGAATAGAGCCGAGTCCACCTTTGCCATTGAGGTTCATAGGCACGCCATTTACAAGAACAAGGGCACCACGGTCAAGGCCTCGAATATTCGTACGGCTATCCATGCCACCAAAATCGGCACCGCCGGCACCATAAGAATTTATTGTTACCCCTGGTACGGTCGCCACCGCATCAAAAGCAGTGGTAGCACCAGTATTTTTTAAATCCTCAGGTGTAATTACATTCATCGCTACAGGTGTGTCCAAATCTAGGAGGGCTGTGCGATTAGCGGTAACATTGATGGTAATATCTTCTTCATTGTTATTCGTTGTTACATTCGCTGCATAACCATTAACAGCTATACTAAGCAATGTCATCAATGTAGCTATATACACACGTTTATTAACTTTTTTCATCATCCTATACCTCTATCTAACCACTAACTATATAACTGCAAGTCCTTTTAATTGTTACATACATATAGGAGGTATGCAATAACCCATACCCCCTATATGTATATTATTCCATATTATATATAATGTTCAATCGTCCATCCGGTAAGGTCTGAACCATAGCAGATACACCGTAAATATGGCGTATAGTGTCTGACGACAAAACGTCTTGAGGTGTGCCACTACATACAATATGACCATCTTTTAATGCAATAATGCGGTCACAATAAATAGCTGCCAAATTTAAATCATGAATGGCAGACACAACTGTCGCATCTAATCGTTTGACAATAGTCATCAATTCAAGCTGATACTTAATATCTAAGTGGTTCGTAGGTTCATCTAACACTAAACATTCTGTACGTTGAGCAAGCGCACGAGCCAAGATAACACGTTGCTGCTCACCACCCGACAATGTATTAAAATTGCGACTTTCAAAATCACTAAGACCTACTTGGGCCAACGCATGACGTGCGATTTCATAGTCGTCAATTTGATCTCGGTCGAGCAAGCCCTTATAAGGGGAACGGCCCATGAGGACCATCTCAAGAACAGAGAAATCAAAGTTCACCGTACTATGCTGCGCTACTACGGCCATTTTTAAGGCCGTATCACGATGACTCAAATCACTCAGTTCTGTGCCGTCAAAGAAAATCTTGCCACCATTAGGTTGTAACACGCGGTATAAGCATTTTAAAAATGTACTTTTACCACTGCCATTAGGGCCTATAATCCCCACAAACTCCTTGTCTCGTATATCTAGTGAAATGTCGTGAAGAATAGCTTTTGAGCCAAAGGCGACTTGGATATCATTTGTTTGAATATTCATTATTCCCCTCCAAATCCATAATTCTTACGCACTAACATATACACAAAGGTTGGTGCACCGATGAGAGAAATGAGAATACCGATTGGTAACTCTGCATGAGGAATGATGCAGCGACAAAGGCCATCAGCGATAACGAGGAAAATACTACCACATAGCGCACTAAATGGAATTAATGTCCAGTGATTAGTACCGATTGTCATGCGCACAAGATGAGGAATCAAAAGACCTACAAAACCTATCATCCCTGCCGCGTACACCACAAAGCCGATGATAAGAGAGCTAATAATCAAATAGACTTGGCGATAGGTATGTAAATCACGACCTAATGTTATGGCTACTTCATCACCGAGAAGCATCATGTTGAGGATTCGGCTTTGAGACCAGAAGAAAATAATGCTTACAAGAACAACAACGGCAATAAAAGGCAACATATCCCATTTAGCACCTGCAAAACTCCCCATCAACCAATACGTAATCGTTTGGATGCCTTCCTTGTCGTCTGCCAAATAGACCACAAAGCTAGAGAAGGAACTACACACGGCGCTTAATGCTAAGCCCCCTAAAATCAATTTCACTGAATTTGGTCGGCCCCCTAGATTAGAGATAAACAATACGCCAAAGGAAATCGCCATGGCACCAATAAAGGCCATAACGCCCACGAAGTTTTCCCCAAACATCACGCCTATGCCAAATAAAATGGCTACCGTAGCACCGAGGGATGCACCTGAGGAAATCCCCAAAATATAAGGGTCCGCTAGGGGGTTCTTGACGATAGCTTGCATGATAACCCCAGATACGGCTAGGCCTGCTCCGATAATGGCAGCCATCAACAAGCGAGGCATTCTAAGTAGCCATATAATGGTCTGTTCTGGGCCATTCATAGGATCATCAATAGCTAATGGACTTGAAAATTGATTCATTACAATATTAAAAATTTGAGAAAGTGAAAACTGTACTGTACCAACAGAAAGTCCCCATAGAATGGCTACTGCTAGCACCCCTATGAGGACAAATCCGCCAGCAGTATATCCAATACGTTTTAGCATACTGCTCCTTTATTAATGAATTAAATCTGGTACCCCCTCTGGATAGAGGTTAGGGTACAACCCATGCGATACGATGTCGATACCATCGGATAAGCGAATACCTGGACTATATACAGCCAGCAATGGCAAGAAATAAACTCGTTTGTTGCGCAACGCATTAACACCTTGTAAGGCAGGTTGCTGTAATACGTAATTCATAATGACATCCGCCTGACTATATTCACCATCCGATACGATTAAGAAAATAACATCTGGGTTTTGTTCTACTACATCCTCCATACTAATGGACGGTGTATCCGTATCAATAACATCTGCATGAAGTGTATCCCCAATATTACCAGCTAAAGTTTTATGACCATATAAACGGAAATGTTTACCTTCCAACTCAACAAACAAAGCCTTTGGCGGTTTTTCATGCGCTGTTTGTGCAACCGTATAGTTTACCGATTGTTGCATGTCACTGATAATACGCTCTGCTTCTATATCACGATGAAAAATACGCCCCAAATCGCGTATATACTTATATTCCATATCCATAGTTAGCGCAGACTGTGCACCTAGTGAGGATTCTGCAATATATACATTAGCATTTCGCGGTTTCCAAAATGCAGGAGGACGCAATCCTTTATTCGTAAAGGTTGAGCGCCAGCCTACGAGCAAATCTGGTTTCATCATCAATACAGATTCCAAGTTAAAATATTGCATATCCTTGTACGGAATTTTATCATACGCTTCGCGATATTCTGGACGCACATACTTGCGATTTGGTATTCCCATACCCGCAACAATTCTATCGCCTTCGCCAAGAGCAATGATGGTTTCAATCGAATTCTGCCACATCGCCACAACACGCTCAGGTACCGCTGTGTACGTACTTTCAAAAGGCTCTCCACGACGAACATAGGACTCAATTGTCACTGGCGGCTGCAATTCGATATGAGGAGGCGTAGACTGCCCCCGTTCAACAGTTACCTGCTGAGGGCCACAGCCTACGCACAATAATAGACATAGTATTAATACGCTAAATCTAATCATTAGAATTTATATTTCGCCCCAATCATAAAGGAACGCGCTGGCATAGCCGCACTACCACGACCATTATAAGCACTATAACTAGTTTCATAAGCGCGGTTAAGTACGTTATTAACAACGATGTACGCCGTTAAATCCTTCGTAACATTGTAATTTAGATTCCAGTCAACGATGAGGAATTGTCTATGAGTAAATGCATAATCACTATTGCCGGTGTACCAGTTAAATAACAATCCGGAGTAGAGCTTTTTATTATCATAGGATACATTCAAAGAGTAATGATTTTGCGGACGTAAGCTATTGATAGCCACGTTGATATCATCACTATTGTTATAACCCCAGTTTGGATCAAGCACCCAACCACCTTTAGATAGCCATTTGTCCTTCATGTGAGAATAGGACGCACTCATCGTAACATATTTGTTTAATTTGTGGTCTACAGTAATATTGAAAGATTGTTTATTTTCTTTCGCATTAACTGCTGTTTCTTCAAAGTCACCAGATGTAGCATTCCAAATTGGCAGCGTGGCAATAGCATTTTTCATATGTGTGTAATCGTAGTGAACAGCTACTGTGGTATTATTATTTTTACCAAAATTATGTTGTACGCCGAATGTGAAAGCATCACCTTTTTCATCTTGCAATGGAGTATTAAATACACCATCCACAGATGTGTAATCACCTTGTTTTAATGGTCTCATGATATGAGTCCAACCTGCATACATGCTTGTGTTTTTATTAAATTTAATTTGACCATGTAAGCTAGGTGTTAAGGAGCTAATACTACCTTTACCTTGGGAATCACCACTGCCAGAACCTTGATAGCTACCATAATTTACATAGCGCAATGCTGGGGTTAATTCTACATTGTTGCCAATGTAAATCTTATCTTGCAAATATGCATACAATGTATTACGACGAACATCAGAAGATTTTAGAACCCCATTACGCAAAGACTTAGTGTTCAATTGAGAACGGCTATAATCAATATTAGCAATGATATCGTGTTTATCTAATTGACGTGTCCATTGAACCTCTACGCCATTCTTAATCTCTTTGTACCAACTTGTTGGGCTACCAGCCATACCACCTGTATCAGCAATCCATTGACGGAGTGCATCTTTATTATCTGGGAATGGAGCTAAATTAGCATCTACCCAAGCATTAAATTGCTCAACTGTTGTACCTGTTGGGAAGGCGGCTTCATAAGCGGCACGTGCAGCATCTGCTGTACCTCGCGTCCAAGCGTATTTATCGCGGCCTTCATAACGATGATCTAAGCGATACAATCTTACAAAGCTTTCCAATTGACCTTGGCGATCAAAGGTATATTTCAAATCTGTATCTAAGTTTTTAAACTTACTATAGGAGCCATAATTACCATCTAGAGCATATAGATTATGATATCCAGGATTTTTAGAGTCTCCATATAGCTTAGGGGCACCTGCTATTAAGTGATGATTTGCATCAACTTGACCTACAGCAGCATTAAAGATAATGCGACGCCAATCTTCTTGGTTCCAATATTTACGGCTTGGTGTAGAAATAGGATATCCATCATAACCTTTTTTATAGTTTACAGAGAACTGCAAATTTTGCTTCTTATTAAAATCATGGTCAATTCGAGCATTAAAGCCTTCTTCTTTCCACTTAGAACCAGTAAGCGTAGCTACTTCACCAGTATCACCGTCTTTATATTTTGTGTCTTGAGACATAGTGCGCGTAGCTGTCACAAAATAACCAGTAGAAGCATTTTTACCAGCTGTCCCTTGAACTGTTAAGTTGTAGCTGTGTTTATTCCAGCTGCCTGTTGCTAAATCAACAGAGCCATTGAAATCGCCTTTACCACGGCGTGTAATGATATTAATAACACCGCCTGTCGCATCAGATCCATATTGAGAAGCACCAGGGCCTTTGACAACCTCAATTTTATCAATGGCATCCATATTCGTTACTTCATCAATATTAACGCCTGTAGACTTAGACCCTCTTTCAGAGCTATCACCCAAACGGCCAGATGTAATATTATCGATACGACGACCATCGACAAGTACTACTACTCGAGAATCACCATTGATGGACACACCATTGTTATAGAATTGGTATCCATACTCGCCACCACGGTAGCCAGGGTTTTGGAATGTAACGCCTGGTACGCGTTTAATCGCTTCTGTTACATCACGGTAATGACGCTTTTCAATTTCCTCACGGGTAATAACCTTTACGTCACCGCCTGTACGATAATAGGATTGCTCTGTAATAGTATTACCATACTCATCCTTTGCAGAGTCTGCAGTAACATTAATATTATGCACCTCATAACCTTTAAAATTTTCATCGTACGCATACGCTTGATATGTGCCTAGCGCTAATGTGACAGCAATTGCTGTGGATAAAAGATGACGTTTTTTCATAAAGCCTCCAAATACACACAAATAAATACATATATTAATAAACAGTAGCCTACACTAATAGCTACAATTTATTGACCCATTATACATTCACACATTTTGAGAGCTAACACATGTTAGCCATATATTACTTAATTCAGATTGTAGCTAACATTCACCTCAATCGTTACAGAATGTCCAGTGGTGTTCTCAATACCACCAGAACTAGAAACAAGGCTATATGCCGCATCATCTAGAATACTTGAACCACTACTGCCCGTCTTTGAAGCAGATACAAAATTACCATCACTATCAAAGGTAACATCAAAAGAAACAGTCCCTGTAATACCACGTCGTACCGCTTGTTGTGGCATAACTTTATTACTTTCTACACGTGCAATATAACCAGCACTGCTATAGGACCCTGAACCTTCCGTATCACTAGTCCCAGGATTGCCGCCCTGTGTACCAGGGCCGTCATTTGCTATTCCACCATTGCCAACGGGTCCACCACCCGGGCCTGTTGTATCACCATCGCCGGGAACACCTACAGGATTATCTGTATTCCCATGTAGATTTACACTAGCCGCTTCATTGCCACCTAGATAAGGGTTAAGATTTTGCAAGCCCGGTGTCGGTTTTCCCGATAAATCCGGTAATACACTACCCGACTTACCGCCCGCAGCATTTTCTTTATCATCAGAGACAATTTTCTCTTGCTGTTTCTTCTCCTGCTCAGGAGGTTCCGGTTGCACCATGTCAAGATTGATGACCAAATCTTTCTTTGGCGTTTCTGGTGGTTTTAAATGGCCGAACAAATCGCCTACAACACCCCAATATGCTAAGTTGACCACCAATGCAGCGATAAAAGGAATGCCATATCGTTTACTCACCATATGATCACTTCCGTTCTGTCGCTACGCTGACAAATCGAGCACCACTCATCTTTAGATTATCCAAAATGCTAATAACATCCTTATACGCAATATCTTCAGATGCACGGACGATAAAAGCTTGTTGTGGTTCCTTCGCAACGATGCCTTGAATTTCATTGCCCAAATCATCAGGTCTAATTTCACGTTCGTTCAAATACATCTTATGAGTAGCTGTGAGCGAAATCGTAATCGGCTCAATCGTTTTTGCCGTTGATGCAGAGGCCTTTGGCAAATTGAGCGGAATTTGTTCCTCTGTATTCATATATAACGTACTCATCATGAAAAATACGAGCAAGAAAAATACAATATCGATCATAGGTATAATCATGATGGTAGGTTCTTTTTGTATCCCTACTGAACTACGTTTCATCGTTGACTCCTAATATATAAATCCAAGATAGAACCTAAGCGTTGTTCCAATTTTGCAATATCATAATTTACTTTACTTGTGCACCAGCTATGGATAGCTAATGCTACGATGGCTACTGAAAGCCCTGTTGCCGTTGCAATCAACGCTTCGGATACACCACCAGTAATAACAGTAGGGGCACCGATATCGCCACCAACAGCAGCGAATGAGCGAATCATACCGACTACAGTACCCAATAGACCTAGTAATGGAGCCATAGTAACCATCATGCTGAGCCAGTTAAGACCGCGTTTTAAACGTTCATCCATATACCCTACTACATCATGAAGGCGGTTTTCTAAGCCTTCAAAGTTATATACGGAATCAACAATCGGTGTTACAAATTGACTAAGCGCATCATCATTATTCTTAATCGCTTGTTCTAATGCAATCCAATCATTCGCATTACGACCTGCTTCAATGCTATCTGCTAATTGTTGAATTTCAGTGTCAATGCGACGATACATACGAATTCGCTCAAATAAAATCGTACATGCTGCCAACATAAATAAAACTAGCGGATACATGACTACGCCACCCGCATTAAAAAGATGAATTGCATACTCCATAATAACCTCCTCAAACTTATAATTATAAATTTGTACTCTACTGCGTATAAAACACAAATGCAATCTGTATTAATCGTTATATTACGATTAACACTAAGTTATTTTATTATTTCATAAACAAATACGTAGCACAATAAACCTATACCCTGTATAGGTATGATATTTTACTCTATGTATTTTTATAATTACTAATTTCTCTATTGAATACATACATTTGTCTATTATATAAAAACACTAATAATTCTCATGCTAAAAATTATTTATCTGCTCTCAATACATATAAAAAAAGCAGTCTATAGAAATGTTTTCTATAGACTGCCTATACAGATATTATCTAAATTCTTAGCATACTAAGAGGCTGAACATAACACCTCTATCAAGTACATATTTATTAATTCTATACAATTTTATGAATATTATTCATACCTGCATAACCATTCGTTTAAACTATCCTATGACACCGTTATATCATCATAATAAAACTTATGTATGTGCATCCTCTCGCTACGAAATAATGATACATAAACAATATCTTGCCTATCAATACACTATCTTGCATACACCACTTGAGCTATTGTATAAATACCTCGTCCAATATGGTAACTCTTGGCCAACAGGGCATCCGTAGACACGATGGCTACCTTTTTGTTTTTAATAGCTTTCAAATTTGCCAATACAGGGTCATTATAGTAATTGGCATAGATTGCATCGCGATTATAATCCGGTGCATGTATGTCCATCGGTACAATGATAACATCAGGGTCGGCCTTGATAAGGTCTGCCTTTGTACCAAAGTTAGATTGTTTCACTCCGCTCTTAGCAGCTGCATTATCTACGCCCACATAGGTGAGCATATCGGCGATCAAGGTTTTCGGTTTACCATATAATCCGTTTTCATTATACACAGCAACGGTCTGCTTTGGATCGTCGCGGTGCGCAAAGCGAAGCGATTCTGTATCGCGGATGTAGTTCATCATCGTCGATATAAGGCTGTCCGCCTTGCTTTCACGGCCTAGTAATTTACCTACATTGCGCGTCTGGTCCTCTACGTCTTTCACAGTCGCAGGCTCTCTTAATAATGCTACCTTAACGCCCTTTTCTCGCAACGGACTAACGAGTTCTATGGATTCAGCGCCATCTTCAATGATAACAATATCTGGCTTTAACGCCACAATAGCATTCACATCAGGCGCCACCCGTTGCTTAACGGTATTAGTCACTTGATACGGTGCTGCGGTAGTAGCCACTACGGAATCACCGGCCAGTTCGCTCACCAAATCCGCCACATTAGGCCCTACGGCGACGATACGCTCTGCCTTATGATCTAATGTAACTGTTGTGCTGGTTCCATCCACCATCATATAGTGCCCGTGAGAGCTTAATATGCCGAATAGGCCCCCACTTGTAAAGTTTTGCCAAGAACGGTACATACCAAAAGCTGCTACCACCAGCCCCACAATACAAATAGCCAAAACAATCATCAAACGACGTAATTGCATAAGCTCTCCTC
>ENA-OWND01002250-OWND01002250.1-metagenome-genome-assembly--contig:-NODE-2250-length-10491-cov-10.121886_pt1 | contig 10491 bp, 7 predicted proteins | sample MGYA00245342_ERZ651119 | MGnify/ENA primary metagenome ERZ651119 (study PRJEB26857, sample SAMEA4031756) | metagenome | biome: human; feature: oral; material: saliva | place: Philippines | collected 2014...
TTTTCTACTATTCTTTTTTGTTCATTTAATGGAGATAAAGGAAAAAATAATTTTTTTAATATGGGATAATGTCTTCTGTGTCCTGTATTAATAAGGCTAAAAGTTTTTAAATTATTTAATAAATAAAATAAAAATTTAGGTATTATTATATCAGTTGTTTTTAAAACTTTTACACCATCTGCACCAATATAAAAAGGAAATTCTATATACTTTACATTTAAAGTGTGATCTCCAAAAATTATAAGGGGTAGTTCTTCTTTATAAGGTTTTACTTCTAAAATATCGCTATATCCAACTATTTTATCTTTTCCTTGTGATACTATTGCTATTTCCCCATTTTCTAAATAATTTTTTTCTTCTATTTTCTTTTCATTTTTTGATATATCAGAAAATAAAACATCATACCTAGTCCACACCCAATTACTAGGAATTGTATATGGTTGCTCATCAACTGGGACAAGGGCTTTTTTTAATTTTTCTTCCAAACTAATTTCAACATTCTTATTCTTAGCCATTTTAATCTTCCTCACTTAATCCACAGTTTTTCAGCTCATTCACAACTAATTTTAATAAGTCAATGGCTTCTTCTAATTTTTCAATAGTTTCATTAGTGTTTAGAATTGGATTAGGTAAAGCTTCTATATCTAATAGGCTTTCATCTTTGATTAGACCCAAATCTAAGGAATAATCTTTCTTGATAACTTCATCTATACTTATTTTTGTCCATCTTTCTAGCTTTTCTTTTTCTTCATCATTATCAAAAGTTGAAATAAATTCTTCAAAATATTTCTCAGTAAGTGGAGTTGTTTTACCAAAATTAGGCATATTAGTTCTTAAGTCATAGAACCAAATATCCTTTGTATTTCCTATATCAGTCTTAGCTCTATTGAAGAATAGAACATTAGTTTTTACACCTTGAGCATAGAATATTCCTGTTGGTAATCTCAATATAGTATGAACATTACATTTATTTAGTAAATCTTGTCTTATATCTTTTCCAATTCCACCTTCAAATAATACATTATCTGGAAGTACTACTCCAGCTCTCGCTCTTCCTGTTAGATTTAAAGAACGATAGATAATCTCTAAGAAGTTTAATTGCTTATTAGACGAAGAGAAAACTAAGTCATCTCTTGTTGCTCTTTCTCCACCTTTTTTTGTACCAAAAGGAGGATTAGAAAGGATTAAATCAAAGTTCTTTAACTGTGTTCCTGTTGCAGAAAGAGTATCACCTTGTAAAAAATTACCTTCCACTCCATGAAGTAAGGCATTCATTATACCAAGTCTATGAGTATCAGGAACTAATTCACAAGCAGAAAAAGCTTCTTTCTTTTGAAAAGCATAGTCTTCTTCTGATATTCCATAATAGTCATCATTTTTTTCTTTTATATATCTATTTGCAGATATGATAAAACCTAATGTTCCAGAGGCAGGGTCACAAATTCTCTCTTTTAGTTGAGGTTTAGTAACCTTAACAATAGTATCTATTAATACTCTTGGAGTGAAATATTGCCCAGCTCCAGATTTCTTTTCAGAAGCATTTTTTTCAAGTAAACCTTCATAAAGGTCTCCAAAGTCTTCTTTATCCACTGAATACCAATCCATTTTATCTATTTCAGAGAAAATCTTTTTTAAGTTAGCAGGTTCTTCAATATTAGTTTTAGCATTTCTATAGATAATAGCTAAGTTATTTTCTTTTTGAGCTAAATCTATTAAAGCCTTTTGATAGGTAGTTTTTAATTCTAAACCATCTAATTTAATAAGAGTATTCCAACGATATTCTTCAGGAATTCCAACTTCAGCTTCATTATCTTGTTCTGCTAGCATTTTTAAAAATAGGATATATGTTAATTCTGTCACATATTCATGATAGGTAATTCCATCATCTCTTAATACATTACATAGATTCCATAATTTTTGAACTATTTCATTATTTGTCATTTTCTACTTCCCCTTAATTTAGAATGATTTCTTCATTGATAATAGATACAATATCAGCTAATTTATCTTCAAGCTTTTGATTAATCTTATTGTAACCACCAAAATTATCTTTGAATATTCCACTTGAAAAATCTTCCTCTGTCAAATAACTATTTTCTCTTAATTGAGAAATAATTTTTTCTATAATTTTTAATTGAATAGGATTCCAATTCTTCAATCTTTTTATTCTTTTTTCAATATCTTGAATTTTTTCTTCCTTATCTAAAATAGTTGAGCCTTTCAATACTTTCTTTATATAGCTTAGTATATCAGCTGTGATATTTACATTTTCAACTTTTCCATAGGCAGAATTTAACTCAGTTTCCTTATATCCATTTTCATCTAAAATATATCTTAATTCTTTTAAGTCTTTTCTTTTAAATAGTTTTGGATTTTCTTTTAGCAATTTTAAAGCTTCTACTTTATCCTGATTTTCTCTTATGTACTTTTCAAAATTTTCTAGATAGTCTTCTGGTTTTTCATTTTTACCATAGATTTGTCTAACAGTTCTAACCTCATCTTCATGCTCAGATATGATTCTATCTTTTTTAGTATTTTGAATACTATCTAAGAATATTAGAAAATCTTCTTCTTTTTCTATGTCATCAGGATTTATATTTTTAATATATTCAATATAGTCATCAATATTTTTTATGTCTTCATTTTTTCTGTATATTTTAGAATTTATCTCGAACTTATTTTCACCTAAGTCTTTTATTCTTTTCTTTTTTCTTTGTAATCTAGCAATAACTTGCTCAATAAAATATTTTTTACTTTCATCAGGAACATCTTTGCTATAGCTATCTAATAATTTTTCCATATCTATTTGTGGATTATTTACTACAGGATTCATATCAGAAAAATCTTTCATATCTACATAGTTTCTAGCAGCATCAAATACCTTATAGCTTGTTTTATCTATTTCATCACATTTTCTAGTAGCTCTACCAAGCATTTGATGATAAAGTATACGGCTTTTAACCTTTCTTAAAAACACAAGATTAGTTATTCTAGGTACATCTACTCCTGTTGTTAATAAATCAACAGTTACTCCTATAGTAGGATAAGCTTCATTTTTAAATTTTTTAACTAAATGGTCTACGTCCTTAACATAACCTGTCATTTTGGCTATCATTTCCATATTCATATCAAACATAGCTTGCTTTTGATATTCTTCTCTTAAGATACGAACAACCATATCTGCATGTTCATCAGAAGCAGTGAATATCAATGTTTTTTCAGGACCTTCTGGATTGATGTAGTCAACTAAGGCAGAGCAAACTTCTCTATTAAAGCTTTCTGTTATCACAGATTTATTAAATTTTTCAATGTCAAAATCTAGCTCATCAGCTAGAACTTCTCTTTCCTTTACTTTTTGAGCTTCAACATCATAGACTTTTACCATAGCTCCCTTTTGATAGTGTATTCCTTCTTCTGATAACTTTGTTATTATCTCATAAGGTGGCTCAACATCAACTAAGTATCCATCTATAACGGCTTGAGAACAAGAATAACTATATACAGGTTCTCCAAATATTTCTTGAGTATGAAGAGCTGGAGTAGCAGTTAAAGCAATTTTTACAGCGTCAAAATAGTCTATCACTGCCTTATATTTACTTTCAAAATCTTTTTCATCGAAGAAGTCTCTCTCTTCTTCTTTCATATTTCTATCTAAAATATATCCTCTGTGAGCTTCATCTACAATAATACAATCATATTCTCCAACTGTTAGTTTATCTGTAGCTTCGTCGTTTGGATATAGAATTCTTTTAATTAAACTTTGTACTGTAGCTATATGGACTCTTTCATCTTTGTCAGTAGACTTATCATTTAAACCTTTAACTCCATATATTCCACCCAGACTAAGTAATTGTTCTAGCTTAACATCATCAAAAGTTTCCTTTGCTTGCTCTCCTAAAAGAGTTCTATCTACAACAAATAGAATTCTTTTAAATTTATTTGTTTTCAAAAGCCTATAGATTAAACCTAAGGCAGTTCTTGTTTTACCTGTTCCTGTTGCCATAGTAAGTAGAACTTTTCTCTTTCCAGAAATAAGGCTTTCTTCAACTGATTTAATAGCATCTTTTTGATAATATCTAAGTCCTAAACCAAATTTCGATTCCAAATATTCAAAACTTTCTTCTTTTAGTTTTTGATTTGCAAGCTCATCATCTTTTTCTAATAATTCTTTTAAATCTTTAGGTGAGTAGAAACCTTTTAAGACTTTAGGTAAATTACTTTCTTTTCTAGCATCTAAAAACCAAATTCCAGATTTTTCAGGTAAATCTTTATTATATCCTCTACCATTACTTGAAAATAGGAAAGGAACTTTATATTCTCCAAAGGGTGCTCCTTCACAAAGTTGAGCATTTTCAAATATTTCAACACCTTTTGAATATATACGACTGTCTGCATTTAAAGCTGCTGGAATATCAGTGTTTAATCTTTTTGCTTCTAAAATTCCATAAAGTTTTTCTCCTAAAAACAGAGCATAATCTGCAAAGCCTTTTCTTCCATTTTCTTTTATGCAAGGCCACTCAGCAATAGCGAGATTTCTCTTTTTTTCAGGTAAAGTTTTATTTGTTTTGTAATTTAAAACTTTTGTATCAACTTCCCAACCAGCTTCTACTAATTGTTTATCTATAATAAGTCTAGTTTCTTCTTCAGTAAATTCTATTTCTCTCTTCTTAGAGATAGCTTTCTTTCTATCTTCTCTAGTTGTCAAATGAGGATTAGTTTTGATATCTTCTAATTCTTTTTGTATTTCATCAGTTCTTTCAACTAGTTTTTGATATTCTTTTTCATAATCAATATTTTCAGGTTTCTTGTATTCTATAGTTTCTGAATGGAATGACATGTCTGTTCCGTATATTTCTTGAAACCAAGCTCCAAGTTTCACTGCCAATGATAATAAAGTTTCAGCTGTTTTTTCATCACCATAAGCTCCATGAGCAGCTTTATTTCCTTTTTTACGAAGAGAATGTAAGATGTTATCAATATCATCTGGTATTAAACCTGCTCTTTTTAAAATTAAAATTTTATCTACAGCTAATGTAGTTTTATCACAACTAAAATTTTCAATTTTTATCATGGTATTTATTAATTCTTCTCCAAATTGTCTCAGCTTCATAATAGCAGTATTTGGATCTTTATATAAAATATACTCAGCCATTTCCCCAATTTTAGCTAAGCCTTGCCAATCATTTTGTAAAAAATTAAAATTTGAATACATATGCCCCTCCAACTTAAAAATTTACTTTCTTATTGACTATTATATCTTATTTAGAACAAAATTCCAATAAAAAAAGAGTTTTCAGACTATCATCTTACTCACTCTTTAGATATTATTTAATAATTCTATTTAACAGCTATAACTCCAATTTCAACTTTAACATCTTTTGGTAATCTAGCAACTTCAACACAAGCTCTTGCAGGTTTAACTTCACCTAAATATTTGTCATAAACTCCATTTATTTTAGTGAAATCATTCATATCTTTGATATAAACTGTTGCACTAACAACATCCTTAAAATCATATCCAGCTTCTTTTAAGATAGCTCCTATATTTTCTAAAGATTGTTTTGTTTGTTCTTCAACATCTTCAGAAACTAATGTCATTGTAGCTGGAACAAAAGGAATTTGTCCTGATACATATAAAACTCCGTTTGCTTCAATAGCTTGAGAATAAGGTCCTAGTGCAGCTGGTGCATTTGTTGTGTTAATAACTCTTTTCATCTTAAACATCTCCCTTTTAAATTTATTGTTTTTAAAAAATTAACTTATTTTTTACATTATAGAATTTATTTTGTTATTCTGTCAAATATTTTTACATATTGAAGTAGTCTAACAATTCTTTTTTGACATCTTTTTTCAACTTAAAAATATATTTAACCATAGATTTCTCTTGACTATCCTTTATTTCTTTAGCAGATAGAACTTTCTCAACATCTCCTAAATAATAAAAATTCTCTCCATTATTTTTCTTTACAAAAACATTTATCTCATAGAAATTTTCTGCAATTTTACCTTCAATAGTTAGTTTATTATCTTTTTTCAAGTAACGGCTAGATTTTGAAAACCAACTAAAAGTTTGACTGTCATAAAACTCATTTGAATAGTCAGCTCTTTCAGATAAATTATCCATAGTGATGAAAATTAAAAGTTTTCTTTCATTTTCAAAAGGAGTATAACCACTAACTTGGAAACCATTATTGAAATTTAAGTTAAGATACCAAAATGCTTCTTGCTTAGTATACTCTCCAAAAAGTTTTATGCTTTCTTTTGCAAAATTATTGTAGTTATTTTCAGAAAAAGCTAGATTATATTTTATTAAGTCATCTATTAAAATTTTAAAATAAGGATTGCTACTATATGAGTTTTTAAAATTCTCATCTAAGAAATAGTAATCATCTTTTCTGTATAGCACAGGTTCAAATGCCTTTGTTGTAGATAGAGTAATAAATATTTCTTTAGATAGATGTTCAAAAGCATTTTTTATATTATTCTCTTGATTAATTAAAGAATATTTATCTTTCAATATGCCTTCAATATCTCTTATATTTAATTTTTCTTTAACAAATAGCTCTTTTAATATTAACATCTCATGTACTCTTTTTGCAGGGGTAAAGAAAGTTGATAAGAATATCAAGAATTTCTTTTCAATGCTATTTAATGAACCTGCTCTATATTTAGGTGCTATATTTTTTAGGACTTCGTCATAATCTTTTTTGTACTTTAAAATTACAGTGGGTGACAACATATTTCTTGTATAGAAATCATAGAGATAGGGAACTCTACCTAATTGACTTTCAAGTAATTTGAAGTCTTCTTCTATAAGTTTTCTATTAGAAAAATTGACCTTGTTGATATTTTCAAAAATTCTTTCCTTTGAGATTTCATCAAAACTTATAGAGCTTTCCCCAGCTAAAAAGTCAGTTGCATTCATAAGAAATCTTTTCATAAAATCTTTATCATAGCTATTATTTTGAGATATTGCTATTGGAATTAAGAAATTTTTCTCATAGTTAGCAATAAAATCTAAAACTACAGTATAAGCTTTATTTTTATGCTTTCTTAAACCTCTACCCAGTTGTTGAATATATACTATTGCAGAAGTGGTAGGTCTTAAAAGTATCACTTGATTGACACAAGGTATATCCACCCCTTCATTGAATATATCCACAGATATGATATATTCTATTTCTCCTTCTTCTAGCTTCCTTATAGCTTCTTCTCTTTCATTATCAGAATTCTCAGAACTTAAAGCAAGGGCTTTTACACCTTGTTCTAAAAATTTCTCAACTAATATTTTAGCTTCTTCAACCTTTGAAACAAAGACTAGGCAATGTAATTTCTCTCCACTATATGAATAATACTTACTTTTTTCCAAAATATGTCTCACTCTTTCATCAGAAGTAAGATTTTTTATAGATGTTTTTTCATCTATGCTATCACCATCAATTACAATATCTGAAATCCCAAAATAATGGAAAGGACAAAGCAGTTCTTCTTTCATAGCATCTCGTAAACGGATTTCATAAGCGACATTGTAATTAAATAGTTGATAAATATTAAAGTCATCTGTTCTTTCAGGAGTTGCAGTTATACCCAATAGAAACTTAGGTTTAAAGTACTCAAAAATACTTCGATAAGTCTTAGCTCCTCCATGATGAACTTCATCTATAATGATGTAGTCAAAGTAGTCTTTTGGAAAAATATTCAAATTTTTCTCCTTATTTAAAGTCTGTACCATAGCAAAAACTACTTCATCTTTATCATTTATTTGAAAATTAGGCTCAAAAATTTCTAACTTTTTATCCTTCAAAATTCTTTGATAACTGATTTTAGATCTTTCTAAAATAACTTTTCTATGTGCTACAAAAAGTATTTTCTTTGCCTTAGCTTGTTTCACATCAAAGGCTGAAAGATAGGTTTTTCCAGTTCCTGTTGCACTGATAAGCAAGGCTCTATCGTTTTCTATTCTTGTTTCTTCCAAATTTTTTAAGGCTTGTACTTGCATAGAATTAGGCTTAATTTCATTCAAATCTATATTTTGATTATTAGCTTCAATTAACTTTTTTAGTTGCTCATATCTTTTTTGATAATTTTCTATGTCTTCTTCTGTAAGAGTTTTTAAATTATCAAATTCTTTATTGAAAGTTTCTAAAACTGATTTAACTATCTTTCCATTCTTAAGAGAATTTACCTTTATATTCCATTCAAAATTAACAGTCAATGCCCCTTGAGTTAGGTTACTACTTCCTACAATTAAAGTCCAAATATTTCCCTTTCTAAAGAAATATGCCTTAGTATGATGTTTTCTATTAGTTGCAACTTTTAAATCTATATTTTTATATGATAGAAGTTTCTTTAAGGCTTTTGGCTCTGTGAAAGTCAAGTAATCTCCTGTTAAAATTTTTCCTTTTATTCCTTTATTCTCAAGATTTTTTAATTCTTCCAAAAAAAGAGAAATACCTCCCATAGTTATAAAAGCAACAGAGATTACAAATTCATCACAATCCTCAAAGTATTTTCTAAGTCTTGTAACAATCTTTTCTTCTCCATTGGCTATTAACTCATATTGATATTTCTCATCTGAATCTATATTAAAATCTATACTACTTGTTTTCAATGCTTCTAGTAAAATATTTTCCACTTTTCCACTTCCTAAATTTTTTCTTTTATTTTATCATAAATATTGACTTTTTGTATAAAAGGTATATAATTGTGTGTACCATAAAATAAAAGTTTGGAGGGAGATAAAAATGTCAAATCAAATTGTTGAAGTTTTAAAAGAAAACAAAGTAATTGCTACAGCTAGTTTTATTGTTTTGGCTTGTTGTTATTATATTATTCAAAAATCAAATGCTGACACTAAACTCTCAACTTCTGTTAGTGATAGAATTAAAAATGGAGATAAAGTAGAAGTTTCACAAGAAGGATTTTCTATTTCTAAGGAGGGAATAAACTTTGGAGGGACAAAATATACAGTCGGCTAGAATTAAATTACTTATATATAGCAAAAAGTCAGGACTACCACATATGCCTGACTTTTTTATTTTTATATTAATTTGTGATTTTATTCCAACCCCATATAACCATTCCTATAAGAGATTAATGAATATTCATATACATATGACTTTTTTTTAAATATGTAATATAATATAATGTAGAAAATCTTTAAAAAGGAGAAGGGAAATGAAAAAATTAGAACTTTATAAAAGTTTTTTAAACTCAAAAAGACCCATTCAAAAATCTATACTTTCTAGAATTGAAAATACTTTAAGAAATGATTTTATATATAATAGTAATGCTATTGAAGGGAACTCTCTTACAAGACAGGAAACAGAAGTCATATTAGAATATGGGGTAACTGTAAAAGGGAAACCTTTAAAAGACCATCTTGAAGTTAAGGGACAAGAATATGCTATTAACTTTTTGAACAATATAATTAAAGAAAATGAAGTTTTATCTCTTAGACTTATTAAAGAATTTCATGCTCTTATTTTGGGATCAGTTGATCCTGAGATTGCTGGGCAATTTAAAAAATTTAAAAACAAGATAGTGGGTTCAAGTTTTGAAACATCTGATCCTATTTTTGTGGAAGAAGATTTAGAAAAAATTTTAAAAGATTATTTTTCTTCAACTGAAAATACCATTGAAAAAATAGCTAAATTTCATGCTAATTTTGAAAAAATATATCCTTTTTCTGATGGAAATGGAAGAACAGGTAGATTGGTAATGAATTTTGAACTTATGAAAGCAGGATATCCTATCTGTATAATAAAAAATGAAGATAGATTAGAATATTACAATAGTTTAAATGAGGCTCAAGTAAATAATAACTATGATGAAATTATAAAATTTGTTGAAGAAAATTTAGAAAAAACTTTTGAATTTTACTTTGAACATATTTCTAATAATTGGCAGGAAGAATTTGAAATGTTTTGTAAGGGAGGAAATATATGATAACAACCCTATGTTATTTAGAAAAAGAAAATAAATATCTTATGTTACATAGAACAAAGAAAGAAAATGATATAAATAAAAACAAATGGTTAGGAGTGGGAGGAAAATTAGAAAAAGGTGAAACTCCTGAGCAATGCCTAATAAGAGAGGTAAAAGAAGAAACAGGACTAGATTTAATAGACTATGTTCATAGAGGCATAGTAATTTTTAACTATAATGATGATGAACCACTAGATATGTATTTATATACTTCTAAAAATTTTTCTGGAGAAATCCAAGAATGTTCAGAGGGAGATTTAAAATGGATAGATAAATCTGAAATCTATAAGTTAAATCTTTGGGAGGGGGACAGAATTTTTTTAGAGTTGTTAGAAAAAGATGCTCCTTTTTTTCATCTAATTCTTAATTATGAAAATGATAATTTGTTGTCATCAGAATTGAAATTTGTTGAAAAATAATTAGAAGAAATTCAGATTTTATATAATGAAAATTACTTATTAATATTAAGGAGTATTTTTTATTAATAATTTTATATTGGAATGG
>ENA-OWND01002251-OWND01002251.1-metagenome-genome-assembly--contig:-NODE-2251-length-10487-cov-14.000959_pt1 | contig 10487 bp, 7 predicted proteins | sample MGYA00245342_ERZ651119 | MGnify/ENA primary metagenome ERZ651119 (study PRJEB26857, sample SAMEA4031756) | metagenome | biome: human; feature: oral; material: saliva | place: Philippines | collected 2014...
TGCCGGAAAGACGGATAACGCCGACGCCGCCGCGTCCGGGTGCGGTGGCGATGGCGGCGATGGTGGGTTGGGATGCGGACATGGCTGGCTCGTATCGGGAACTTAATGGACGGTATTATATAGTGATTTCACAATGATAAAGGTCGTCTGAAAACAAGAGGCAGGCGAGGTTTATTTGCTACCGTACCGAATCGATAAAAAGAAAGAAATTGTCGAACTTCTGGAAAGAAGTGTGGAACAGACGCCGGGCAAGGCTCGAAATCACTTGCACACGCTCTCGGACACCCTGTCGGGTAGGCTGCGGTATCGAGATTTTCACCGCTTTTCCAACGTCTGCATGGGATAATATCATGCTTACATTAAGAATAAATAATATTTCAGAAGGACAAAAGGTCGTCTGAAAAAGGGAGATTTAAGGTTTCAGACGACCTTTTGCCTTTCCGCTTTCTTTGCATATTCTTTGTCTAACTTGACATTTCCTTGCTGTCGCAACACCATAAAGGCAGATTCGGCAGCCGGTTCGAGCCTGCCGTACGTTTTTTCTTAACAGAAAGGCTATCTACGATGACACAATCCACTCACGATCCTTATGCGGACTACCGCGAGCTGACGCTTCGGGGCATGATACTCGGTGCGCTGATTACCGTTATCTTTACCGCGTCGAACGTTTATCTCGGTTTGAAGGTCGGTCTGACCTTTGCTTCGTCGATTCCGGCAGCGGTGATTTCGATGGCGGTTTTGAAGTTTTTCAAAGGCAGCAATATTTTGGAAAACAATATGGTGCAGACGCAGGCTTCGGCGGCGGGTACGCTTTCGACCATCATCTTCGTCCTGCCCGGTTTGCTGATGGCGGGCTACTGGAGCGGTTTCCCGTTTTGGCAGACGACACTTTTATGTATTGCCGGCGGGATTTTGGGGGTGATTTTCACCATTCCGCTGCGTTACGCGATGGTGGTGAAAAGCGAGTTGCCTTATCCCGAAGGCGTGGCAGCGGCGGAGATTTTGAAAGTCGGCAGCCACGAGGAAGAGGAAGGCCGTCAGGGCGGCAGCGGCATTAAAGAGCTGGCGGCAGGCGGCGCGTTGGCGGGCTTTATGAGCTTTTGTTCCAACGGTTTGCGCGTGATTGCCGACAGTGCGAGTTATTGGTTTAAAAGCGGCACGGCGATTTTCCAACTGCCGATGGGTTTTTCGCTGGCATTGTTGGGCGCGGGCTACTTGGTCGGACTGACGGGCGGCATCGCCATCCTGTTGGGCATTTCGATTGCTTGGGGTATTGCCGTGCCGTATTTTTCATCGCACATTCCGCAGCCTTCCGATATGGAAATGGCGGCGTTTGCGATGAAGCTGTGGAAGGAAAAAGTACGCTTTATTGGCGCGGGTACCATCGGTATCGCGGCGGTTTGGACGCTTTTGATGTTGCTCAAACCGATGCTGGAAGGTCTGAAAATGTCGTTCAAGAGTTTCGGCGGCGGCGCGCCTGCGGCGGAACGTACAGAACAGGATTTGTCGCCTAAGACCATGATTTTCTGGGTATTGTCCATGATGCTGATTTTGGGCGTATCGTTTTATCACTTTATCGGCGATTCGCATATTACTGGCGGCATGGCTTGGCTTTTGGTGGTCGTTTGCACGCTTTTGGCTTCCGTCATCGGCTTTTTGGTCGCCGCCGCCTGCGGTTATATGGCAGGTTTGGTCGGCTCGTCTTCCAGCCCGATTTCGGGCGTGGGCATCGTTTCCATCGTCATCATTTCGCTGGTGTTGTTGGTCGTGGGCGAATCCGGCGGCTTGATGGCGGATGAAGCCAACCGCAAATTCCTGCTGGCGCTGACCTTGTTCTGCGGTTCGGCAGTGATTTGCGTGGCTTCGATTTCCAACGACAACCTGCAAGACTTGAAAACCGGCTACCTGCTCAAAGCAACGCCTTGGAGACAACAGATTGCGTTGATTATCGGCTGTATCGTCGGCGCATTCGTTATCTCGCCCGTGTTGGAACTGCTCTACGAAGCCTACGGCTTTACCGGCGCAATGCCGCGCGAAGGCATGGACGCGGCGCAGGCTTTGGCGGCTCCGCAAGCGACTTTGATGACGACCATCGCCTCGGGCATTTTCGCCCACAACCTCGAATGGGCGTACATCTTCACCGGCATCGCGATCGGCGCGGTGTTGATCGTCGTCGATTTGGTGTTGAAAAAATCGTCCGGCGGCAAACGCGCACTGCCTGTCCTCGCAGTTGGTATGGGCATCTACCTGCCCCCGTCCGTCACTATGCCCATCGTGATCGGCGCAGTGTTGGCGGCGGTGTTGAAACACATCATCGGCAAAAAAGCGGAAAACCGTGAAGGTCGTCTGAAAAACGCCGAGCGTATCGGAACCTTGTTCTCCGCCGGTTTGATTGTCGGCGAAAGCCTGGTCGGCGTAGTGATGGCATTCATCATCGCCTTCTCCGTGACCAACGGCGGCTCCGACGCCCCGCTCGCGCTGGGTCTGGAAAACTGGGAAACCACCGCGTCCTGGCTGGGACTGGCGTTCTTCATCACAGGCATGGTGTTCTTCGCCCAACGCGTGTTGAAAGCAGGACGCGTCAAGTAAGCTGGGTTTGAAAATAAGGAGGTCGTCTGAAAACTTGGGATTCAGGTTTTCAGACGACCTTGTTTTTATCTGTGGTCTTCAATCTCTCTCGTCTGGCTGGGGAGGGGGGCTACAGGCTGAACGAATTTGATTTTACCCAAAGCCATAGAACCACCCCCATCCTAACCTTCCCCCGCCGGACGGGGGAAGGAACAGATTGCCGTTGAAGCAAACCGTAGCGTGGGCTTTGCCCGCGATATGAATGCCAAAATGAAAGCACATTCGGCTATTGTCTGATTTTGATTACTTAAATGATGGATTTCGTGGGCAAAGCCCACGCTACTTGAGTTATCCAAAATCTGTATTGATTGAATACACGGGTCGTCGGAAAACGGGTATGAACGGGTTTGTTTCTTTAAAACCCGAATCTTAAAGTTTCAGACGACCTCGTTTTTATCCGAAAACCGCCCCCTCTCCCGTCTGGCGGGAGAGGGCTGGGGAGAGGGTGGCTCTATGGAGCAAACTAATTTGATTTTACCCAAAGCCATAGAACCACCCCCATCCTAACCTTCACCCGCCGGACGGGGGAAGGGACAGGTTGCCGTTGCAGCAACGAGTAGCGTGGGTTTTGTCCATGAGATGAATGCTCGGACACAGATAACTAATTCAGATTATTAAGCAGTAAATTTCGTGAGCAAAGCCCACGCTACGGGTTCGGTTGCTCCAAGTATGTATCGAGTCAATAAAAAGGTCGTCTGAAACCTTGAATTTCAAGTTTTCAGACGACCTTTTTCATGCCTGCTATATGGTGAAACCCGTCAAATCACTTCCAAAACAAAGTATTGGCGCAATTTGTCGTACACTTTGTCGGTTACGTTGATGCAGCCGTTGGTGATGATGCGGTCGGAGACGACGTTGGAAGCGATGCGCTGCATACGGCGCTCGGAGGGTTTGAGCGTCCAGACGCGGTGCAGGGCGAAGAGGAAGTCTTTTTCCTGCTTGAAGCCGATGATTTCGCCGCCGTAGCCGGGTTTGGAAGTCTTCATCAACTGCATATCAAATGTGCCTTTCGGCGTGGTTTTGCCGATGAGCACGGGGTAACACTGGGCATCGTCGGTGAAACACAGCTCGGCTTTGGCGGTGTTGACGATGACTTTTTTGCGTTGCATGTATTCTTTGGCGGCATCGGCTGCTGCAAAGCTGTTCAGCCCTGCCAGCAGCGATACGCCGAGGATGATTCTTTTCAACATGGTTTCCTGTTATCTGCGGATGCGGTGGGGTGTTTCAGGCGCAACCTCGCGGATGATGATTTGAGGTTCGGCGACCTTCGGCTCGGGTTGTGCGGGCGGGCAGACGGCGTCTTCCGGGAAGACGGCTTTCCAATGGAAGCTGCGGGCGTATTTGTGTTTGTCAAACAAGACTTTGTATTGGCAGGTGGTAATGCCTTCTACGCCGGAGCCGATGTCGGGATTGACGGGAACGCCGGGAGTGCGGAAGTGGAAGAGATAGTTCCATTCGCGCACGCCGAACATACCTTCATCGTAGTGCGGACGGCCGAGGATTTTGTAAATGTCGTCTTTGCTCAGACCCGGTTTCATCTGTTCGAGTTCATCGGCGGTAGGGAATGTGCCTTGGTTTTTGTTGAAGGTTACGGAGTAGGGTTTCGGAAAGACGGGGTTGTCCGTCGTTCCGTCGGCTTTAACGTGGCTTTTGCCGGCGCAGGCGGACAATACGGCTGCGGCAGCGAGGTAAAGGGCGGTTTTGGCGATGCGGGACGTTTTCATGGTTAATCCTTTTTCATGTTGGCGGCTTCGGTTATGCCTCTGCCGCATGGAAAAATACGATTTACCCGCACGCTGCCCTTTGTGCAGATGCCGTTTATTGTCACTTTGTAACAATTTCATACGAATATAATTGGAAATGATGGTACATCGGCTTCAGGCAAGCGTGTGTCCGGGTCGGGTAAAATCGCGTTACTGGTTGTTTATTTTGATGTTTAATCAAATTTAAGGCGAAATGTTAATTTCTTGTTCAGATTCCATGCAAGTTTTATGCCAATTTTTTAAAAAGGTCGTCTGAAACGCTTATCCGTGTTTCAGACGACCTTTCGCTTTCAGGATTTAAAAAAACGGATTGTACCGTTTTTCATGCCCGATGTCGGTCATTCTGCCGTGTCCCGCGATGACGCGGGTATCTTCGGGCAGGACGAACAGTTTGGTGCGGATATTATGGATGAGGTCGGCGTGGTTGCCGCGCGGGAAGTCGGTTCTGCCTATGGTTTCGTAAAACAATACGTCGCCTGCAATAAGCAGCCCTGCTTCGGCGCAGTAGAAAACGACGTGGCCGGGCGTGTGGCCGGGGATGTGCAGGACTTGGAAGGCGTGGCTGCCGACCTTGAGCGTTTCGCCTTCGGTCAGCCAGCGGGTCGGCTCGAACGCGGGAGAAACGGGAAAGCCGTATTGGGCGGTCGTTTCGGGCAGGGCTTGGAGCAGGAAACCGTCGTCCGCATGAGGGCCGATGACGGGGACGGGGCGGTGTTCCCGCAATTCCACCACGCCGCCGGCATGGTCGAGGTGTCCGTGGGTCAGCCAAATGGCGGTCAGGGTGAGGTTTTTCGCGTCCAGCTCTTGCAGCAGGTAGGGAACGTCGCCGCCGACATCGGTCAGGACGGCTTCGCGGGTTTCGTCATCCCACAAAAGGGTACAGTTTTGGCGGAAAGGGGTAACGGCAATGATTTCGGCTTGAAGTGCCATGAGGCGGGATTCCTTGGGTAGTGGTTGGACGGGGGCTTGAACTTCGTTGAAACGATGTTTTCAGACGACCTTCGATCTGTTTATGCGGTATCATTATTATATTTGAAATAATCACTCACATTACTGGAACGTTTATGAGAACTTCAATGCAGGGCATGATACCGATTTTTGCCGCTTTTTTCATCCAAACGGCGCTCGGCGCGGATTTGATGCTGGCGCAGGAATACAAAGACCAAGACATTGCAGGCTGGGCGATGAGCGAGAAGCTCGACGGCGTGCGCGCATATTGGGATGGGCGGCAACTGGTCAGCAGGCAGGGCTACGCGTTTACGCCGCCCAAAGGCTTTACCGCGCAGTTCCCGCCCTATCCGCTCGACGGCGAGCTGTATAGCGGGCGCGGGCAGTTTGAACAGATTTCCGCCGCCGTGCGCTCGTCTTCCGGCGATTGGCGCGGCATCCGCCTGCACGTTTTCGACGTACCCAAAGCGCAGGGCAATCTCTACCAACGCCTCGCCGTCGCAACGCAATGGCTGAAAACGCATCCGAACGCGCCCATCACCATCATCCCGCAAACCAAAGTCCGCGACCGGCAGCACGCGATGGACTTTTTAAAACAAATCGAAGCACAGGGCGGCGAAGGCGTGATGCTGCGCCAGCCCGAATCGCGTTACAGCGGCGGCAGGAGCAGCCAATTATTGAAGCTGAAAAGCCAATACGACGACGAATGCACGGTAACGCGGCATTATGAAGGCAAAGGGCGCAACGCCGGACGGCTGGGCGCGGTCGGCTGCAAAAACCAACACGGCGAATTCCGCATCGGCAGCGGTTTCAAAGACAAAGACCGCGACAACCCGCCCAAAATCGGCTCGGTCATCACATACCGCTACCGCGGCTTCACACAAAAAGGCACGCCGAAATTTGCCACGTTTGTGCGGGTCAGGACGGACAGGTAAGAGCGGATGATTGGAAGGTCGTCTGAAAACCGTATTTTTAGGTTTTCAGACGACCTTTTCATTGCCATCGTTTGGGTATTGCTTTGTGCGGCTGTTTAGAAACTCAGCTTCGCGCCGAGGGTAACAGTGCGCGGTTCGCCGATGGAGAGGAAGGGCATAGTGCTGTTTGAGCCGGTGCTGGAGATGTAATGCACTTTGTTGCCGAGGTTTTTACCGGTGAGGCGGACGGTCAGGGGCAGTTTGCCGACTTTGGTGTCGTAGGTTGCGAAGGCATTATAGACCGTAGCGGACGGCAGGGTGAACCAGTTGCCGCGTGTGTCGCCCACACCCCATGAGCCGATATAGCGCGCTCCTGCACCGACACGCCAGTTGCCGCCTAGGGCTTTACCGAAATCGTAGGTCAAGGTCAGGCCGGCTTCGTGTTCGGGCACGCTGTCAAAAGCCTGTCCGACAACGGCGGGATTGGAGGCGTTTTCGAGGATTTTGGTGTCGGTATAGGTGTAGTTGGCGGAAATGCCGAGCTTGTCGGTGATTTTGCCGTTGACATCGATTTCGGCACCGTAAGCGCGGTTTTTGCCGGTTACGCGGGTTTCGTCGTCCACAGTGCCGATGATGTTGCGTTTGGTAATGTGGAACAGGGCGAGGTTGGCACTGAGCAACTTGCCATTGTATTTGGTGCCGACTTCATACGAACGCGAAGTTTCGGGCGGCAGCTCTTTGCCTTTGAAATCGGTACCGCGGGCCGCATTAGGGTTGAGAGATTGGGCATAATTGGCATAAATCGACCAGTCGGGGCGCAACAGATAGACAGCACCGATTTGCGGCAGCAGTTTGAAGCCTTCGCTGTAGTTGCGGAAACGGTTTACCCCGTAGCCTTTGCCGGAAATGCTGCGGTAATATTGTCCGCGCAGACCGGCGGACAATATCCATTTGTCGCCGATATAAGCGTTGTCCTGCACCAAAATCGCGGCGGTTTTCATGCTCTCGTATTGGCCGCTGTCTTTGGCGTTGGGCTTGGTGCCGGAGGAAGCGATCAGGCTGTCGCCGACGTATTGCGGGTTGTCGATGGAGAAGCCCGGGATATTTTTGCTTCGGTACATATCGCCGAAGGACAAAGTGTTGTCTTGGGCTTGGACGGCGAAGCGCAGTTTGTGGGTAATGTTTTCGTTTTGGTCAACCAGACCGTTGAGCGAGAATTGCAGGTTTTGCCCTTCGTGTTTGGCGGGGCGCGTACCGTCCACGCGGCGGACGACTTGGCGGGTAGCGGCGTTGTAAGACATGATGCGCGCCTGCCAGTCGTTGTAGAGGTTACGGCTGTAACCGTACACGCCTTTGACGGTCCAATTATTGTTGAGTTTGTGTTCGCCGCTGATTTGCAGGTTGTGTGCATCTCCCTTGGAGATATTGAACGGCTCGTCTAAGCGGCGGCGCACCGGAATGTCGATAGGCTTGCCGTAGCTGACGAAATCTTTGTTTTTGGGGCTCAGATCCAAGTAGGTACCCCGGTCAAAGGGGACGGAATAGTTTTGGTATTCGTATGCAGCTAAAAACTTGGTGCGGTCGTTCTGCCAAGAAATCGATGGAGCGAGGACATTTTGGCGGAACTTGCTGTGTTCTGAACCGTGTTCACGCCAATGCTCTTTACCCAGATAATCGGCGATGAAGCGGTAAGCAAAGCCGCTGTGGCCTATGGGGCCGGTCGTGTCCAGACCGACTTGGCGCATATTGTGGTTGCCAATCGTCGCGCTGATACTGTTTTCCGCTTTATAAAGCGGTTTTTTAGCAACAATATTGATGACGCCGCCGGGGTCTTGCACACCGTATAGTACAGATGCCGGCCCTTTTAACACTTCCACGCGCTCGGCGGTTGCCGTGAAACTGCGCGATTGGGTCGATTCCACACCGTTGCGCATCACGGAATGGTCGCGGTTGCCGCCGTAGCCACGCTTCACAACCGCATCCAGCGTCCCCGCCATGTTGTTGCCCTGATGCAGGCCGCTGATGCCTACCAGTGCATCTTCCAACATATGTGGCTGCTTGTCCTCAAGCTGTTGGTTCGTTACCGTGTCAATACTGTAAGGTGTATCCAGGATGGAGGTGTTCACGCCGGTGATGTCCGACCGCTCCGCCTTGTAACCCGTCTCCATCACCAAACGGCGACCTCGGACTTGAACCGTATCTAATTCTTTTATCTGCACCGCCTGAGCAGCGGTATCGTCGACGGCATAGGCTTGGGTGCCGACGGCAAACAAAGCCAGCGCGAGAGGCGTGAAGCGGAACATCATTTCCATATCCTTTTAGGTTTTCGATTTGTAAAAAGGCGTTATTTTACATGAGAATACAAATATAGTGATATGAGTTCCAATGAAAAAATAATGGTTGAGAATCATTATTCTATGATGAATTGAAAGAGAAAATATCCGTATCATCATACCCGCATCGTTGCCCCTGTTTGTAGGCAGGCGGGAATGACGGCTGATGGTTAAGTGTATCTGAAACGGTAGTGGACTCTCCCACACTTATTTTCAGATGACCTTTCCCCAAACTCTACGGATACCGAACTGGTGTTTCCCGCTTTGACGGCTGATGGTTAAGCGGTGTATCGGAAGCGGTAGCGAAGAAACCCGCCACATTCGTTTTCAGACGACCTTTTCATCTGTCTGCAAGGCTTTCCCGCTATAATTCCCGCTTTCGCTATTTTCAGACGACCTCTTTTCTATGAAATCCTACCCCGATTCCTATCTCCATTTCGAAAACCTCGACGCCCCCGAAACGCAAAACTTCGCCGCTGAAGCGCATGCCGAAACGCGCGCGCGTTTTTTGGACAACGATAAAGCGCGCGCGCTGTCGGACGGGATTTTGGCGCAGTTGCAGGACACGCGGCAGATTCCGTTTTGTCAGGAACACCGCGCGCGGATGTACCATTTCCATCAGGATGCGGAGTATCCGAAGGGCGTGTACCGCGTGTGCACGGCGGCGACCTACCGTTCGGGCTATCCTGAGTGGAAAATCCTGTTTTCGGTGGTGGATTTCGACGAGTTGCTCGGCGACGATGTGTATCTGGGCGGCGTGTCGCACTTGGTGGAGCAGCCCAACCGCGCGCTGTTGACCTTGAGCAAGTCGGGCGGCGATACGGCTTATACGCTGGAAGTGGATTTGGAAGCGGGTGAGTTGGTCGAGGGCGGCTTTCATTTTCCGGCGGGGAAAAACCATGTGTCGTGGCGCGATGAAAACAGCGTGTGGGTGTGTCCGGCTTGGGATGAACGGCAGTTGACCGAATCGGGCTATCCGCGCGAGGTGTGGCTGGTGGAGCGCGGCAAGAGTTTCGAGGAAAGCCTGCCGGTGTACCAAATCGGCGAAGACGGGATGATGGTGAATGCGTGGCGTTACCTCGATCCGCAGGGTTCGCCGATTGATTTGATTGAAGCGTCTGACGGTTTTTACACCAAAACGTATTTGCAGGTGTCGTCTGAAGGCGAGGCGAAACCGTTGAACCTGCCCGCCGATTGCGATGTGGTCGGCTATCTGGCGGGGCATCTTTTGCTGACGCTGCGTAAGGACTGGAACCGCGCGAACCAAAGCTATCCGAGCGGCGCGCTGGTGGCGGTGAAGCTGAATCGGGGCGAACTCGGGGCGGCGCAGCTTTTGTTTGCGCCCGATGAAACGCAGGCATTGGAAAGCGTGGAAACGACCAAGCGTTTTGTCGTGGCGAGCCTGTTGGAGAACGTACAAGGCCGTCTGAAAGCATGGCGCTTTAGCGACGGTAAATGGCAGGAAGTCGAACTGCCGCGCCTGCCCTCGGGTGCGTTGGAAATGACCGACCAACCGTGGGGCGGCGACGTGGTTTACCTTGCCGCCAGCGATTTCACCACGCCGCTGACGCTGTTTGCATTGGATTTGAACGTGATGGAACTGACCGTCATGCGTCGTCAGCCGCAGCAGTTCGATTCAGACGGCATCAACGTGCAACAGTTTTGGACGACTTCAGCCGACGGCGAGCGCATTCCTTATTTCCACGTCGGCAAAAACGCCACGCCCGACACGCCGACCTTGGTTTATGCCTACGGCGGTTTCGGTATTCCCGAATTGCCGCATTATCTGGGTAGCGTTGGCAAATATTGGCTGGAAGAGGGCAATGCCTTTGTGTTGGCAAACATCCGCGGCGGCGGCGAATTCGGCCCGCGCTGGCATCAGGCGGCGCAGGGAATCAGCA
>ENA-OWND01002252-OWND01002252.1-metagenome-genome-assembly--contig:-NODE-2252-length-10486-cov-3.726105_pt1 | contig 10486 bp, 8 predicted proteins | sample MGYA00245342_ERZ651119 | MGnify/ENA primary metagenome ERZ651119 (study PRJEB26857, sample SAMEA4031756) | metagenome | biome: human; feature: oral; material: saliva | place: Philippines | collected 2014...
ATAAAGATAATCGATAGTAATAATAACGCTATTAATACAAGAACAGAATATTGAATAACTGCCATTAAAGCTCCCACTTCTAATTGAGATGCTTGAATTAAATGAGCACCCACAAGAACAACTGCTAAATTCGCAAAATTAATCGTAATCATCATTAATGGCATAATCAAACTAAATTTAATATACATACCAAAGATTAATTTACGATACTTTTCATTCACTTGATCAAAACGTTCTACTTCATACTCGCTCTTATTAAAAGCACGAATCACACGGATACCCGTTAATGAATCACGAATAATTTGTGTTAGTGTATCTGTCATTTGACGCATAATGGTAAAGTCTTTTGAAACAGTTTTGACTAATAATGCGACTGCGATTCCTAAAAATGGAATGGATCCTAATAATACTAATGACAATGTAAAGTTCATACGAACAGCAAGAATGATAGATCCAATCAACATTAATGGAGCCATTAATACCATACTCATTGAGAAGCCTAATGTTTGCGCTAAGCTTTGAATATCTCTTGTTGTACGATTAATATAAGAAGATGTTCCAAATTTTTGGAAATCTTGTGTTGAGAAATGTTGAATTTTTGTAAACATACTCAAACGTAAATCTTTTGATAATCCCGCAGAGAATTTACCGATAAATCGAACGACTAAAATGGATAACACTAAATCTAAAGTCGAAGTCAGTAACATGAATCCCCCCTGTTGTAAAATTACCGCTTGGTTTTGTTTTAAAATCCCATTACTGACTAATGTAGCTAGAATTGTTGGAGATAATAAACTTGAACCCACTTGTAAAATTGTTAAAATCACAATTCCTGCTAATAATGCTCGGTATCTATGAACATGTTTCATGATTTGTTTCATTTAGTTTCTTCCTTCCTATATAAGAGTGTTTCGATTGGAATGCTTTCAATTGTATTAATCATTTTGTGGATAACTTGAAAAGCTTGTTCCAATTCTTCTTTTTCTTGTTTTTCTAATATTTTTTGAACCATTTCATAATTTCTTTTAGAAATAATTTCTCCCATCTCTTTTCCAGATTCAGTTAAGGTTACTAGTGTTACTCGTTTATCCTTTGGATCATTCATTCGAATGATATATCCATGTTTTTCTAATGAATTAACGAATTGGATGGCTGTTGAAGATTTAATTTCATAAAAACAGCTAATGTCTTTTATGGTTAGAGTTTTGCCAAATTCTGATTCGTAATAATACAAGAGAATTAAGACATTGTTTTCTCGTATTGTAAGATTAGGCGCAATGCTTCGAAATACGTTCAGATGTTCAATTCTAAAAAATAATTTACAAATATCGTCAAAAATTTGTTTTGTTGTCATACAGTTTCTCCTTTCAATTTTGCTTTATAAGAGTGTAACAAAGAAAAGGTAGGTAGTCAACCTACTTATATCGTTCGGGTAATACTTTCCTGAAGTAGCAAGGACGGTAGCAGCCCTTGCGGTCTCATGCCTAAACTTCGAAAAGTATTTCCCTCTCTTTTTTACATGCAAAAAAGGACAAGAATCGTTGTCCTTGTCCTTTTCTTCTTTATTTTCTTTTTACGAGTTGCTATATGGACGGTTATAATCCCATAATATAGCTAACAATCCTACTAGAGCTACTAACATTGTGGCAACTCCTGGTTTTCCAACCATTTGATGACCTTTTACTAAGACAACTAAAAAGATCACCATTAAGACTACTCGTATCCATATTCTAACTTTTGGATTCATCACATATGCTCCCATCTAATTTCACTTGGATTCATGATGACTGTTTCATGATTTCCATTACCATCATAAACTTCAGTTTCTTGTGCTTCATTTGTATTATTGACAATTGCATATAAACCTTTTTCTGGATATGCATGTACTTCAACAGATAAGTTAGAAGAATACCATTTTTTGAATTCTTGTTCTTTAGCGGCTGCATAGTATAAAGCACGAAGTAATAATCTTGTATTTTCAGGGCTATAAGGTAATCCTGCAAGATAAACCCCTCGACCTTTTCCGTATGGATTTGCAGCTAAATGAATTTCACCGAATTCTTTCCCTTCAGCATTAGCAGGCATTACAATACCTTCTACTTCTTGAGAAACTTTTGGATTACTAAATTCTAAAACTTCTGTATGTTCCGTTAATCCATAGACATTCTTCATTCCTTCTCCGAAATCGATTTTGCGCACATCTTTAATATCTTCTGTAATGAAGTGAGTGTCTAATTCTTTTGTAAAATATTTATCAGTAGATAAGCTATATCCCATTTCACGTTCTACCCCTAGAACATCTGCTAATTGGAAATATCTACCTTGATGGTGAACAGCTGTTGGTTCTCCTACCCCAACAAATCCTCCACCGTTGTATACAAATTCACGAATTTTAGTAAGTAGTTCTGGATTTTTCCAAACATCCCCACCACTAAATGCAGTTCCTGCATCACCAGCATTAATAATTACATCCACGTCTTTTAAAATATCTGTCGTTAAAACATCTTCAAAGCTAATGAATTGAACATCAACACTAGCACCACTTAAGGCTTCCATAATTCCTAAGTATGAATAAATTTGTTTATAAGGTAACTCATGTGCCACCATATGAGATTGCCATGTACGTAATTTACCCCATGCATTTAGAATCGCTACTTTCAAACCTACATATGGTTTTGTATGTTTTACAACATCGTAAATCTCTCTAAATTCATCTGTTACTTGTTCGATGTAATCAACAAATTTAGGGAATTGATAAGCTAAACTTAAGTAACCACCATATCCAATTCTGTCGACAGGATTTCTCATAATCGCACGTCTTGCTGATAACCAATTTTTATTGGCTTCAATCGTTGGATCATTTCCTTCTCTAAATACATCTGGGAAGAAGTATGGTAAGAATCTTCCTTCTGTATATTTAACATGAGGAATATCAGAAATCATACGTAAAGTTGCTCCGCCCCCTACAGAACCTACAACGGCATCTAAACCAATTTCTTTGAAATATTTTCCATATGGTTCTGTACCAATCCAGTTGTCTCCTAGGAACATCATTGCTTCTTTTCCTGCATCATGTGCAAGGTCTACTAATTTTTTCGCTTCTGTTGCTACGAATTTTTGAATAAAGTCGATATAGTCTAAATAAGCTTTACTTGGTGTTCTAAATGTTGAATTATAATATCCTTCATCTACAATATCTTCCGCTCTTAAGCGATAGCCTTTTTCTTTTGCAAAAGCTTCTAAAGCTGCTACAGAAACGCTAGCACCATATCCAAACCAATCTACAAATTTTTCTTTTCCTAATTGATTAAAAATTAATGTGAAATGATAGAAGAAAGTTGTAAAGCGGACAACATCTGTATCTGGGTTTTCTTTTAACCAATTTTTTAAATATGTTTGCATATATTCATTAGATGCCGGCTGACGGACATCAAATGGAATATCATGAGGAACATTACCCCAGTTATTTGTAATATGATTATACATTTGAGTAGGATCCCAAATGGCATATACTAAGAAGGACACCGTATATTCATGAAAAGCTTCTGCTCCATGAACTGTAATAATATCTCTTTCTTTGTCTAATTCCCAATTGTCTACGCTAACCACTTTCCCAGTTGTACGGTCAATGACTTCCCAATAAAGTTTTTCATCATGAACATAATCTGGTTGAACTTGATCTGTAAAATATCCATCCATAAATGGAATTTCTAATTCATTTGAAGTTGCTAGATGAAATTTAGACATTACATAAATTTGTTGACATTCTTCCATATGTTTTTCAGCAAATTCATTATGATTTCTTGCAACAAAGTATGTTGTATAAATTTTTGCATCTAATTGTTTTGTTGCTTCGTCTAATTTCGTTCCATCACTATCACGAATGGCATCTGCTCCCCAACGGTCAATTAATTCTTTTGTTTCTTTCAGGAAATTAGCTTGACTTGGTAATGTTAAACGTCCTTTCGTCTTACTCATGGTGTTTCTCCTCTCTACTCTTTAGAACCACCCAAGGTCATTCCTTGTGTTAATTTATTTTGAACAAGAATATATAAAATTAATGTTGGTAACATTACTAATACCATTCCTGCATACATTTGACCATATTGTGCCGCTCCACGTTGAGCTTGTAACAAGTTTTTTAACCCAACTGGCAACGTTTGGCTTTTACCCGGCATTAATGTTAATGCAATGATATATTCATTCCAGAATGATAAGAAGTTAAATAAAATTACCGTAATAATACTTGGTCGTGCCATTGGTGTCATTACTTTAAACATTGTAGTAAAATAACCAGCTCCATCAATAGATGCTGCTTCTTCAAATGTTGTTGGTAATGTTTTGAAGAAGTTAGATAATAGGTAAATCGTAAATGGTAATGATGTAGCAGCATATACAACAGCCAATACAAAAATATTATTTAAGAAAAATCCATTTGCGATACCAAATGTTTTTAATCCTTTATCCCAATCTAATAACATTAAGAAAATTGGAACAACGATATAGTTTACGTTAATGAATAATCCACCTTTTAGTAAAGTATTAATTAATTTACTTCCAGGGAATTTAAATCTTGCTAATACATAAGCAGCTGGAATAGCTACCCCTACTAAAATGATTAATGCTAATGCTGTTACGATAACAGAATTTAACATATAATCTCCCATTTTTGCGCTAGTCCATGCATCAATAAAGTTTTGGAAATAAAATCCTTTTGGTGCTGTCCATGGACTACCATAAAATTCACTATTTTGCTTAATGGATGCGACAAATACCCAACCAACAGGCACAATAATGGAAATGGCTAATGTAATTAACGCTACATAAATAAATGCTTTATATAAACGTTCAAATGAATGAGTTTGCATTTTCATAATATGCCTCCTAATATTCTAAGATATCACGTTTTGTAATGTGACTTACAATACCTGACAATCCAAATGAGAAGATAAATACTACTACTCCAATCGCCATACCATATCCATAAGATGAGTTAGTATACGCTTGGTTAAACATGTAGCTTAAGAATACTTCTGTAGAACCATCTGGACCACCGTTTGTTAAAATTTGCACTAATAAGAAACTTAAATTAATTGTACTAATAATGAAGAATGTTAAAGTTGTACGAATACTATTCCAAATTAAAGGTAATGTAACATTGAAAAATTTACCAATTTTTCCTGCACCGTCTAAATCAGCTGCTTCATATAAGCTAGATGGAATATTTGCCATACCAGCCATGTACATAACCATATAATATCCAATCGCTTGCCAAATTAATGCAAATGCTAAGGAATAAATAACAACCGATTGATCTCCCAACCACAAACGTTCTAATGCTTCTGGTAAAATGGCATTTAATAAACCACCTTTAGGATCATAAATAGCTGCAAATAAACCAGCGATAACTACGATTGATAAAATATTTGGGATGTAGAAAATAATTCTAAATAAATTATTTCCACGAATCTTTTCAGTTGTTAAAATTGATGCAAATAAAACTGCTAAAACAACCGTTACAATTGTTACAACAACAATTAATAAAATTGTATTTTGAATTGTTCTTGAAAAATTCTCATCTTTCCATAAAGTTACAAAATTATCAAACCCAACAAATTGTTTATTCTTAGAAAATCCACCCCAACGATACATAGACATTCTAAATACTTCAATCGTTGGATAAATTAAGAAAGTAAGAAATAATATAATGGCAGGTAATATACACGCTAGAATAAAACCAGCACGTTCTTTTTTCCGACGATTATTCATTTTCATGCTCCTATCTTTTCTTTAAGTATAAAATAAAGCTGGGAATGGCACCTTCTGAAAGAAAACTCTTGGAACTTTGAAACTACTTAATACTGAGTTTATCTTCCCGAAAGAGCCTCTTTTCCCAGCTCCTTTTTTATCCATTCATACTAGTTGAAGAATTATTTTTCTACAGCCGCACTTAATTTTTGGCTAACTTCTTCAACTGATTTTTGCCAATCAGCTACAGATTTTTGACCAGATGCTACAGAGTCGATTTGTCCATATAATGTTTCTTTCATATTTACACCTTCAACTGGTTTTGTAGCGATAAAGTTACCATTGATAACTCCGTCAACTTCATCTACAACTTTGTATAAGCTTTGTAATTCAGCAGGTAATTTGCTTGTTACACCTTGAATTGGTTGTGCAGCATTATGTTTTGCAAAGATTGCTGCTGCTTTATCAGAATATAAGAATGATAAGAATTCTTTAGCTTCTTTTTTGTTAGTTGCTGCTTCTGGAACCCAGATGTGTTCGAAGAATGAGTAAACGAAACGTTTGCCGCCTTTTTCGATTGCTGGAGCAGCATTCATAGCCCATTTGAATCCATCAGCACGAGGAGCATCTTTCATTTCTCCAACTACCCATGTACCATTTGGCATGAATAAAGCTTTATTGTCTAATAATAATTGTTGGTTCTTAGTAAAGCTTTGTGGGTTAGCATTTGCTACTGTTGAAGGTTCAACATTTTTTACTAATTCGCCTAATGCATTGAAAGCTTTAGTTGCGCCATCAGAAGTGAAGATTCCTTTTTCATAGCTCATTGCTTTGTTGAATAAATCAACTCCACCAGCATTTGCCAATAATGCAGGGAAGAAGCTATCTAAGTATCCAGTTGTTGGATAAGTAAATAATGAAATTCCTTCTGCTTTTGCTTTTTCAGCTAATTCTTTCATAGCAGGCATATCTTTTGGAACTTCCCAACCTTTTTGTTTGAATAATCCTTCGTTATAGAATAAACCTGTTGGAGCATAGAACATTGGTGCTAAGTAGTGTTTACCATCACGATAAGGATCTGTAACTGTAGAACCTAATACTCCATTTAATAATTTTTCAGAAACTTTTTTATCTTCTCCGTATACTTTCATATCGAATAAATCAGAGATATCTGCTAAGCCTTTTTCTTTAATTAAAGTTTCTGGTAAAGCTTTTTTACGTCCTAATGCAAGCATTACAACATCTGGGAAGTCTCCAGCTTTCATTTTTGGAGATAATTCATCTTCAATTTCTTTACTAGATTGTAATTCAACTTTAACATTTGGATTAGCTTCTTCGTAAGCTTTGATTAACTCAGGCCACATTTCTTTACCATAACCTGATTCAAGAGCTGCTAATTTAAGTGTTTTCTTTTCACCAGATTTAGTTTCTGCAGGTTTATCAGTAGTTGTTTTATTATTACAAGCTACTAATCCAACAGTTGCTAAAAGCGCTGCACTTGATAACATTAATTTCTTTTTCATAAATATTCCTCCTGTTTTCCCGAAAACTTATCGTTTTCGAAAGGTTATTCTTTTTTTACCTCGACATCATAATACTACTAATAAAACGTTTACACAATTATTATATTGCTATGTTTTATAAAAATATTGCTTTTTTGATTTCTTTTCAGGAAGAATTCTTATATTAAATATTCCTAAATCACTTTATATATTATTTTATCCATTTACTCCTACTAACATTTTTATGTACAAAAAAAGAGTCAAGTACATGACTTAACTCTTATCATTATTGCAATATTCTTCTTCACCATTACTTTACCACTCTTTTGGACTCCACAATTGTCCATCTAATTGTCCCTTATAATGGTCAATTCTCTGCTGTTGTTCTAATAATAACTGTTTACAAGCTTCTAAAAAGGCACGTTCTTTATAATCTTGACAGTCTTCTTGCCATGTAACAATTTGTTCTTCCATCCATTTAGAATCCATCTGCTTCATTCCCCATTTCTGAAAGCATCATCACTAATTCTTCTCTTTCTTGTTTTAATTCTACAATCCACTCTCTCACTTGTTGCGTATGAGTATTCTCATAGTACCTCATTCTCTCCAACATCCATTGTTCTTTTTCGTTAAACTGCTGGAATCCATTTTCTAAGTAATATAAGTAGTCCACTAATAACTGTTGCTTTTTAGACTCCGATAAATATTGAAATTGATAAATGACAAAAGGCGTTTGATAGTTCCAGCCTAATTGATTAGCAAGTGCTTGATAAGGTCTTAATAATTCTTCGATTCCAAAACCTACTGACCCACCCGCTGTATATCGGTCTTTTTTAGCACCCACTGTAACAACAATTCCTAATTCTTTCTTCTTATCTTTTTGAGACAAATTCAACGTCAGTACTTCATCCATCCATTTCTTCATCACACTAGGACATTGATACCAATAGAATGGAAATTGTAAAATAATTCTATCTGCTTCTTGAAGAAAAGCTCGTTCTAATGTTTTATCAAAATGATTGTCTTCTTGTTTTGCTAAAATCGATTCTAAATGACGAATTGAAACTTGTTCTTCCCCATTAATAGCCGCTAATAAAAATTGCTGAGAAGAGGATTGAGCTACATCAGGATGACTCATAATAATTAGAGTTTTTGTCATTGAATTTATCCTTTCTGATATTGATTTAATAAGGCTTGACTATTTTCTACAAAGTAAGAAATTGCATATTTTAACGCTGTATCATCCACTACAAAAGACGGATGATGCCATTCATAAGGGCAACCTGTTCCAATAAACGCAAAACACCCAGGAACATATTCCATATAATTAGCAAAATCTTCTGCACCTAATGTTAATTCAGGAGTCACCACTGTTGCAAAGTGTTCTGTTGTTTCTTTTACAATGTTAGTCACTTCTTCATCATTATCTACTACAGGAGGTGTCATAATCCACTCCATATGTGCTTCTTGTCCGTAAACAGCAGCCATTTGATGCACCATATGATCCATTAAACTGCGAATTTTCTCTTGATCCTTTTTATAAAAAGTACGAATTGTTCCTTCAAAGAAAACACGCTCTGGAATGACATTCCAAGTATTTCCCCCTTCAATATGAGAAATACTTAATACTGCAGGTGACAATGGTGAAACATGACGACTTACAATCGCTTGTAAATTCGTAATAATTTGACATGCAGTAACAATTGGATCATTCCCATTATGCGGAGCTGCCGCATGCGTTCCTACACCTTTTAATTCCACAGAAAATTGTCCCACAGCTGCCATTAGTGGTCCAGATTTAATTCCAATTGTTCCAACTGGTAATTCAGGCTTATTATGGAAACCAATAATTGCATCCACTCTATCGAGAACTCCTTCAGCAATTAAGGCTCGAGCTCCTCGATTCATTTCTTCTGCTGGTTGGAAAATAAAACGAATTTTTCCATTTAAGCTTTCTTCTTTTTCTTTTAAAATTTTCGCAGCCATTAATAAACTAGCTGTATGAAAATCATGCCCACAAGCATGCATCACTCCATCATTCTCTGAACGATAGTCTAAATCCGTTTGTTCTTGAATCGGTAATGCATCCATATCTGCACGAAGCGCAATAACAGGACCTTCTTTTTTACCAATCTCAGCAACAACACCTGTTGGTGTTTTTAAAGGACGATAAGAAATCCCCCATTCTGTTAATTTTTCTTGAATATATGCAGTTGTTTTAAATTCTTGTTCGGATAATTCTGGATAGCGATGTAATGTCCGTCTCATTTTCACCGCTTCTTGAATCCATTCTTCTTTCATAACAATCACCTCTTGAAAATCACTTATTTTCATTTTACTACAAATAAAGTAAAAAAACATGAGGAAACGCCTAAAGCTTTCTCATGTTTACAATTAATACTACAGGAATAGAAATAGATTTTGTCTGATGTAATGGTGGACGCCAGTAGCCCCTACGGGTCTCTTGGCTAAAAATTGAGCCAAAGGTCTCAATTTTCCCAGTACAAGAAGCCATATTCTGGCTTCTTGTACGTTCGCTACTTCAGGCAAAATCTATTTCTATTCCCTTCGCGTTATTCTAAACCACCCCAAATTAACAAATTCGAAATTGAATATAAAGAATAATTTAGAATTTTCTAATGGCTTAACAGAAATAACTCTAATATTAATCTTATTATTATCCGATATTTTTGAATTATAACAACGAGATATTCAACGTGTTTTTAACGTATCAGAACATTTCAATCTCAAACGTGCCCTTCTCTACCTCCGTCAGAAAAGAATAGACTTCTTACCGTAGCACGAGTATTAGGCATGAGATTCGCTTTAGCGAAGCTGCTGCCGTCCATTGCTACAGTATAAGAAGTCTAATTTTAAACGCACTCTCATATTCTTCCGTTAGGAAAAGAATAGACTTTTCGAAGTAGCGAATGTACTAGAAGCCAACAATTGGCTTCTAGTACTGGAAAATTCGAGACCTTAGGCTCGAATTTTAGCCAAGAGACCCGAAGGGGCTACTGGCGTCCAACGCTACATCAGACAAAGTCTAATTCTTTTCCACTTGCAGGCGGTACATCTGCGCGTACATTCCGTCTTGTTCGACTAAATCAGCATGATTCCCCTGTTCAATAATCTCACCCTTATCCAACACGAAAATCTTATCCGCATGAACAATCGTAGATAAACGATGCGCAATCATAACTGTTGTACGACCCTTCGACAGAACTTCCATCGCC